>Ga0102943_1000624_pt1 | contig 23564 bp, 22 predicted proteins | sample SalPonC_black_MG_FD_78174 | JGI IMG/M metagenome (GOLD analysis project Ga0102943, IMG submission 78174) | Salt pond soil microbial communities from South San Francisco under conditions of wetland restoration - Salt Pond MetaG... | ecosystem: Environmental > Aquatic > Marine > Intertidal zone >...
ACGAGAATTCGCCGCAGAAGGGCGGCTCCGCCGATATCCGCTGCACCATGGAAGCCCGTCCCGAAGGCCTCCGCCCCCTCACCGCGACCCATCACGACGCCAATCCCGACGCCGCGATGCGGGGGGCCGCGAAGAAGCTCCAGCGCGCCCTCGACAACGAATTCGGCAAGCTCGACGCCCGCCGCTGATCGACCCCGGCCGCTCCCGCCCTATCTCCCCCGGAGCCACCAGAGCGGGAGCGCCCATGTCCATCCTCGTCCTGATCCTCGCCACCGGGATCGTCTTCCTCGTGGCCGACGCGATCATGCTGTCGTTCGTGATGAAGCCCCTCTTCGAGCGCCATCTGGGCGAGGGGCTGCTCGACGGGATCCGCGCGGGCCCCGCGCTCCTCTTCTACGTCACCTACATGGCCGGCGTGATCTGGTTCGCGGGCTGGCCCGCCCTGCGCGACGACGCGCCCGGACAGGCGCTCCTCAACGGCGCGATCCTGGGCGCGGTGGCCTACGGCACCTACGAGCTGACGAGCTGGGCCGTCATGCGCGACTGGTCGCCCACCATGGTCGCGGTCGACTGGGCCTGGGGCACCGCGCTGACCGCCGGGTCGGCCTGGGCGGGGGTCGTCATCGCACGGGCCGTCACCAGTTGACGGCGACGGTACTCACAGGCGAGGTTCCAAGTGTGAGAAAGCGGGCGGACCCGCGGTCAGAGCGCCTTCAGTTCGCCGGCCGACTCGCGGCCATCGCGGCCCTCGATCATCTCGTAGCTGACCTTCTGGTTGTCGGCGAGGCCGGTCATTCCGGAGCGCTCGACAGCAGAGATGTGCACGAAGACATCCTTTCCGCCGTCATCGGGGGCGATGAATCCATAGCCCTTGGTGGTGTTGAACCATTTCACGGTGCCGGTGGGCATTCCGTCTCTCCTTCAGTCGTCGCCGTCCGCGCTTGTGCGACGGCCTGGTCACAGCCATTCCTTCCTGATCGACCGGCTGCCTTTGAGGCGAGACGGCGCCTGAAGGTCGGTTGTCACGATCACGAGGATCGGATGTTTTGAAAGAAAAGCAAGATTCGAGCGCCGGGTGCGCTCAAATTTCGCGGAAAACGCCGAAAACGGGGGCAACATGCGACTCTACGGGATCAAGAATTGCGACACGTGCCGGCGGGCACTGAGGGAGCTTCGGGCCGCGGGGCGGGAGGTCGACGTCGTCGATGTGCGGGCCGGGGGGCTGCCCGACGAGCGGATCGCCGCCTTTCTCGCCGCCTTCGGCGAGAGGCTCGTCAACCGGTCTTCGGCGACCTGGCGAGGTCTGCCGGAAGGCGAGCGCAGCGCGGCGCCGGCCGCGTTAATCGCCGCCCATCCCGGCCTGATGAAGCGCCCGGTCTTGGAGGACGGGGAGCGGCTCTGGCTCGGGTGGCGCGACGAGGTTCGCGACGAGATCATCGGCTAGACCGCTTTCGGTTCCGCGGCGACGAAACGTCCGGCGAAGAGTCTGTCGAGCGAAAGCGGCCCGGCGCCCTTCAGGACCAGGACGAGCAGCGCGAAGATCCAGAATGCCCGCTGGTCCATGATCGTCGCCGACGGCAGGCGATCGAACCACGCACCGATATCGGCCGCTCCGAGGCCGTGGCCGGTGACGTCGACCCAGCTTTGTACGACCACGAAGACGATCATCCCGAGCGCGGCGAGCCGGGTGAGAAGGCCGGCCACGATGAGCAGCGGAAGCAGGAATTCCGCCCAGGTGCCGGCGACCACGACCGCCCAGTGGACGGCCCCGAGTTGGGAGAAGTCGTAGCCGGCGGCCTCGACAGTCCGTGGAAATATCTGGATGTAGGCGCCGTCCGATGGCCGCACGAGCCCGAAGATCCCGTCGCCCACCTTGGTCAGGGCCGAGTTCCAGTAGTATCCGAACAGGATCGCGACAAAGAGCAGCCGGGAGAGCGTGGGCAGCAGCCACTCGCCGGCGGCGTCGAGGCGCGCGACCAAGGCGGTGTAGAGTGATGTGAGGACGGTCATGGCGTCACCTCCGTTCCTGTGATTCCCGCGCCGGCGATGAGCGCGGAGAGAATTGCGGCAAGGTCGAAACCCGGGGTTTCGCTGGCCAGATCCAGTGCTTCGCCGACCGGAAGCCCCTCCTGGAGCGCGGCGACGAAAGCCGCGCCGCCAGGCGGGAGCAGGACGGGCCGGGGATCGAACTCGACCCGGACGATCAGCACGTCTTCCGCGCGCATCTCCGGTTTCGGCGCGTCCGCAAGGCTGTTGCGCCGCCAGATCCCGAGGACCGGCCAGGGAGACGATAGAACGCGGACGGCGGGGGCGATGGCGAAGCGGGACGACAGAAGACGCTCGGTCGGGATCCCCGCAAGCGCGTCAGGGGCCACGGGAACGGCATCCGCCGCATGGTAGCTCTCCCGGAGCGCCAGTTCGAGACGGGCGACATCGGACAGGTAGGGCAGCTGCGCGAGCTGCGGCAGAGCCGCGAGAAACTCCGGCATTTTCGAACCGTACTGCATGAGAAGCGGCGATGAGGGCGGATGGCGCCGAAAGAACAGGCCCGCCACCCCCTTGAAGTTCGTCTCGCCGAGGAGTTTGCGCAGCACGGGGAACCCGGTCTCGAGTGCCTCGGTCAGGCTGACGGCCACATTGTTGCGGTAGACGTCGAAGCGTTTTCCGGCCGACCGGCCTCCGGGGTCGATCAGACCGTCCGGCACGTCGCGAGCGGGATCGAGCACGGCGCCGGCGAAGATCGTCTGCGCAACTGTCATGCAACCGCCTCCAGCGCGGTGGCGGCACGCTCTGCCTCGGCGGCGAGCGCCGGCCAGTCGGGCACGTCGGTGTCCCATTCGATCAGCGTAGGCTTCGGCCCGCCCATCTCGAGCGTGTGCGCGTAGAGCGTCCAGACCGGATCGACGACCTCGCGCCCGTGGCTGTCGATCAGCAGGGGCGCGCCGTGTTCGTCCTCGTCCTCGTCATGGCCGCCGAGATGGATCTCGCCCACGTGGCGGTGCGGGAAACTGTCGATATAGGCCCTCGGGTCGATGCGCTGGTTGGTGGCCGAGACGAAGACGTTGTTGACGTCGAGCAGCAGGCCGCAGCCCGTACGCCGCACGATCTCCGTCAGGAATTCGATCTCGCTCATCTCGCTCTCGGCGAAGGCGAGGTAGCTGGAGGGGTTCTCCAGAAGCATCCGGCGGCCCGTGACCTCCTGCACCTGATCGATGTGATCGGAGACCTGCGCCAACGTACGGTCGGTGTAGGGAAGCGGCAGCAGGTCATTCAGGAAATGGCTGTCGTGCGTGGACCAGGCGAGGTGCTCGGAAAAGCTCGCCGGCTCGAGCCAGTGTACGAGATGAGCGAGACGGGCGAGATGATCCCTGTCGAGCGGGCCGTCTCCGCCGATGGAGAGCCCGACGCCATGGACGGAGATCGGAAAGCGTTCGGCTAGGTGGCGCAGCTGGGCGAGCGGGCGTCCGCCGTCGCCCATGTAGTTCTCGGCGTGGATCTCGAGCCAGCGGACGGGCGCGGGATCGTCGAGGATCGTCTGGAAGTGCTGCGGCTTGTAGCCGACGCCGGGTGCGGCGGGCAGCAGGCGCGCGGCTTTCGTCTCGGGCATGGCGGCAGGCTCCAGGGCAGCACGCGCCGCCCGCGTGTGGGGCGGCGCGATGGACGGTCAGGCGCTCAGTTCGTTGAGGCGCTCGGGCGAAATGTACTGGTTGAGCACATCCTCCGTCAGGCTCGAGTCGTTCGGCAGGTCGCGGTTGATGCCGTTGAAGCCCCACTCCTCGAGCTGGGCTGCGGTCGCCGCCGTGCGGTCGCCGGGCAGCTCGATCTCGGCGCAGGTGCCTGCGTCGACGAGTGTCCATGCGTTGCCCTGATAGTCGACGGTCGAGGTGCCGGCGCAGGTCGTGCCGGGGCCCGCGGCGCAGTCGTTCTCGCCGGCGAGCGAGATGCCGTAGCATTTTTCCTTTGCCTGGGCTTGGGCCGGTCCGGCCATCTGCGCGGAAAGAGCCGCGGTGAGAGCGCCGGCGACGGCGAGGGACTTGGTGGTGTTCGACATAAAGAGATCCTCCTCAGAAATCGGGTCGATCAGTCGCATCCGCGACGGTCAAAGGCGTAGAAGCAGGAGGGTCTGACGCGCCAGTCACAGGGCCGTGCGTCACGATCACGTGTTGGGCTGTAACATGACGAGAAGTTTTGAGGACGCGAATGTCCCCTCGGGGACGTGCGCGATTTCAAGGGGTTATGTAAGGTCCGGCGCCTTCGCCTCGTCGGCGAGCATCGACACGACCTCGTCGAGAGAAACCGTCTTTGTTTCCTTTTCACCGAGCCGGCGCACCGAGACCGTGCGCTCGTCGACCTCGCGCTGACCGATGGCGAGGATCACGGGCACCTTGCCGACCGAGTGTTCGCGGACCTTGTAGTTGATCTTCTCGTTGCGCACGTCCGCCTCGGCCCGGAGCCCCGCGGCGCGAAGCGTCTCGACCACCTCGTGCACGAAGCCGTCCGCGTCGGAGACGATGGACGCGACCACCACCTGCCGGGGGGAGAGCCAGAACGGCAGCCGGCCCGCGTAGTTTTCGACAAGGATGCCGATGAAGCGCTCGAAGCTACCCAGGATCGCGCGGTGGAGCATCACCGGACGATGCTTTTCCCCGTCGGGGCCGATGTAGGTCGCGTCAAGCCGCTCGGGCAGGTTGAAGTCCACCTGGAACGTGCCGCACTGCCATTCGCGTCCGATGGCGTCGGTCAGCTTGAAGTCGAGCTTTGGTCCGTAGAACGCGCCTTCGCCCGGGTCGATCTCGTAGTCGTTCCGGACCGTCAGGATGGCCTTCTCGAGTGCCGCCTCGGCCTTGTCCCAGATCTCGTCGGAGCCCACGCGCACGTCGGGCCGGGTCGAGAGCTTGATGTCGAACTTCGTGAAGCCGGTGTCGCGGTAGATCGACGAGAGCAATCCGATGAACTTCGCGCATTCCTCAGCGATCTGATCCTCGGTGCAGAAGATGTGGGCGTCGTCCTGCGTGAAGCCGCGCACCCGCATGAGGCCGTGCAGCGCCCCGTGCGGCTCGTAGCGGTGGCAGGAGCCGAACTCGGCCAGCCGCAGCGGCAGGTCGCGGTAGGACTTGAGGCCCTGATTGAACACCTGCACGTGGCAGGGGCAGTTCATCGGCTTCAAGGCATTCACGCGCTTCTCGTTGGCGTGCTCCTCGTCGATCTCCGTGATGAACATGTTCTCGCGGTACTTGTCCCAGTGCCCCGAGGCTTCCCAGAGCTTGCGGTCCACGACCTGCGGCGTCTTGATCTCCCTGTATCCCGCCGCCGTCAGCCGCCGCCGCATGTAGTCTTCGAGCACCCGGTACACGGTCCAGCCGTTGGGGTGCCAGAACACCATGCCCGGCGCCTCTTCCTGAAAGTGGAAAAGCTCCATCTCGCGGCCGAGCTTGCGGTGGTCGCGCTTGGCGGCCTCCTCGAGCATGGTGAGGTGGGCCTTGAGGTCGTCGCGGTTCCGGAAGCCGACGCCATAGATCCGCTGGAGCATCGCACGGTCGCTGTCGCCGCGCCAATAGGCGCCGGCGACGCTCATCAGCTTGAAGGCATCGGCGGGAACCTGTCCGGTGTGGGCAAGATGCGGGCCGCGGCAGAGGTCCTGCCAGTGGCCGTGCCAGTACATCCGGATCGGCTGGCCCTCGGGGATCGCCTCGATCAGCTCGACCTTGTAGGGCTCGTGGTTCGCCTCGTAGTACCGGATCGCCCGCTCGCGGTCCCAGACCTCGGTCGTCACCGGGTCGCGCCGGTTGATGATCTCCCTCATCTTCTTCTCGACGAGGCCGAGGTCTTCCGGCGTGAAGGGCTCGTCGCGGTCGAAGTCGTAGTACCAGCCCTTCTCGATCACCGGACCGATGGTCACCTTCACCTCGGGCCAGAGCTCCTGAACCGCACGGGCCATGATGTGAGCGAGGTCGTGGCGGATGAGTTCCAGGGCCGGGCCGTCGTCCTCCATCGTGTTGATGGCGATCTCGGCATCCTCTTCGATGGGCCACTGGAGATCCCAGTGCGCACCGTTCACCTGGGCGGAAATCGCCTTCTTCGCCAGAGACTTGGAGATGCCCCCGGCGATCTCGCCCGGGGTTACCCCGGCGTGGAACACGCGCCTGGAGCCATCTGGAAAGGTGAGGGAAATCTGGGACTGATCGAGGCTCATCGGCCTGGTCTCCTCGTCGGTTCGGCGCCTACGGAACGCCCGGTTGCGGGTATGTGATGCGGACCAAGTGACGTCTTGGCGGTCCGGAGTCAAGGCGCAAGCGGGCGAGAAGACCTCGTATGAAGAGGCCATGGAAACCGGGCGGCTTCCGGTCCGGCGGGCGTGCCGCTAGGCTGCCGCGCGAAAGGAGACACGATGCCCGACTACATCGACACATCGCCGCACGGCCGCCGCATCGCCTACCACCGGACGGAAGGTGCCGGACCCGGGGTCGTCTTCCTCGGCGGCTTCCGCTCTGACATGGAGGGCACGAAGGCGCTCCACCTCGAAGACTGGGCGAGGCGCAAAGGCCGTGCCTTTCTCCGGTTCGACTACTCGGGCCACGGCCGGTCCTCGGAGGACTTCCTCGACGGCTCCATCGGCGATTGGGCCGAGGACGCGATGGCGGCGATCGAGGCGCTGACCGAGGGACCGCAGGTGCTTGTCGGCTCGTCGATGGGCGGCTGGATCGCGCTTCTCGTCGCGAAGGCGATGCCGGATAAGCTCGCGGGGCTCGTGGGCGTCGCCGCCGCCCCGGACTTCACCGAAGACAGCATGTGGGCGGGGTTCACCGAAGAGGAACGCCGTCAACTCACCGAGACCGGGCGCGTCGAGCAGCCGTCGGACTATTCGCCCGAGCCTTACGTCATCACCCGCCGCCTGATCGAGGAGGGGCGCCGGACGCTCGTCCTCCGCGAAGCTCTGCCGCTCCCGGTCCCGGTGCGGCTCCTGCAGGGCACGGCCGACACCGACGTCGAGCTCTCTGTCGCGCTCCGCCTTCTCGATCACGCCACGGGCGAGGATATCCGGCTCACCTTGGTCAAGGGCGCGGACCACCGCTTCTCGACCCCGGAGTGTCTTTCGCTGATCGAGCGAAGCGTGGAAGAGGTTCTCGCCCGCATCGGGGGCTGAGCCGCAGACTGCCTCCATCTGTCGGGAAATATCCTCGGGGGAGCGCGAGGGGGCAGACGGCCCCCTCGCTCCGACCGTCCCGCCACAGGTCGGGCGAAACTCCGCCAAGCCTCCGGATTCGCTTCCGAAATCGCCCGGTTCGGGGTATCTTCCCGCGAAACGGCAGAGGGCAGGCCGATGGAGCAGGGGGCAGAGCCGATCGTGCTCGTGCCGGGGCTGGCGTCAGACGCACGCGTCTTCGCGCCCCAGATCATTGCGATTTCCAGACAACGCGCGGTGCATGTCGCGCGGATCACCGCCGAGGCGACGGTCGAGGCGATGGCCGACGCGGTTCTCGCGGACGCGCCCGGCCGGTTCGCGCTTGCGGGCCATTCGCTCGGTGCGATCGTCGCGATGGAGGTGCAGCGGCGCGCGCCGGAGCGGATCAGCCGGATCGCGCTCCTCGCGACGGACTGCCTGTCCGATACCCCGAAGATCTCGAGCTGGCGCGAGGAACTCATCGTCGCCGCGCGGGCCGGGCGTCTCGGGGAGGCGATGCGTCAGGCGCTGCCACCGGAGGCGCTGGCGCCGGGCCCGGCACGGCCGGAGCTGATGCACGAGATCGTCGGCATGGCGATGGGCCTCGGCCCCGAGGTCTTCATCCGGCAGATGCGTGCGCTCCAGAAGCGCGCCGACCAGCAACGCACGCTCCGCGCGCTTCGCATTCCGACGCTGATCCTCGGCGGCCGGCACGATACGCTCTGTCCCGTGCGGCGGCAGGAGTTCATGGAAACCCTCTCGCATGGGGCGCGTCTCGAGATCCTGGAGGAGGCGGGACATCTCCCGACGCTCGAGGCGCCCCAGGAGACGACGCGTCTGCTGAGCGACTGGCTCGACCGTCAGGCGCCGCTCATTCTGCGGCGCGCGCTGGCTTGACGTGCGGCGTCCCGGCATTCGCGTCGATGAAGTCGAGCACGAGGGGCCGGATGTTGTTGCGCCAGCTTTTTCCGGCGAAGATGCCGTAGTGGCCGGCGCCGGGCTCGACATGGCTGGCCTTCTTCGAGGCCGGCAGGCCGGTGAGGAGGTCGAGCGCGGCGAGACACTGGCCGGGGGCCGAGATGTCGTCCTTCTCGCCCTCGACGACCTTCACAGCGACGCTCGTCACCTTCGAGAAGTCGACGGTGTGGCCCGCGACGACGAATTCGTTCCGCGCGATCTCGCGCTCCTTGAAGACGCGCTCGACCGTGGAGAGATAGAATTCCGCCGTCATGTCCATGACCGCGAGATACTCGTCATAGAACTTGTTGTGCTTGTCATGCTCCTGCGCCTCGCCCTTGGCGGCGCGGAGGATCTGGTTGAAGAACGCCTGCCCGTGACGTTCGGCGTTCATCGACATGAACGAGGAGAGCTGCGCGAGGCCGGGATACACCATGCGGCCGACGCCGGGATACTTGAAGCCCACGCGCTGGAGCGCGAGGTGTTCGAGCTGGCCCATCGTGACGCGGCGGCCGAAATCGGTCACCTCGGTGGGGTTCGCGTCGGGATCGACCGGTCCGCCGATCAGTGTGAGGGTGCGCGGCTGCGCTTCCGGCTCGAGTTCCGCGAGATAGGCCGTCGCGGCGAGCGCGAGCGGCACCGGCTGGCAGACCGCGACGACGTTGGTGTCCGGGCCGAGGTGCCGCATGAAATCCATCAGGTAGAGGGTGTAGTCCTCGATGTCGAACTTGCCCTTGGAGACCGGGATCTCGCGGGCGTTGTGCCAGTCGGTGATCCAGACCTCGCAGTCGACGAGCAGGCTTTTCACGGTCGAGCGCAGGAGCGTGGCGTAGTGCCCCGACATCGGCGCGACGAGCATCACCCGGCGGTCCTTTTCCGGTCGGCCCGCGACGCGGAAGCGGATCAGGTCGCCGAACGGGCGCTCGACAACCGTTTCGACTGTGACGGGATGGTCGCGGCCGTCCTCGCCGACGACGATGGAGACGTTCCAGTCGGGCTTGGCGACCATGCGCGCGAAGGACCGTTCGGTGACTTCGCCCCAGGCCGCCATCACCTGGAACATCGGATGCGGAAACAGCCCGGTGACCGGATACGAGGCCATCGCCTTCGCCGTGGCGCCGAGCCACTGGTTGGTATTGCGCATCGACTCGTATAGATCGTAGGTGGCCATGTAGCGCATGAGGACTCCTTCCCGAGCGTGCCATCGATTCAAATCGTCGCTTTGCCCCTCGGTTCCCGCGACGATAAACTGGACGGACCGCGAAATGCTGCAACTGCAAAGTAATTCGGAAAGCCTGATATGACAACTGACGAAACTGACGCATCGGCTGAGCTGTCCCGGCTGAACGCCAATCTGGCGCGCGTCGAGGAATTGTCCGCGCGTCTGGTTCAGGCGATTGCGCACAGAAAACCCGTGCGGTCCACGCTCCAGGGTCCGGGGCAGGATCTCTACATGAAAGCGGCCTCCGCCTACATCGCGGAGATGATGGCGAACCCTTCGAAGATCCTCGAGCACCAGATCGGCTACTGGGGCAAGTCGCTGAAGCACTACGTCGAGGCCCAGCACAGGCTGACCCACGGCAATCTCGAGCCGCCAGAGGACCATACGCCGAAGGACCGGCGCTTCGCGAGCCCGCTCTGGGAGACGCATCCCTACTTCAACTACATCAAGCAGCAGTATCTCTTCTCGGCCGAGGCCGTGAACCAGGCGGTGGCGGACATCGAAGGGCTGGACGACAAGGAGAAGAAGCGGATCGAGTACTTCAGCCGGCAGATCATGGACATGTTCAGCCCGGCGAACTTCCTCGGCACCAATCCCGAGGCGCTCGCCCGCGCGGTGGAGACCGAGGGGGAGAGCCTCGTGCGCGGGCTCGAGAACCTGGTGCGTGACATCGAGGCGAACGACGGCGATGTGCTGGTGACGCTCGCCGACAAGGAAGCGTTCAGGATCGGCGAGAACCTCGCCACGACCGAAGGAAGCGTCGTCTACCGCAACCGGCTTTTCGAGCTCATTCAATACGCGCCGCGCACCGAGACGGTGCACAGGACGCCGCTCGTCATCTTCCCGCCCTGGATCAACAAGTTCTACATTCTCGACCTGAAGCCGCAGAACTCGCTGATCCGCTGGATCGTCGATCAGGGCTACACGCTCTTCGTGGTGAGCTGGAAGGACCCGGACCCGACCTATCGGGACGTCGGAATGGACGACTACGTCGAGGAAGGCTTCCTCACGGCGATCGACGAGGTGAAGAAGATCACCGGCGAGGATCAGGTGAACGCGATCGGCTACTGCATCGCGGGAACCACGCTGTCTCTCACGCTTGCCCTGATGCAGAAGCGCAAGGACAAGTCGGTGAAGTCGGCGACGCTCTTCACCACGCTCACGGATTTCTCGGATCAGGGCGAGGTCGGGGTGTTCCTGTCCGACGACTTCGTGGACGGGATCGAGCGGGAGGTCGAAGAGAACGGCATCCTGTCGTCCTTCTTCATGAGCCGCACCTTCAGCTTCCTGCGCTCCAACGATCTGATCTACGGTCCCGCGATCCGAAGCTACATGATGGGCGAGGCGCCGCCGGCCTTCGATCTTCTCTACTGGAACGGCGACTCGACGAACCTGCCCGCGCGCATGTCAGTCGAATATCTCCGCGGTCTCTGCCAGAACGATACCTTCGCGCAGGACGGATTCGAGATCTGCGGCGAGACGGTGAAGATACGGGACGTGAAGGTGCCGGTCTGCGCGGTCGCCTGCGAGACCGATCACATCGCGGCGTGGAAATCGAGCTACAACGGCGTGCGCCAGATGGGCTCGAAATCCAAGACCTTCATCCTCTCGGAGTCGGGCCATATCGCCGGGATCGTCAATCCGCCGTCGAAGAAGAAGTACGGCCACTACACCAACGACGACCTCGGCATCGAGCCGGACGACTGGCTGAAGACGGCCGACTTCCACGAAGGCTCGTGGTGGCCGCGCTGGGAGGCGTGGCTGTCGAGGCGGTCCGGGGCGCAGATCCCGGCGCGCGTGCCGGGCGATGCCGACCACCCGGTCCTGGCACCGGCGCCGGGCACCTATGTCACCGAGGCGCCGGAGGCCGGCGAAACCGCCGGCTGATCCGCCGGAGGAGTTTTTTGCTGCACCGCAGCAATCACTCTTGCAATGCTGCGGTGCAGCATGTATATCCCCTGCAGTCGTACAGAGCGGGTCGGTCCCGCGAACGCAGGAGATAGACATGGCTACGAAATCGCAGGACTACACCAAGATGATGAAAGACATGATGGGCGCGTTCCCGGTCGACATGACCGCGATGCAGGACGTGTTCAAGACGCAGGCCGCGCTGACCGAGAAGATGTCGAAGGTCGCCCTCGAGGCCGCCGAGAAGTCGACCGAGATCTCGACGAAGTGGACGAAGGATACCCTCGGCCAGTTCGGCAGCCTGACGACCGTCAAGGACGAGCCCGCCGACTACGGCAAGGCGATGACCGATTTCGCATCGGCTCAGGCCGAATACGCCGCCGAGAACATGGCCGCCTTCGCCGAGGTCGCGAAGAAGGTCCAGATGGAGACGGTCGAACTGATGCTCGCCGCCGGCAAGGACATGTCGGAAGACGCGACCGCCGCCGTGAAGAAGGCCACGACCGACATGACGACTGCCGCGAAGAAGGCCTCGGCCGCCGCGAAGTAAGTCATCGGGGACATTGACGACTGGCTCCTCCCTGCCGGCGTCATACCCTGGGCGGGTTCTTCGGAACCCGCCCTTTCTTTTTCTTCTGCGCTGCCGTAACGTTTTCTGCGGCGCACGAAACCCGGGGAGGATGGAATGCCCGACGGAAGTCAGACACCGCTTCTGATCAAGCGGTACGCGAGCCGCCGCCTCTACAACACGGAGACGAGCGATTACGTGACGCTCGAGGACATCGCCTCGTTCATCCGCGACGGCCGCGAAGTGCAGATCATCGACCTGAAGTCCGGTGACGACCTCACGCGGCAGTACCTCCTCCAGATCATCGCCGAACACGAGAGCCGGGGCGAAAGCGTCCTGCCGCTCGGCGTGCTGACCGACCTCGTCCGCAGCTATACCACGCAGGCGCAGTCGGTGGTGCCGCAGTTCCTCGCGATGAGCTTCGAGATGCTCCGCGAGGGGCAGTCGAAGGTGATGGAGAACATGACCAAGATCTCGCCGATGGGCGCGATGCCGGGGTTCGAGGCGATGAAGGCCCAGCAGGAGGCCTTCATGAAGGCGATGACCGGCGGCATGGCCGCCTGGCCGTCGGGGCCGGCGGGCGAGGAGGGCGAGGACGAGCCGGCGAAGACGGACGATCTCGACGAGATCAAGAAGCAACTCGCCGATCTTCAGACGCAACTGTCCAAGCTCGACAAGAAGTCGTAGGCCCGCGCCTCCATCTGTCCGGAAATATCCCGGGGGAGTCGCGCACGGCGCGACGGGGGCAGAGCCCCCGCCCGTTGGCGGTCAGGAGACCTCGGCGAAGACCGTCCTGAGGGCCGCGTCCAGTTTCTCGAACATCTCGTCCATCTGCGCGTCGGTCATGACGAACGGAGGACAGAGCACGATCGACTGGCCGAGCGGCCGGCAGATCAACCCGTGGTCGGTGCAGGTATTGGCGATCCGTTCGGAGACCGACAGATGGCCGGGGAAGGGGGTCTTCGAGGTCTTGTCCATGACGGCCTCGAGTGCCCCCATGAGGCCCTTGCCACGTGCCTCGCCGATGTTGGGGTTCTCCGCGAGATAGCGCAGGCCGGACTCGAACCGCGGTGTCAGCCGGCGCACGTTGTCGATCAGCGGTCCGTGGCTCTCGTCGCCGCGGAGGATCACGTCGATGGCCTTGAGCGAGATCGCCGCCCCCACGGGATGGCCCGAGGCCGTGAAGCCGTGCGGGAACTCCTCGACCGCGAGCGAGGCCTCGTGGAGCCGGTCGGAAAGATCCGGGCCGAGGATGATCGCGCCCATCGGGAAGTAGCCCGCCGTCATCGCCTTCGACGCGATGATCGCGTCGGGTACGAAGTCGTAGGTCTGGCTGCCCCAGATCTCGCCCGTCCGGCCGAAACCGCAGATCACCTCGTCGGCCACGAGCGGGATGCCGTGGCGGTTCAGGATCGGCTGGATCGTCTGGAAATAGCCTTCCGACGGTGGGATCACGCCGCCTGCGCCAATGACCGGTTCGGCCACGAATGCCGCGATCGTGTCGGCGCCTTCGCGCGCGATCACCTCTTCGAGTTCGCGGCCCAGGCGGGCGGTGAACTCGGCTTCGGTTTCACCCCCTATGCCTTCCCGCCAGTAGTGCGGGCAGGTGAGGTGGAGGAAGCCCGGCAGCGGCAGGCCGAACAGGCTGTTGTAGGGCTTGCCGGTCATCGAGGCCGAGACGACGGTGACGCCGTGGTAGGCGTTGATCCGCGTCAGGATCTTGGTGCGCTGCGGCTGCTCCTCGGCTCGGGCGAGGAACCAGAGCATCTTGACCAGAGTGTCGTTCGCCTCGCTTCCGGAGTTCGTGTAGAAGACCCGGCCGCGGTCGAAGGGGGAAACCTCGATAAGCTTTTCCGAGAGCATCACGGTCTGGTCGGCCATGCGCCCGAAGAAGGCGTGGTAGCCCGGGAAACGGTCGTACTGCGCCTTGGCGGCGGCGGCGAGGCCCGGATGGTCGAAGCCTGCAACCATGTTCCAGAGGCCCGAATTAGCGTCGAGGTACCGCTTGCCGTGGACGTCGACGACGTACGGCCCCTCTCCATGGGTCAGCACGACGGTGCCCCGGTCGCGGATCGAGGGCAGGTCGGTGAAGCCGTAAAACGAGAATTCCTCGGCGCGGGCTTCCCAGCTGGTCTTGATGTCGTCCGGCATCATGCACTCCATCGGTGGGGTCGCCGCGACGCTAGTCCTTCACCCGGATGGCTTCAATCGCTCTTGATCCTAGATGCGCCAGAGTGCCGGGGCAGGTCGTCGGATAGATGGATCCAGGGGAGTTTCTCGGCGAAATGCACGTGGGCCTCCGGCGCGGAGTCGGAAGCGTCCTGCAGGCTCGCGGCGACGAAATCGGTCTGCCCTGGGCGGTGGATCGAGGCACAGGCGCTCGGGCTCCCGCAGGTGGAGCAGAAGGAGCGGTAGATCCCCGGTTCGTCCCCGGTCCAGCGCCAGGCCGAGCTGCGCACCGAGAGCCAGGTGGTGAAGGGCGAGGAGGTGGCGCGGCGGCAGCTCTCGCAGTGGCAGTGGCCGCGCCGGAGAGCGCCCGCGGCGTCGAAGGAGAAGCGGACCGCGCCGCAGAGGCAATGGCCGTGGGTGGACATCGTTCTGGCTCTCCACGTTCCTGTTTCGCATCCCGGTCTAGCCGTACTGCGGCACGATGCAACGGGAAGGGCTTTGGGAAGGCAATGTGGCCTCGCCGATTGTCGTTTGCACGCGGACGGCATAGCCTCCCTCGCGGGAGGCGCGGGCATGGTCGACACACCGGGGAAGGTGACCCTCTGGGGGATCGAGGTTTTCGCGGCGATCGCCGAGGAGCGGTCGATCTCGGCCGCCGCGCGGCGGCTCGGCGCCAGCGTCTCGGCGGCGAGCCAGCAACTCAGCAATCTCGAGGCAGCGCTGGGCGCGACGCTCGTCGAACGGCACGTGCGGCCCGTCGCGCTCACGCCCGCGGGAGAGCTCTTCCGCGCCCGCGCGCAGGCGATCCTGAACGAGGCCGCGGAGGCGCGGGCGGAACTGGCCATGGCCGATCTTTCGCGGCTCTCCCGGGTCAACCTCGGGATGATCGAGGATTTCGACGCCGATGTGACGCCGCGGCTCCTGGCGGAGATGGGCGAAGAGCTGGCGCATACGCGGTTCCTTCTGGAGACGGGCGCGAGCCACCGGCTCTTCGACCTGCTCGAGGCGCGGACGCTCGACATGATCGTGGCCGCCGATATCGGGGTCGCCCCGGACTGGAGCGAAGCGCATCCGCTGATGGAGGAGCCCTTCGTCGCCGCCGTGCCGAAAGGGGCGGTGCCGGAGGGCGCGGATGCGCTCGCCGTGCTTCGGGAGATGCCGCTTGTGCAGTACACGTCGCGGCACCGGATGGGTCGGCAGATCGCTGCGCATCTCGCCCGCCAGAACCTCCGTCTCGACCATCGGTTCGAGCTCGACAGCTATCACGCGATCATGTCGATGGTCGCGGCCGGCGCGGGCTGGAGCATTCTGACGCCCCTGGGATTCATGCGCGCCGGGCGGTTCCGCGACCGGGCGGACGTGCTGCCGTTGCCATTCGCCCCCCTGTCGCGGACGATCGTGCTGACAGCGCGGCGCAACGTGCTGCTGGACATGCCCGAGCGCGTTACGGCGCGGCTGAAGCCGTTGATCTCCGAACTGATCGTGATGCCCTGCCGGGAGCGGATGCCGTGGCTAGGCGACAGCCTTCGCGTGCTGTGACCCCATAGCCTCCTCCGCGGCGGCGAGGAGCGCGCCGGCGATGTAATCGCAGTCCTCGCGCGTGAGGCGGGCCGGAAGCCGCGCGTCGCAGGCGCGCATCAGCATGGCGCGCGTCTTCGGAAGATGCGGCGTCTCTCCGAGGAACTGCCAGTTCCAGAAGGCGCGGGCATTGTCCCCGGACAGACCGAAGACCTGAACCGGAACGCCGCGATCTTTCGCGGCGGCGGCGAAGGCGGCGACCTCGTCGTCGGACATGCCGACGAGGTTGAACTGGATCGAGTCGGGTGCGCGCTCCTCGGCGGCGAGTTTCGCGGGCACGGTGAGCCAGTGCGACGTGTTCAGGCGAGTCGCGACATGATCGTGGTTCCGGCGCCCGTCGCGGACGCGGCGCGGAATCTCCGCGATCTGGGGCCGGATCACGGCGGCGGAGAGATTGTTCAGGCGCGTGTTGTAGAGCGGCAGCTTGTTCTGCCAGCGGGAGAACGCGTCCTTGAGGACCGGGTGCTTCTTCCAGTTGTGCTCGTAGGCCCCCGACATGATGACGGCCCGGGCGATGAGGTCGGCGTCGTCGGTGATCAGGATCCCGCCCTCGCCGGCGTTGAGAAGCTTGTAGGACTGGAACGAGAAGCAGCCGACGCGGCCGAGCGTGCCGATGTTGCGGCCGGCCCATGTGGTGCCGAGAGAATGGGCCGCGTCCTCGATGACGGGCAGGCCCGCGGCATCGGCCAGCGCCATGATGGCGTCCATGTCCGAGGTGTGGCCGCGCATGTGGCTGATGAGAACGGCGTCGGCTCCGGGCAGCTTCGCGCGGAAATCATCGAGGTCGATCCTGTAGTTGTCGCCCACCTCGACAAGGACCGGCTCGCAGTCGGCATGGACGACGGCGGAGGGCACGGCGGCGAAGGTGAAGGCGGGGATCAGGACCTTTGCGCCGCGCGGAAGGTCGAGGGCCTTCATCGACAGGAATAGCGCGGCGGAGCAGGAGGCGACCGCGAGGGCGTATTTCGCGCCGATGAACTCGGCGAACTCCCTCTCGAGAAGGGCGACCGGCGCGTCGGCGGGCGCGGTGTAGCGGAAGAGGTCGCCGGACATCAGCAGACGCTCGACTTCGGCGCGGGCGGCGTCCGGGATGGGCTCGGCGTCGTAGGTGTTCGGTGCGCTCGACATTTTCGGATTTCCTGAAAACTGTTTTCGGCTTCTCTATAGCATGAACGTGACAGTTCCGCGAAAGCTTTCGCGGCCGTCGGGGTGCGGCGGTGAGCCTGTGCTACCTCAGCGACACCGCCGACACCTCGGCGCGGGTCCGGAACCGGGCGACGGCCTCCAGCGCCTCTGCCGCGGGGACGAGCGCCGTGAGCGCGATCTCGGGATCGTCCAGCGAGACGCGGATGCCGGTTTCGTCCTCGAGGTCGTGCAGCGCGGTGGCGAGGTGGTCTCTGGCGGCCTCGACCGCCTCGTCGAGCGGGAACACCGCGGACTGCGTCACCTGTCCGGCGATCTGGTCTTTGAAGATGCCAGACAGAAGCGACCAGAGCTCGTTGTCGAGCTGGCGGGTCAGCGTCACGTCCTCGAGCCGGAGCGTGCTGCCGTCTTCCGACAGCACCGGCCGCGCGGCGAGATAGGCCCAGCCGGAGGTGTCGAGGATTCGCGTGTCGAGATCGGCCGTGAAGCGAAGCCCGGCGGCGAGGCGGTCGCCCGAGGGATAGAGCGTGACCTCCTCGACCGTGACGCGCGCATCGCCCGAGGGAACAGTGCCGGTGAAGGTCTTCCCTGCAAGCTGGCGGTTCAGTTCGGTGACGAGCCGGTCGTAGCCGAGCCGGACGGGCAGGTTGATCTCGACCCGGTTCGCGGTCGTATCGATCCGCTCCAGCCTTGGCAGGTCGAGACGGCGGGAGGTTCCGGGAGCGGGCCCGGAGCGAAGCTCGGTCACGCCGTCGATCTGGACCGCCGCCGCGACACGGTCCGTGCCGTAGTCGATGCCCGAGAAGCCAGCGCCGGTCGGTCGGACATGCAGATGCGCAAGGTCGTCGCCGGCGTCGGGGACCGGCAGGGCCACGTCGATCTCACGCCATTCCGGCGCGATCGCGTCGCGGACCATGTCGCAGGTGACGGTGTCGTCGAGCGCGGCGATCCCGGCCTCGATTCGGCGGCGAAGCTCGGCCCCGGCGGGCTTGTCGATGTCGATCCACCAGCCGTCGACCAGTTCGAGCTGGGCCTTGTCCGTCCATCGGAAATCGGCGTCCGCCGTGATGCGCGGGCACCAGTCGGAGGTAAGGTCCAGCGACACGCGGGCGATGGCGTCCAGCGCGCCGCGGAAGTTCCTGGCGTCGAAGCCGAGGGCGCGGGCGAGTTCTCCGGGAAATCCGGCGCGTCCTTCGGCGGCGATCGGCAGAACGACCTCGAGGGCGTCGCCCGTGCTCCGCACCCGGGGGGCACCGTTCTTGCGGATCGTCACGTCGTAGTCGACGTCCTGGCAGACCTCGCGCGTCCGGGGGCCGGCGGCCTCATCCGCGATCTGGCCTGCGAGGTCGCCGAGAAGGCGGCCAAGGTCTCCGCCGACCTGTTCCCGGACGCTTTCGCGCACCTTCTCGCGGACGTCGATGCAGATCCGCTGCCGCCCCTCGATGCGGTGGCTTCCCGGCATGGCCTGGTCGAGCGCGTCCGTCAGCGCGTCGGTCGGCAGGACGAGCCGGAGCTGCAGGCTTGAGGGGGCCTCAGTGACCGATGGCACGGTCGCCCGCCGTTCGGGCGCCTCGGAGAGGTCCTGCTCGGTCGCCTGCATGCGTCCCAGAGCGAAGGCGATGGCGGCCGCGACGGCGACGCCGAGGACCAGAAGGATAAGGGTTCTGCGCATGCCCGGCCTCTTCGTTTTGCGCGAGTGGACACCAGGGCGGCGCGGGCCGCAAGCGCGAAGCGTTCCGGCCGCTTGTCGCGCGACGGGCTGTTGCGGCGGGCGGAGTGCTTCGTTGATATGGGACGACCGGCAAGGATTCGCAGGGACCGCACGGATGGCGGCAACGGCCTTCAACGACGAACTCTTCCGCCTCCGGTTCGAGCGGAGCCGCCAAGACCTCTACGGCATGCTGGAGCGGCTTTACGGCGCGCATCCGGATTATGCAGCCTTCTGCGCGGCGCTCGAGGAGACGCTGAAGGCGGCGTGGAAGAAGCGGCCACAGGACCTCAAGTGGCTCGACCTGAAGCGCGATCTCGAACCCGACTGGTTCCAGCGACCGGACATGGCCGGCTACGTCTTCTACCTCGATCGCTTCGCCGGCAATCTCGTGGGGGCGCGGGAGAAGCTGCCATATCTGAAGGATCTCGGGATCACCTACGTCCACTTCATGCCCTGCCTGAAGCCGCGCCCGGGCGACAGCGATGGCGGCTATTCGGTGATGGACTACCGAAAGGTGAACCCCGCTTACGGGACGATGAGGGATCTCGAGGAGACGGCGCGGCTTTACCGGGACAACGGGATCAGCGTCTGCGTCGACATGGTGCTGAATCACACGGCGAAGGAGCATGCCTGGGCGAAGAAGGCGCGGGCGGGAGATCCGACGTACCGTGATTACTATCTGTTTTTCGAGGACGACCGGCTTCCGAAGCAATACGAGGAGACGCTGGTCGAGGTCTTCCCGGAGAACGCGCCGGGCAGTTTCACCTGGTATCCGGACATCGCGCGATGGGTCTGGACGACCTTCAACGAGCACCAGTGGGACCTGAACTGGGCGAACCCCTGGGTCTTTCTCGAGATGGCGGAGATCATGCTCTACCTCTCGAACCGGGGGGTCGATGTGCTGCGCTTCGATGCGGTGGCCTTCATGTGGAAGCGGATGGGCACGAAGTGCCAGTCCGAGTCCGAGGTCCACATGATCCTGCAGGCGTTGCGGGCCGCGAACCGGATCGCGGCGCCAGCCGTCATCCATCTCGAGGAGGCGATCGTCGGGCCGCAGGAGATGATTCCCTACCTCGGGAAGGGCGAGCATGCCGGCAAGGAGGGCAACCTCGCTTACCACAACTCGCTGATGGTGCAGTTCTGGTCGTCGCTCGCGGCGCGGGATACGCGCATGATGGCCCATGTGCTGCGGACGCACTTCCCGCCGTCGCTCCCGAACGCGACCTACGCCACCTATTTGCGCTGCCACGACGATATCGGCTGGGCGGTCACGGACGAGGATGCCGCGGCGGTCGGGCTTTCGGGGCTCGCTCACCGGGCGTTCCTGTCTGACTTCTACGAAGGCGTGTTTCCCGGCTCGTTCTCGCGCGGGGCGCTGTTCCAGTTCAATCCCGAGACCGGCGACAAGCGGATCAGCGGGACTTGCGCCTCGCTTGCCGGGCTTGAGAAGGCCTGCGCGGAGGGTGACCAGGCGGGCATCGACCGCGCGGTCGACCGGATCCTGACGGGCCATGCGCTGATCGCGAGCTTCGGAGGCATTCCGCTGATCTACATGGGCGACGAGATCGCGCTCCTGAACGACTACGCCTACGTCCAGACCCCCGAGCATGCCCATGACAGTCGATGGATCCACCGCCCCCGGATGGATTGGGAGGCGGTGGCGGCGCTCGGCGCGGGCGGGATGCTGGCGGCGCGGGTCCATGCAGGGATAAGGCACATCCTCGCCCGGCGGGCGGCGGTGCCGTTCTTTCACGGGGGGTATCCGACAGTGATCCTCGACCCCGGCGACGCGCGGGTCTTCGCCTTCGCCCGGCAGGCGCCGATGGGGACGATGCTGTGCCTGTTCAACTTCTCCGAGGAGGCGGCCAGGGTTCCGGCGGGGTGGTGCCGGGCGGAAGGGGTGGCGGATTTCTTCGACGAGTTGTCGGACCGGCCTGTCCGGACGGAGTCCGATAACGTCGCGCTACCGCCTTACGCGCGGGTGTGGCTTCGCTAGGTGTCCGAGCTCGGACGGCGTTCAAGTATCTGGAAAAGCTACAGATACCGCTAGCAACGGAGCAGGCCGCCAATTGACGATAGTCAAGCGCCGGATCGCTGTCTGGCTAGAGTCAGGGGCGCGCGGGCCAATGGCATGGCCCGATCCGGTAGAAAGGAAGATCATGTTCAAACGCATTGCACTCAGCACTCTGGCCATCGCGGCCGTCTCGACGTCGGCCCTCGCGCAGGACGCGGGGGAGCAGGAATACCTGAATTCCTGTGCGACTTGCCATGGCGCGTCCGGCACTGGCGACGGTCCGCTCGCCGACCTCATGACCGTCGATCTCCCCGATCTCACCCAGCTTTCGGCCCAGAACGACGGCGAGTTCCCGATGCTCGACGTCATCATGACCATCGACGGTCGGTCGGGCATTCGCGGCCACGGATTCCCGATGCCGGTCTGGGGAGACCGCTTCAAGGTCGAAACCTCGGAGGTGGGGAATTACGCGGCGGAGATCGAGACGCGCGGCCGCGTGCTATCCCTCGCGCTCTACCTGCAGTCGCTTCAGGAGTAACGCGACGGAACAGAGACCCGGCCCCCGATTACCGGGCCGTTCGGGTCGAGTGGTCGGGGCAGGAGAGGCCTACACCCCGAGCCGGTCCCGAAGCGAATACCAGGACATCGCGAGGGACAGGAGCGGTGCGCGCAGGCTGGCTCCGCCCGGGAACGGCGTTATCGGCAGATCGGAGAGGACGTCTAAACGTTCGGACTGGCCGGCGATCGCCTCCGCCATCACGCGGCCCGCGAAACCGGAAAGCGCGACGCCGTGGCCGGAGAAGCCCGAAGCGTTGAGCACGTTCGGCGCGACGCGGGTGACGAGCGGCAGGCGGGTCATCGTGATGCCGAGCGTGCCGCCCCAGACGTGGTCGATGCGCACGCCCGCGAGTTGCGGGAAGAGGGTTTCCATGCGTCTGCGCAGCGCCGTCGTGATGTCGGTCGGGAAGCCGATGGAATAGCTCTCGCGGCCGCCGAAGAGCAAGCGTTTGTCCTCGCTCATCCGGTAGTAGTTCACGACGAACTTGGAATCGGCCACGGCGATGTCACGGGTCAGGACCTCGGCCGCGCGGTCCCCCAGCGGTTCGGTGGCGGCGATGAAGCTGTTGATCGGCATGACGCGGGCGGAGACCTTCCGCTCGATCACCGGCAGGTAGCCGTTGCCGGCGAGGATCGCGTGCCGTGCGCGGACGGTGCCACGCGGCGTGTGGAAGGTGACGGTCGCCCCGTGCGAGATGCCGGTGACCTCGGTGTGCTCGTAGATCGTGGCGCCGGCATCCTCGGCCGCGCGGGCGAGGCCGAGGCCATAGCGCAGCGGATGGATGTGGCCCGCGCCCATATCGAGGACGCCGCCCTTGTAGAGCGGCGTTCGGACGATGTCGCGGAGCGCGTCGCCAGGAAGGACCTCGGCCTGGTCGTAGCCGTAGCGGGCGGCGAGGTGGTCGACCGCCGCCTGCGCCTCGCGCGCGTCGGCCTCGGTGTATTCGCCATGGGCGACACCGGGTGTGTAGCGGGCCTCGGGTGCACGGTCCGCCGCGAGATCGCGGAGCTGCGCCTTGGCGGCCTCGGCCATGTCCCAGAGCGCGCGGGCGCGGTTATGGCCGACATTGGCTTCCAGCCAGCGCTGGCTCTTGTTGAACCCGCTGCCGACCTGACCGCCGTTCCGGCCCGAGGCGCCGAAGGCCGCGCGGTGGGCGTCGAGGACGGCGACGCTGTAGCCGCGCCCGGCGAGGTACAGCGCGGCGCAGAGACCGGTGTAGCCCGCGCCGAGGATCGCCACGTCGGCGGTGACGCTGCCCTCGAGCGCGGGGCGCGGCGGCGGGATGTCCGAGGAGGCCACATACCAGCTGTCGGGATACGCGCCCTGAGGGTCGTTGCGGAAGAGCGGGTTCATACGTTAAGGAGCAGGTGCTCGCGCTCCCAAGGGCTGATGACCTGGAGGAATTCGTCGTATTCGCTCCGCTTCACCGTGTCGTAGACGCGGCAGAATTCCTCGCCGAGGATCTCGCGGATCGCGGTCGCCTCCTCGAAGAGTTCGAGCGCCTCGTGCATCGACTTGGGGATGTCGTAGTCGCCGGTTTCGTCGGCATAGGCTTCGCCCTTGAAGGATTGCGACGGCCAGTCCTCGTTGACGAGGCCGAGATAGCCGCAGGCGAGGGAGGCGGCGATGCCGAGGTAGGGGTTGGTGTCCATCCCGGCGAGGCGGTTCTCGATCCGGCGGCCCTCGGGGTCGGAAATCGGGATGCGCAGGCCGGTGGTGCGGTTGTCGCGGCCCCAGGCGAGATTGATGGGGGCGGCGAAATCCTTCACGTAGCGGCGGTAGCTGTTCACATAGGGTGCCAGGATCGCGATGACCTGCGGCATGTGGTTCTGCAGCCCGCCGATGAAGTGGAAGAAGGCGTCGGTCTCGCCGCCGTTGGGTCCGGCGAACATGGTCTTTCCGGTCTTCTTGTCCGCCACCGAGTGGTGGATGTGCATGGCGCTGCCGGGCTCGCCCTCGATGGGCTTGGCCATGAAGGTCGCGAAACAGTCGTGGCGCAGCGCGGCCTCGCGTATGAGGCGCTTGAAGTAGAAGATCTCGTCGGCGAGCTTGACCGGGTTTCCATGGCGGAGGTTGATCTCCACCTGGCCCGCCCCGCCCTCCTGGGTGATGCCGTCGATCTCGAAGCCCTGCGCCTCGGCGAAGTCGTAGATGTCGTCGATGACGGGGCCGTATTCGTCCACCGCGCTGATCGAATAGGCCTGACGCGCGGCTGCGGGGCGGCCGGTGCGGCCCATCATCGCCTTGATCTCCTGGGCGGGATCGGTGTTGCGCGCGACGAGGTAGAATTCCATCTCGGGCGCGACGATGGGCATCCAGCCCTTGTCCTCGAAGAGCGAGACCACGCGCTTGAGAACGTTGCGCGGGGCGAGCGGGATCGGACGGCCCTTGGGGTCGAAGGCGTCGTGGATGACCTGCAGCGTGCGGTCCGCGGTCCAGGGGGCCGCGGTCGCGGTGGTGAAGTCGGGGCGCAGGATCATGTCGGGTTCGGTGAAGCCCGCTTCGCCGGCGGCCTGGCTCCAGTCGCCGGTGATGGTCTGGAAGAAGATCGAGTTCGGCAGGAAGAAGCGCGC
>Ga0102943_1000626_pt1 | contig 23526 bp, 18 predicted proteins | sample SalPonC_black_MG_FD_78174 | JGI IMG/M metagenome (GOLD analysis project Ga0102943, IMG submission 78174) | Salt pond soil microbial communities from South San Francisco under conditions of wetland restoration - Salt Pond MetaG... | ecosystem: Environmental > Aquatic > Marine > Intertidal zone >...
TGACAATAATATGCCGTGCCGCCGCAATCCACCCGTTTTAATTGTTCATTGATATCAAACAGCGTTTCCGTGGCCCCGATGATCAGAGCACCGTTGTCTTTCAGGCAGGCGGACAGACTGTGAAACAATCTCCGGCGGTCTGTTTTACTGAAATATATAGCCACATTCCGGCAGAAAATGATATCAAATTTTTTATATGCAATGTCAGGCTGCAGCAGGTTCATTTTTTCAAAATACGCCATGCTCCGCAATTCATCTTTTATTTTCCAGTGCGGCGCTTCCCGGGTAAAATATTTATGCAATTGCACACTATCCAGCCCCCGGCTGACTTCATAATCGGTATACAGGCCGCGGCTGGCCTTTACAATGGCTGCCTCTGATATGTCTGAGGCTTTAATTTTGATATTATGGCTGGAAAAATTGCCTTTAAAATACGCCATAAGGGTTATGGCAATGGAATATACTTCCTGGCCGGTTGCGCAGGCACAACTCCAGATATTCAAATGGCCGGGCTTTTGTTCCTGGTTGACCTGCCAGTCCGGCAGTAATGTTTCCTTTAAAAGGGCAAAGGGCCGTTTATCTCGAAAAAAAGAGGTTTCATTTGTGGTCATGAGATCCACTATACGGCTGATCAATTGTGAAGAGGTCTTTGCCCTGGCAATCAGGTCTTCAAAAGAAGACAGGCAATATTCTTCCATAAGGGGTTGGAGTCTGTTTTCTATAAGATAGGCCTTGTTTTTCTTCAGAACGATGCCACTGTGCCTGTGGACGATCACGGCCAGTTCCATAAGCGCCTGTATGGATATCTTCATACCCCGACCCGCTGTAAAATCTCCGCTGCAATCTGGTCAAGCGGCACAACCCGGTCAACCACACCGGCATTAATGGCTTCGCCCGGCATCCCGAAAACCACACAGCTTTGCCTGTCCTGGGCAATCACCTGGGCCCCCAGCCGTTTCATCAACCGCAGGCCGAGAACACCGTCAGACCCCATACCGGTCATGATGATGCCAAGGGCATGTTTTCCATATACTTTTGATATGGACCGGAATAAATAGTCTGCAGAAGGATTACAGCGGTTCTCCGGCGGGTCGTCATTGACTTCCAGCATGGTTTTTCCGGACACGGTTACAACTTTCATCTGCCTGCCGCCCGGGGCAATAAAAACGGTGCCGCGCGCAAGCGGCATATTGTTCTCAGCCTCTATGACTTTCACAGCACTTTTCCGGTCAAGGGATTTTGCCAGTGCTGCAGTAAAATCCGGCGGCATGTGCTGAACAATGACCACTGGAATCCGCAATGCTTCGGGAAGACAGGGAATAAGCCGGGCCAATGCTTTGGGCCCGCCAGTGGATATACCTATGGCAACTATCTGGATGCGGCCGCCTGCTGCCGGGCATGTAATTTTTCCCGGCGCAGCGTTGCTGGTGAACGGGGGTGACAGGGCCTGGTCTTTGTTGACCGGATGCTGTAAAGCATGTTTCTGGGCCCTGATCTCTTTTACAACAGGGACCAACTGGTCGAGAAGAACTGTTCTGCTTTCCAGCGGATTTTTTGTTTTGGGTTTGGTGATAAAGGTCAGAGCCCCAAGCTCCAGCGCTTTTACTGTTATGGCAGCCCCTTCTCTGGTATGGGTGGAAACCATGACGGTCTTTACATCAGGATGATCCTCCCTGACGCGTTCCAGGACCATGAGTCCGTCCACTTCAGGCATGTCAAAGTCCAGGGTCAGCAGATCCGGTTTCAGGTGACCAATTTTTGCCAATGCCACTTTGCCGTTTGTTGCCGTCCCCACCACCGCAACACCCGGCATGCTGGACAGGACCTCTGACAGAACTTTCCTGTACAGGACAGAATCATCAACAACCAGAACTCGTAATAAGGGTCCGGGCATGGGTGCCTTTATTTTTTGAGCAGTTCTTCCAGGTCAAGAACAACCACCAGATCTTTTTCCATGCGATAGATACAGCTGATAAATGCGCCGCTTATCCCGTCAACATTTGACGGCGGCGTGGAAATATCGAAATGGTGCGCATTTACAACATCATAAATATTATCCACCAGCAATGCAATGCATTCTTCTTCATAACGCACAACCACCACCTGGATATCATCATGAACTTCACTGGGGGGAATGCGGAATTTCCGGTGCAGATCAATGACTGTGACAATTTCACCGCGAAGGTTTATAACGCCCTGGACATAATCAGGGGCCCTGTGAACAGGGGTGATTTCAAAATTATGGTTAATTTCCTGCACATGGCGTGTGTCAAGTCCGCAAAGCATGTCTCCGATTTGGAAAAGGGCGAGTTCCACGTCCTGGTTTTGGTTAGCTGCATTCATCATTATTTTATCTCTGTTAAAATATGGTGTCTCAGACCTGCTGCCTTATACAAGATATTTTCTGACACAGGCAATTATTTTTTCACGGTCCAGTTTTACCAGGTAGTCATTGATGCCGGCATCCAATCCTTCTTTTTCCGCAGCATCTCCGGCCAGACTTGTGACGGCAATAATGGGCAGATTCTTGAACCGCTCATCACCACGTATCTTTCTGGCCATCTCCAGTCCATCCATATTGGGCATTTCAATATCGGTCAGAACCATATCAATTTTTTCCCTGTCCAATATTTCCAGACCTTTGCGCCCGTCAGTGGCTGTCAGCGGATTGTACCCGATCCCGGAAAGGAACGATACAACCTGGTTGAGAAAGAAAGGGGAATCTTCAACCACCAGAATATTTGCAGGGCTGTCCTCGGTAACTTTGGACTTCAACGCTTTTGTCCATTCGGGCATAATGGTGTCAACCACCCCGTAAAGATCGACCAGCAGGGTAATTTCGTTGTTAATAATGGTTGAGCCCATAATCCCCGGCTGCTTGTGGGTCATTTCATCGATAATATAGTTTCCGCTGATGATATCGATGATCTCCGATACAATAATGCCGACCTCTTTGCCGCTTATGGAAAAGACAATAATATAGCAGGTGGGGCTGTCTGAATAAGGGGAGCCTACATCGGCAACTTCATCAATACTGAACAAGGGGAGGGGGCCGCCGCGGTATTGCATATTTTTCCGCCCCCCGGTGATTTTGATCTCTTTTGTCCTGCACGATTCTATTCTTGAGATCAGGTCCAAAGGAATGGCAACCTGTTCATCAGGACCATTCCAGGCGAGCAGCAAAGACTGGGTGTCCTTCATCCTTTTACCCTCAGCTTTCTGAAGAGCTTGTTTCTGAACAGACTTTGATACGGTTCGCAGGTTCATGACTTTGCTGATGCCGATGATATCTAAAATAAGCGCCACTTTGCCGTCACCCTGAACTGATGCGCCTGCGTAGCACTCACAGTCGCGCAGATGGGTGCCGACCGGTTTGACAACGATCTCTTCAGAATCGAGCACCTGGTCTACAATCAAACCATAATGGTAATCGCCGACAGAGACCACCAGAACGTTATAAGCGCTCATGGGGCTGGTCCGTCTGTCTGCGGTGATGACCCGTTTTTCCTGGTCCGGGGACAGGGATTCCTCCCTGTCAATCTGCCGGGCGATTTTGTCAGCCCGGGCCTGCCGCCGATCTTCTGTGAGTCTCCGCCTGTCCGGCAACTGCTGACCTGTATCGTCAGCTGTATAATACCGGTCTTCAATGCCAAGGACATCCGTCAGTTTGACCAGGGGCAGCAGCTCCCCTCGCAGGCGCATCACGATAGCAGAATTGATTTTTTCAATCCGTTCCCTGACCTTTGCTGCAGGTATTCTTACCAGTTCTATCATATTGACCTGCGGAATCGCATACCGCTCTTTTTGCACGGTAACTATCAAGCTGGGTATGATTGCCAGAGTCAGGGGCAGTTTAATGGTAATGATCGACCCTTTACCCGGTATGGTATCAATATCCACAGTCCCGCCGACCTTGGATATATTTGTATTAACAACATCCATCCCGACCCCCCGGCCGGAAATGTCAGTGATCTCTTTTGCGGTTGACATGCCGGGCAGAAAAATGAGATTTGCAATTTCTTTATCGCTTAATTCATCCAGGGCAGCAGCTTCGCGCAGTCCCATGGCCAGGACCTTTTCCTTAACCCGGTCAATATTTATACCGGCGCCGTCATCTTCAATGGCAATCATGACCTGACCGCCTTCATGATAGGCGGTTATGCGCAAGATACCTGTTTCCGGCTTTTGGGCTGCAATACGTGCTGCAGGCTTTTCAATACCATGGTCAACCGCGTTCCTGACCAGATGCGTCAGGGGGTCACCTATGGATTCAATAATGGTTTTGTCCAGTTCAACCTCTTCTCCTTCGATAATGAGATTGATTTTTTTACCAATATTTTTGGAAAGGTCCCGGACAATGCGCTTGAATTTATTAAAGACATTGCCCACAGGCTGCATGCGGGTACTCATGATGGCTTCTTGAAGCTCTGAGGTAACCAGGTTGAGGCGTTGGGAAATGTTGTCAATGCCTGTAACCTTTCGGGACGCTGCAGCCTGAATCAGCTGGTTTCTGGTCAAGACAAGTTCACCGGCCAGGGTCATCAGGTTGTCCAGCAGCTTGACATTGACCCGCAGATTGTCCGGCTTTTGTTCCGGTTTGGCCGGAGACTCATTGAGCAGGGGCTTGGCTGGTTTCTCCAGTTTTTGCACAGCAGCTTTTTCGGTGGGCACTGATGGCGGTGAAACCGGCCCGGGTTCAACAGATTGCGCTGGCCCGGGGGCGGCTGCAGGAGGCAAAGCCGTTTGTTCCAGATCGTCAGGGGTAATCGGCTGAATTTGATCAGGCCCAATATCAAAAAAATCTCCCATCAGCTCATTTTCCAATATGGTGGCAAAGACGACAATGAGCAGGTTATCCTCGTTCTTAATCATTTCAGCCGAAGCGTCGCCGTCAATATTAGCGGCTAAAACATCGCCGGTTTCTTTGAGTTCTTCCATGATTTTTGCATGGTATTTTTCCCTGGTTTCACTGTTTTTTAACAGGTTGTATTGTAAAATATAAACAAAGCTTCCCTGTTTTAACAGGGCATCCAGCTCTGATTGTTTAACTTTGCGCAAAAGATCATTCACGGATGAGAATGCTGAAACAAAATTGTCTTCAGATGCTGGCTTCTCATCGGGTGAAACCGTGAAAGAACTCTCAGAACAAATTGCATTCAAGGCGGTCAGGTTGCTGGAAATATCGATGTCACTTGAACTTTCATGGCGGTGAATCAAGGTTGATAAGGTGTCCATGGCATCAAGCAGTGTTGAAATAATGTCGGAAGATGGCAAAAGCTCTCTGGCACGCACTTTTACCATTACGTTTTCACTGTTATGGGCCAGTGCTTCAACATTTTTAAGCCCCAGATAACCTGCACCTCCCTTGATGGTATGTACAGCCCTGAATACTTTGTTAACCGTTTCTTCGTTAAAGTTTTCTCCGGCTTCCTCTATGCTGAGCAGGTCATTTTCAATACCGTCAAGGTGATCCAGCGATTCTTCAATAAAATCTTTGAAAATTTCATTGTCCTCAATATTAAACATGCTGTTCCTTTTTTACTTAGCTCGGCTTTACCTGGGATAAGAACTTTTCAACTTCCGCCTGCAAAACATCGGCCTGTTTTAACAGTTCATCAGCATTCGTCAGCACCTCACTTGCGGCAAGTCCGGTTTCGTTGGCGGCCTGGGTAACAATGGTAATGCTCCGGGTTACCTCCTGGGTGCCGGATGCCGCCTGGTTCGTACTTTCCGCAATTTCTCCGGTTACAGAAGACTGCTCCTCTACAGCAGCGGCAATGATTGCTGAAATCTCATCGATCTTGTTAATTATCCCGGTAATGTCGTTGATTGCAGAAACCGCCCCCTGGGTGGCGCTTTGTATTCCGTTGATATGTTCCGCAATTTCAGTGGTGGCTGCTGTTGTCTGTTTGGCCAGCTCTTTCACCTCATTTGCAACCACTGCAAATCCTTTACCGGCTTCTCCGGCCCTGGTGGCTTCAATGGTTGCATTCAACGCCAGAAGGTTTGTCTGTTTTGCAATATCCGTGATCAACTGGACCACATCACCAATTTTCTGGGAGGCTGCGGTGAGGCTTCCCACCATTTCATTGGTCTTCTGCGCTTTTGCAACGGCATTTCCTGCAATTGCCGACGAGCTTGTTACCTGCTCGCTTATCTCTCCAACAGAGGCAGTTAACTCTTCTGTTGCAGAAGCCACGCTGAGAACATTTGTCGACGTCTGTTTGGAAGCGGCCGCAGCAGATGATGACTGCTGATGGGTTTTATCGGCAGTATCGTTCATTTTACGGGCAGATCCCTGCAAATGCTCCGCTGCAATTAAAATGGCGCTGATCACCTTTCCTATGCTTGCGTGAAAGGATGCGGTCATCTTCTCCATCATTTCTTTTTGTTCTTTTTCATTCCTGATTTTGGTCTTTTCCTGCTCTTCTTTCAGCTGGATTTTTTCAATTGCATTTTCCTGAAAAATTTTAACCGTCCTGGCCATCTTGCCGATTTCATCTGTCTGATCCCGGGCCGGGATCTCGATATCAAGATCACCTGCGGCAAGTTTTTCCATGGATTCGGTCATGCTGACCACTGGTCTGGTGATTGATCTTGCAATAAAAACAACAAACAGACTGACAATAACAAGGGAAAAAACAATACCGACGATCAGCACAAAATGCTGCTTATCCAGTGCGCTATGAAGGTCGCTCAGATCATAGGTAAATGAAATGATGCCGCCCTGTTTGTTGAGGTTCCAGCTGGGGTGGCAGCGAATACAATCTGCAACGACCTTTTGGGGGATATAAATCTGGACTGCATCTTTTTCAATGACCTGAATCGTATCAAGTGATGACTCAAACGCATCAAAAATTTCAGCCGGCACATGGGCCGGAACTGCATCAAGTTCAGAAGAGGACAGGTTTATTTTTCCCTGCCGGTCATACAGCGACACATCCAATACCCCTTTAATGTTTTTCTGATCAGAGAGTAATTTTTTAAAATTTTTCATCTGACCCCTCTCCAGAGAGCCCTTGACACCGTCCTGAATTGAATGGGACAGGGTTTGTACTGAATCCATGTAGGTTGCGGTCATTTGTTTTTTTACAAAAGCGCTGAGCAGATATCCGCCGATCGCCAGAGAAAACAAGAGAACAGTGAAAATGGGAAACAGTATTTTCAAGTTAAATGGTAGATTGGAAAACGCTTTTTTGATCATGGAAATGACCTCTTTTTTCGGTAAAGTTTATATTTTATTTCGTGTTTCAGGATGCAATGGAACCGCGCATCAGCCTTTCCACCGTTGTCAGGTCTTCAGAGCTGGTGTTGACATCAGTCAGTGCCTTTCGTATCTGTGCAAGATTTTCATTGACCTTGCCCATGCCATGGGCAATTTGCGTTGTGGCTGCGGCAGTTCGGGCAACATTGGAACCGACCTCTTTTGCATGATGCCCTGCGCCATTCACACTGTCAGCGATACTCTGGCTGGAAACACTCTGTTCCTGCACTGCGGCGGCGATTGTTTCTACAATGTTGGTCATATTGTGTGTCACATCATTGATTTTTTTGATCTCGATGATCGTACTTTGGGTGGAACTGCTCATGGCCTCAATTTTGTGTTTAATATCAAGGGTGGCTTCATTTGTCTGGGCAGCCAGGTCCTTCACCTCTCCGGCAACAACGGCAAATCCTTTGCCGGACTCTCCGGCCCGGGCCGCTTCAATGGTAGCATTCAGTGCCAGCAGCTTTGTCTGTTCCGCAATTTCAACAATGGTATCAATGACCGAGGTGATTTCTTCGGAAGCTTTTCCTAAGATGTCAATTTTTTCAAAGGCTTTATCCACACACGCCTTCGCCTCTATAGTGATCATCCTGGCCGCTTCGGAATTTTTGGAAATCTCACCGATGGTGCTGATCATTTCATCTGTCACAATGGTGACTGCATCCATATTTTTTTGTAAATATTGCGCCGCCTCTGAAACAGAAGCGATATTCACACCCATTTCTTCTGTTGTTTCAGCAACGGTGCCCGACTCTTTGGCTATACTGTCTGACTTTTTTGTCAGATCTGCTGCCGCCCGTGAAAGACCGGCAATGGTTTCATGCAACTGGTTCGCATTGGCCTGGATCCTTTTATGAAGGCCCTGCTGTTCACGGGCTGCCTGCTTGTGATTTTTCTCTTCTGCCGCAAGCGTGTCTGCCAGATCCTTTAAAACCCCGGCAATGACGGCAACCTCGCCGGCATTCTCAATACTGCAGACCCCAGAATAATTCCCCCTGCCGATGTCCACTGCAAAATCTAAACAGGCGGCTACCGGTCGGGAAATCCTGCCGGCCAGCACCCAGAGCAGATAACCGGATAGAATCGATACTGCACATAAAAAACCGAAAACGATGGGAAGCCTTTCGCTGAAAAGTGTATCTGACACACTGCCCACCTTGCCTGTTAAGACAATGAGAATGAAAACCAAAACCATGGCGGCAAGGCATATCCCAAAGCTGCCGGCAAAAATTTTCTGACGAATCTGTAACCCTGCAAACAGGGATTCTTCCTTCTGGTCCAACGATGCAGACATGTTTTTCTCCTTTGAATTATTCCTTCTCCCGGATAATCTTGTGGCTCTCTTTTGAAATTTGGACTTCGGTCTGTTTAAAGGACGTATAAAACGGGAAATTCTTTTTTGCTGCAAACATGGGTGATGCACAGCCAATACAGGGGGCATTGGCATCGATACACCAGGTTTGTCCCCCGTTCCACCACCGTGTGGGGCAGTCTGCATAGGTATCCGGTCCCAGGCAGCCCAATTTGAAAAGACATCCTTTGTCTCCCAGTTTTCGCGCAAATATTTCCTGCTGGAAATCATGATACCGGGGACAAAGTTCATGGACCTTACGGCTGAAAAACATTTTTGGCCGGCCATTGACCAACTCCGGCAGACCGATCTGTACCAGGTGAATGATGGTTTTCCATACCCAGTCCGGATGCACGGAACATCCCGGGATGTCAATCAGCAGGGGATCTATATTTTTGCGCTTATAGAACTCTTTCAGGCTGACGGCACCGGTCAAATTGCCTTCTGCAGCCGGGATGCCGCCATGGGTGGCGCAGGTGCCCACTGCCAGGGCACCGCTCATGGTCTGTGCAGCAGCCGTTAAATAATCGGCAAACGGTTTATTTCCTATCACACAGGCTTCCGGCATGTCCCAGGGAACAGCGCCCTCAACAGCCAGAAAATACTCCCCGGCCCGGCCTGAGATATACGCTTCAATGAGATCCAGGGCCTGTTTTCCGGATGTAGCAGACAAATCAGCGTGAAAAGATAGTTTTGAATACTGGGTTATCATGGAAACCGCATTGGGAGATTCCGCCTGCAAAAGCGAAATGGAGCAGCCGGTGCAGGACTGGCCCTGAAGATAGATAAGTCTGGGAACACGTGCAGGATCTATCTTTTTCAAGGCTGCCTGAACAACCCCGGGCAGCTGGGTAATACCAAAAGAGGCGCTTAAACATGCAGCCATTTTCAGAAATTCTCGTCGGTCTATCATAAAATTATCCTCAGCGAAAAATTAAAAAATTGCAACCTGTAATGGGCCTGCTGGTTAATGCACGGCACAGGCCAGACACGGATCAAAAGAATGGACTATGCGATTGGCCTCAATCTGCTCTTCAGGATTCTCCACACGGGTTCCCACCAATGCGGATTCAAGCGGACCCGGCCGGCCCTGATCGTCCCTGGGTGAGCAATTCCAGGTGGTGGGCACCACGCATTCATATTTTTCTATTTTATAGTCTTTAATTTTAATATAATGAAGAAGTGCGCCCCGGGAGGCTTCCGTGGCCCCGAATCCTTCTCCTGATTCCGGAACATCATACTGTGCCATGAAGGGCGCTTGCATATCAATCCGTTCCGTCTCCGCCAGCAGAAAATCGGCAATGACCACAGCTGATATGGCACGGCACAGATGCCTGCCCAGCACGGAATTTAAATTGTCGACCTTAATGCCGGCAATGCCGGCAAATTTATCCACCGATTGTTTGATTTCAGGGTTGTTGTTCTGATGGTAATCCACCAGGATTCTGGATGCAGGTCCTACCTCCATCACGTTTCCCTGGTACCGCGGCGCTTTCACCCATGAATAAGCCCCGGATTTATGGGGGTCCGGAGTCAATTCTCCTTCCTTGACCGTTAACCCCGAAGAAGATGCATATTTGGAATATTTCACATCCTCCCGGATGGCATCAAAATTCACCTGGCTGATATTATTTTCCAGCAGGACCCCCGGTGCAAACAGCCGTTTGCTGTCAAGCGCCGGCCCAAAGGGCAAAAGTCCGTAGGAAAGAAACCCGCCCCGACTCTTGCCGATATGCCAGTATTCAGGGAATTCCCCGGCCACCGCCAGAATATCGGGAAGATATTTTTTATGTATAAAATCGCGGACATCGGAAATTAATGCGCGGTAGGAAGCAATATGGTCAATATTGGGTTCCTGGGTGCACCCGCCGGGAAAAATGGCAGTGGCATGGGGAAACTTGCCGCCGAAAACAGCTGAAGCCTTATTGGCCTTTTTTTGAACTTCAAGGGATTCTATATAATGTTTCAAACAATTGACATTGGCTGTGGCATCGGACATATAGCGTCCTGACAGTCTTGGCAAAAAAGGGGCTGCCGGAAAAGAAACGTTTGCACCGGCTTCAGCCTTCACCCAGTCCCTGAGAGCCGATAAATCAGAATCCGATCCCTTATAATCAAGTATGGCTGTAACATCGACAAAATCCAGTGCAGACAGTTGATAAAAATGCAGCAGATAATCATAGAGGTGATTTGCCCCCTGTATCAGGTTATGCAGAATACGGCCGTTGGGCGGGACCGCAAGGTTGTATGCATTTTCCTGGGCATAGGAGGATGCGATGGCATGGGCATAGGGGCAGACGCCGCAGATCCGCTGGGTGATCTGCTGTGCATCCAGCGGGTCCCTGCCCCGGAGAAAAACTTCAAAACCCCTGAACATTTCCCCCACGCTTTCCGCCTTTGTTATCACATTGTTTTCAACCGTTGTATGAATACTCAGATGTCCTTCCAACCGTGTTACAGGACCAATATCAACTTTCATAATACTCCTTGATAAATTCGATAATGCATTACATCTCTTCCGACCTGATTAATTTATTTATTTCTTTAATGATAATCTTTATATCCACTGATTTTTCAAAAAAAAGATCTGCCCCGCAGGATAAAATTTTTTCTCTGTTTTTTTGATTTTCATTCCCTGAAATGGCAATTATTTTTATGTTTGCGGTGCTGTTGGTGGTTTTTAACCGCCGGCAGACTTCAAACCCGTCCAGTTTTGGCATATAAAGGTCAAGAATCACTATATCCGGTTGAAATTGAATGGTTTTTATGCCGGCTTCAAACCCGTCGGATGCAGAATCCACTGCAAATCCATTTTTCATGAATACCATAATCAATAATTTCCGTACTGACGGATCATCATCAACAATAAGAACTTTATACTTCCTGGTTCCGTTTCGACTGCAGCTTGCCATTTCTTTGGAGGTAATTAAAGCGTGAAGATCCTCGCGGAATATTCTATAGTGACCACCGGCAGTCACACCGGCTTTAAGTGCCCCGGACTTGATCCATCTCCATATGGTTGCCCTGGTGACTTTGCAGAGTTTTGCAGCTTCTGTAACCGTAACTATTTCGTCATCACCTTTCATAAAAAAAAGCCCAAGCAATTGTGCGGTCGATCAATTAAATACGTTTGAAACCAATGCAACGTTTGCAACGTTATGCTTTTTAATGGTCCCTGTCAATCGAAATGTGACACCTTGGACATGTGGCAAAAACCCCGGGCAGATACATGACGGATGCATCTGTCCGGGGACACAGCAGGGGTTAAAAATTTTTAAAATTCTCTTCGCCGTCATCCAGCGGGAGAATCTGTTTGGGATTCACTTCCCCAATTTTTTTTGACAGAAACTGCTGCCGCCGGGGTACACCGCTTCCGCCCTGCCTGGGTGATGCGGTGATGCGGGGGACGGAGTTGTCTTTTGAAGCATGGGTTTGGCTGCCCTGACTGCCGGTGATCACAGCCACCAGGTCCTCTACATAAGATTTCAATTGCTGGGCCTGGGCATTCATCTCTTCGGATGCGGATGCGGATTCTTCAGCATTGGCTGCATTTTGCTGCACCACCTTGTCCATTTCAGACACGGCAATATTCACCTGGTCTATACCGCTGGATTGTTCCTTTGATGCTTCTGCGATTTCCGCCACCAGTTCACCGATTTTGCCTGATGCTTCAGACACTTTTACAAAGGCCTCATTGGTCCGGTTCACCAGACCTGAACCCTCTCCGACTTTCTGCACAGTACCCTCAATAAGTTCAGCCGTATCCTTAGCCGCCTGGGCCGCCCGCATGGCAAGATTTCGCACTTCATCCGCCACCACGGCAAAGCCGGCGCCGGCTTCCCCTGCACGGGCGGCCTCAACCGCTGCATTCAGGGCCAGAAGATTGGTCTGGAAAGCGATTTCATCAATGGTTTTGATGATTTTGGATGTTTCCTCGCTGGCTTGGGATATGCCCTGCATGGAACCGGTCAACTGCTGCATGGATGCATTGGCATCCGTGACGATCTTGTAGGATTCTTTCATCAGCGCATCGGCATGGGTGGCGTTTTCCGCATTTTTTCTCGTCATGGATGCCATCTCTTCCATGGATGAAGAGGTTTCTTCGATGGAAGCAGCCTGCTCGGAGGATCCTTCGGCCAGAGACTGGCTGGTGACCGATACCTGACTGGAAGCTTCAGCCACCTGGTCCGCACCTTCATTCAAACCAAGGATGATCCGGTTGATGGGCAGGGTGATGCTCCTGGCAAACCAGAGCACAAGCAAAATGGTTGCGGCAAGGAAGATGCCGCCGGCAATGAGAACAAGGTTGCGAATCGCCCTCACAGGTGCCATGAATTCAGCCACATCCTGGGTTACACAGATACTCCATTCGGTCAGGGGAACAGGCGCAAAACCGGCAATTTTATCAACCCCGTTAAAGGTATAGTTCTCTATGCCTGATTTCTGGGCTGTCATGCTGCCGGTGATGGATTCCATGCCATCAAGCCTGCCGATATTCAAATCAAGAATATAATCGGATTTGGGATGGGCAACAATCAACCCGGTTTTATCAACCATAAACGGATATCCGGTACTGCCGAGCGTAACGCTGGTGATTTTCCGGCTGAGTTCATCCAGTTTCACTGCTGCCCCGAATATCCCGCCGAAAGCGCCTGATGCGGTTTTTATGGGAACCACAATACCGATAACAGGGTTGCCGGTATTCCGGGAGGCTATGGCCTGCCCAACAGCAGGTTTTCCTGTGGTGCGGGCCTTTATGAAATACTCCCGGTCGGAAAAAGAGACTTTTTTTTCTCTCAAAGAGCCGTTGAAATTGTCTGAAATTGCAACCCCCCGGGCATTGGTTACAAAGAAGGTATCATAATCCTGTCCGATTTTTTCCGACACGGTTTTGAGAAAATTATCCAGGGCCTTCAGCGCAGGCCCGGCATTATCGATGCCCTCTTCAGAAACCGTATTTACAGCATCTCTGATCAACGGATTGATCCCCATTTCCTTGACCAGCTTGACCTCCTGACTCAACACACTGTCGGTCATGGTTGCCAGGTTTTGGGCGATCTGAGCGGCCTGGTTGTTTGCACCCGCAATAAGGGCATCAGAGGCTTTGTTGATTGCAAAAAGTCCCACAACGGTCAGTGGTATAACCACAACAAGCACCCCGCTGAGAATGAGTTTGAATTTAAGTGACCTGTTTTTCATGTTTTCCCCCATTTGTCTGAAATGATAGTATGTGATTTTTGTGCCAGTTTTTCCAATACTGCGGCAATATCGTTGATATCGCTGTCAATATAAGTGATAAAAGATGATTTGACCTGGACCGCCCTGGCCAGTGTTTTTGTATCCCTGTCAGGCAGGATGAGAATCACGCGTATTTGATCCAGCATTGGATGCAGTTTTTGAAATGTGTCAAGTTCCTGTATTGCGGCTATTGGAAGAATGATAACCGAGATCCTGTGCAGGGGCCGGCAAAGCAGGCTGCTGATCTGCTGCATTGAATCCAGAACAACGATATCCAGCTGCGGAAACCGGTTTCGGACCAGGAACCTGATCCGCTCTCCGATATTTTCCAGGGTGTTGTTATACAGAAGAATTTTCATCATTCAGCTGTCGATCCTTTTTTTCCATGGTTCTTTGTTGCATTGACCGAAAAATTTCAGCCGCTACCCATACAAATGAGCACAAACCATGCCAGCCTCTAAAATTTCTCATTTTGATTATATTTCAGATAGTTAGGAAAACAGGATCACGGACGGACAACCCCTGGACAGGTGATATTCCTGAAAACAGGAACGGCGCGATTCCGGTTTTCCGGAATCAGGAACCGCTGAAACCGGAAAGCCCGTGTTTTTTTAAAAGGTCATAGAGACGGGACTGGGAAATACCGGATATCCGGCAGGCCTGGTGACGATCAGATTCACAGCGCAGCAGCAGGGCCTTGAGGTATTCTTTTTCCAGCTGCCTGCGGAACTCATTCAGCGGCGGCAGTTCTTTTTCCGGATCAGATCCATCAAAAAAAAGCGGGCTGGCAGATTTTTCCATGGATGGGCTGAATGTCATACTGGAGACCCGATATTCCGGGGGGAGGTGTTTGGGGTAAAGGGTTGGGTCCTGGCCGGCAGATGCCAGCAGATATTCCAGGACATTGATAAGTTCACGCACATTGCCCGGCCATTGATGGGCAGACAGGGTTTTGAGCAGTTCGTCTGAAATTGCTTTGCTGTTCATATGATACCGCCGGGTCAGTTCGTGGAGTTTTTTGATGATGATCTCTTCGATATCATTTTCCCTGTCCCGCAGCCGGGGCAGGTGGATTTCCATGGCCCTGATCCGGTACAGCAGATCCTTTCGAAACGTCCGGTCTTCCACCATCTGATCCAGGTCCAGATTTGTGGCGGCAATCAACCGGATGTTTACGGTGATTTCCCTTCCGCCGCCCACAGGGCGGATACAGTGCTCCTGAAGGCTTCTCAACAGTGATTTCTGGGCATTCAGGGGCAGATCCCCCACTTCATCCAGCATCAACGTGCCGTTGTGGGCCTGGAAAATCAACCCCTCCTGTTTTTTTCCGGCCCCGGTAAATGCCCCTTTTTCATGGCCGAAAAGCGTGCTCTCAACCAGTGTATCCGGCAGTGCCCCGCAATCCACTGGCACAAACGGATACGATCGGCGTTTGCTGTTTTCATGGATGGCCCTGGCAAACAGCTCCTTGCCGGTACCGGTCTCACCGGTGATCAGGACGCTGGCATCTGTGGCAGCTGCGGTGGCCACACTTTCCAGGCACTGCTGCAAAGCACTGGATTCTCCTATTATCCCCTTTCTTATTAAAGGGACTGTGGACCGGGTATGCTGCTTTTCCCGGTGGTACTGGATAGCCCGGTTTATGGACAAGGATACGTCATCCAGAAGAAAGGGTTTTTGGATATAATCCCATGTCCCGTATTTAAAAGCCAGTCTGGCACCCCTGGCATCGCCGGTTCCTGTGATAATGATGATTTCCGGTGCCGCGTCTGATGCCGTGAACTCCGGCAGCAGGTCCAGACCATTGCCGTCAGGCAGTTCAAGATCAAGCAGGACCAGATCACATGCATGGGAACGGAACAGTGAACGTCCCTGTTCCAGGGTATGGGCCTTGTGACACTGGTGTCCCATACGGGCAAGCAGTTTTGAAAAAAACAGACAGATTTTCTCATCGTCATCAATGACCAGCACTTGAATCATTGGATATGCTCCTTTTGTCTGTCCTTTTTCAAAGCCTTGTTTACAATGGCTGACAACTCACTGGCGATCATGGGCTTCATGATCATGGCAAAGATATTACAGCTTTCAATCAGGGCTGGCTTCAATCCTTCACTGAAGCCGGTACATAAAATTATGGGGATATCCGGACAGATGCGGTTAATCCGGTGCGATAATGCAAGGCCGTCCATTTTCGGCATGGACAGGTCAGTGATGACCAGATCAAACCGGGCAGGATCATTTGCAAGCATATCAAGGGCTTTTTGCCCCCCTGAAGCAACGGCCACCGCATACCCGAGTTTTGCCAGCACTTTTGATGTCCAGGCCACAATGGAAGGCTCATCATCAACCACCAGAATGCTGCCTTTGCCTGTTACCAGGGCTGCCCGGCTCAGGAAGGTTTCCTGATCCGCACCAGTCTTTTTTTCCGGGATCAGGACCTGGAATGTGGTTCCTGTTCCAGGTTCACTATACACCGAGATATCGCCTTTCAGATCCTTGACAATACCATAAACAGTGGACAAACCCATTCCCGTTCCTTCACCCCTGCGCTTTGTGGTGAAAAACGGTTCAAAAATCTTTTCCTTTAACGGACCGGGAATGCCGCACCCTGTATCGGAAATCAGGATCTGTACATATCGACCGGCACTGATATCCCGGGTCTGCAGGATTTCATCCGTATGAATGACAATGGATTTAATTGTTACATCCAGAGTGCCGCCGCCCTCTTTCATTGCATGGACGGCATTGGTCAGAAGATTCATGATCATCTGGTGAATCTGGGAAGGGTCCGCCAGAACCGCCACCTCTTTTTCCATCATTTTTTTCCTGATTTCGATATCCGGTGGAGCAGATGCCTTTATGAATTTCAGACATTCCTTGACCAGGGGAACAATTTTGATGACCTGGTGCTGAACATCGGCCTTTCGGCTGAAAGTCAGGATATGCTGAACCAGGTCCCTGGCCCGAAGACCTGCTGTCATCACCTGCTCCAGGCTGGCGAGGGCTTCCGCATTATCAGACAGATCCAGTTTGGCAAGCTCTGTAAACCCGATAATGGAAGAAAGGATATTGTTGAAATCATGGGCAATCCCCCCGGCCAGGGTGCCGAGGGCTTCCATCTTCTGGGTTTGCTTGATGCGGTCTTCCAGGCGCTTTCTTTGGGTTATATCCCTGGAGGTGCCCAGTATCCGGCCCGGGCAGCCGCTTTCATTTCGCAAAAACCGCGCAACGATTTCCACCCAGACCGCTGTTCCGTCTTTTTTGCACATCTCCAGTTCAAGGGTCCGCATGCGGTCAGGGGCAGCATCCGGGTCGTTTTCCTGTGCAAGTTCTGCTGCAATGACCGCTTTGATTCTTTTTACGGATGCCTCACCCATGTAGGTGGTTACGTCCAGTTGCATGAATTCCTCAGCGCCATATCCCAACAGGTTTTCTATGGCCGGGCTGACATAGGATATTTCCAGGGTGTCCGTCTGCATAATCCAGATAACATCAGTGGCATTTTCAGCCAGCAGCCGGTATCTTTCTTCGCTCCGGCGCAAATCATCTTCATTCAGCTGCCTGGCTTTTTCAGCCATATTTTTTTTCTGATCGATCCTGACCACCTGCCGGGAAATGTAAAAAGACATGAGGATGACCAGAAACAGCAGACCAAGGAATATCAGTATCAGGTGCCGGGTGATGGCAGTGATCTCTTTTGTAATATCATCCATATAAATACCGGTGCCGATGATCCAGTTCCATGGCGCAAACCCTTTGACATAGGACATTTTGGGAGCAATTTTCTCAGGCATGTCTTTCCACTGCCAGGAATAATTGACATATCCTTCCCCGTTCTCTTTGACGGTTTTCACCATTTCCACAAATGGATAATTTCCCGCAGAATCTTTGATACGGGTCAGATCCTCTCCTTCAAGCTCCGGTCTGAAAGGATGCATGATCATGAAAGGATGCATATCATTGATCCAGAAATAATCCTTTCCCTGGAGACCGTACCGCAGGTTGCGTATCCGGTCGACCGCTTTCTGTCTGGCGCCTTCCCGGGTCATTTCCCCCTGACTGATCCTGGATTCATAATCTGCCAGCAGGCTGACGGCGCTGTTGGTCAACTGACGGATGGTCTCTTTTTTCTGGTCCAGCAACTGGCTTTCATGCTGCGGAATAAACACCAGGAACATACCCAATGCAAAAATAATATAGGTGATATACAGGGGGATCAGGATGCGGAGGACGTCGGACAATGGTTTCTGGTAAAACAGTGTATCAATGACACCATTTTCTTTATTGACAATTCCTTCCATGCGCCTCCAGACCCTTCATATAATGTACAATACCGCTGTCTCAGTATAATGGCCGAAAACTACCACTTTGCGCTGCATAGAGTCAAATGGTAAAATGAACATTGTCGGTGATGCGGCCGGTCCCGGGTGTGTCAACGGCGCCATCTGCAATGAAGTGGGCGCCACCCGTGATACAGTCAGACTGACGATTCAAAACTTTTTATCGAAATGTAACATCCTGGGTATGTGGCAAAACCCCCAAACAATGAATATGATTTGACAATAAATCCATTTGTGGGTATATTGTAATTACATTTTTTACAATTGGAGACGAAAATGACGACTTTAATCAGAATAGGAAATTCGCAGGGTATCCGTATTCCAAAGGCGGTAATCAAGCAGGCGCAATTAGAAGACAGGCAATTGAAATTTAAAGTAATCGAGGACGGACTGTTAATTCAGCCTGTTAAAAAGAACAGAGAAGGCTGGAAAGAACAATTTCATAAAGCGCTTGAATCCCGGGAATCAAGCGAAGCGGAACAGGAGTGGCTGGATGCGCCGTTGGTAGATGAAGAGGACTGGGAATGGTAAAAAAAGATATCCATCGATTTGAGATTTGGCTGGTTCAGCTTGATCCGACACAAGGTTCTGAGATTAAGAAAACAAGGCCTTGTGTTATTATCTCCCCTGATGAAATGTCTGCGCTGAAGACCGCGATTGTTTCTCCAATGACTTCCAGAGGATTTGTCTATCCAACCAGAATTCCATATGCATTTCAGGGTAAAAAGGGATTGATCTTGCTTGACCAGATGCGGGCCGTTGATAAATCCAGATTAATTCAAAAACTTGGTGTAATTTCCCAAAGCGCGCAGATTAAAATTATCAATTGTTTGCAAGAGCTTTTTGCGTATTAAGGCGCTAATAATGGAAGACAACCCACCATTCTAATGATGGCCCGAATGATGCTGGAAAGGGATATTTCATAATATGAACAATACGTTGATGATTTACCCTTCCCAAGCGTTTTGATCAATGGATTGAGTGCCGGGAATGTTCCTTTACATGTGGTTGCTGCCATCAATTCAGATGAATTGAAACTGGTAATCATTACCGTATATCAACCAGATCCACTTAAGTGGACGGATAATTTTTCATGGAGGATCAAATGAAGTGTGCGATTTGTAGAAATGGTCATACAGAAAATGGATTTACCAGTGTAATCCTTGAACAAAACAACACAACTCTGGTTTTCAAAAGAGTACCAGCAAAAATTTGCAACAATTGTGGAGAAGAGTATATTTCATCAGAAATTAATAAAAAATTGTTACGTCATGCAAGGGCTGAAATGAATCGTGGAATTACTTTTGAGCTGCTTGAATTTGCAGCTTGAGTCGTGTTGAAAAAGGCCCACAGGGGTTTGAATACCTGTAAATCCATTTAAAGTTGCATTGCACAACACTTTATAGTATCCGTTCAAGGAAAAGCAGCAGATGCGCCGTTGACCCAGCTCGAACATATGGATGCCATTGAAAAACGGCTCTGGAGTGCGGCTGACACCCTGCGGGCCAACTCCAACTATGCCGGCAACGAGTATTTCCTGCCGGTCATGGGCCTGATTTTTCTGCGGCAGCTCCTCCCAGCCTTTAGGCCAGGCTTTTCCTGCGAGCAGATTATGCATAAATACGGATTTTATCAACTATAGCCTGCCCATTACCAAGGTTCACTGAGCCTGTCGACAATATCCCGGCGGGACAAAACAGATCTACACCGCTCCCACAAATGTGCTGCAGGATCTATGGTTTCACTGTACTTCACACTGAAAGCGTCCTGCGCTTTTTGCCGTTCATGCATATATTCGTTCATTCGCTCTTTGAGTGCCGCTTCATCTGTTATCCATTCATCATCGATGATATCAGGCAGGCTTCCGAAAATATCATAGGTACCACGCAGTCGTTCCGACAAAACATTGTAGATTTTTTCATCCTGCGTGTCACTGTAAACAAGGTTGAGCATATCCACAGACTTGCGTGCCTGCCCGAATCGCCTGATTCTGCCCAGCCGCTGTTCCAGCCGGGATGGATTCCATGGAAGATCTATATTGATCAGGGTACCCAAAGTTTGCAGGTTCAACCCTTCGCAGGCCGCATCGGTCGCCACCACCAGACGGATCTCGCGGGTCCTGACGGCCGCCTTGATCACCTCACGTTCCACATAATTGAACTGCTCTCCCCGGAACAGCCCGCTTTTTCCCATCCCGGCATACACTGCCACCACATCTTCTTTAAATTCCTTTGCCAGCTCTCGGGCTATCCAAAATGCCGTGTCATAATACTGGCTGAAAATGATACACCCATGTTCCAGCCAGGTTTTTCCATCGGTCACAAATTGTGTCAAAAACCACTTGACCGTGTTGAATTTGGAATCCACGGCTTCCGGTCGTGACAGTTGCGTTTCGATTTCCTTGAGGCAGGCGATTTCAGCAGGGGTCATTTCAGAAAGGACATGTTCCACTTCTTCCACACGGTCCTCATCCTCATTGGAAATGGCGTGTTTGAGCATGTTTTGCGCTGTTTTCAAACCAGATGCAAAACTGGAACAAATGCGCTGCAGCATCAGTGATTTCATGAACCCGCCTGCCCGTGTTCTGGATTGGAGCAGTCTGCTGAAGGCTTCCGCTTTTTCATACGCCACCTGAAAAGGGGTGTTGGTGGGAATTCCCAGGCCGACAAACCGGGATTGATACTGGGACAGATGCCGCACCAGCGGATGGGTATTGACACCGACTTTTTCCATCAACTGGTCATCTTCCAGCTGTTTTCGTTTTCGTAACACAGTATGGCGCAATACCGGGTTGTTTTCCTTGAAAAATCCGGGAACCAGGCACTCGGAAAGCCACAGATTCCGCACCATGTAATCCAGGTCTTCAAAATGGTGGGAACAGCAAAAGGACTGGGGGTCGATGGTCAGATAATCGCGAATCTGCTGAACGACCGGGTGTTCACCGGCCGGGGGCAATGGATTGTTCAGCCATTGCCAGGCCGCTTCCTCGGAAGCGATCCGGCTCTTTCCGGTCACCATGGGGATCGCCTGTTCATGATCCCGCCATAGAGACAATGAATCGCCCAGCACAAATTCCGCACCACTGTTCAATATTTCCAACAGGTCCCAGAGTTCCCGGACATCGGTTTGGATCGGGGTGGCCGTGCCTAAAATCAGGTGCCGGGTTTGTTTTCCGATTTGTTTCATAAAAGCCAGAAGATTGTTGGGTTCCAATGCGTTATCCCCCAGCTTCCCCCTGGCACGGGCCTTGTGGGCTTCATCCAGAATGACCGTGCCGAAACTTTTTTTCAGAAGCATTCCCGCTTCCTTTACAAAGTCGCCATTTTCCCGCTGATGCATGATCAGGCCGGTGGAAACAATACCGATACGATAGGGGCATTTTTTGATGGAAGCTGCTTCGCCTCTGGGTGATAACATCTGGCCTTCCGGTCCCAGCCACACCTTTTTTTGTGAAGACCAGACAGCCGAAGGGATCCCCAGCTTGTCGATCATCTCGATCTGCCACTGAACCGTCAGCGTAGACGGGGTCAGAATGAGAACCGGGCCATCCTCAAGAAGGGTGCTCACCAGCGCACTGGCCGCCATGGAAAGGGTTTTCCCGACACCGACCTCATCCGCCAGCAGCAACCGGGCCTTGCCAAAGATATCCCGATGTTCCAGAAACAGGGTCACAAAGGAGCGCTGCCATGGCTGCAGCTGTTCCCCACCCCGGTATATGGGGGCTTCCGCCATGGCAGCCGCCGGGACCTCTCCGGGTGTCAACCCCTCTATCGTGATTTCCCGGCGATGGGCCACTCTGCTGATTTCAGCCAGAATGGCTTCGGGCAATGGCACACCTTCCTGCCACAACGCCCAAAATTCCTTTTCGACCCAGTCGGCACCGTCTGGATCATCATCCTGCCATACCAGTTCATAGTTATGGGCAAAGGCGCTTTTCGAGTCGTTCACAGAACCGATAAACGATTTTCGTCCGCCATCCGGATAATGGATCGATCCGGCTTTGCCGTGCAGAAACAGGCGTTCTTTGGGGACAACCCGGATTTCCACATTGCCGGATTGCAGCAATTGATCGAGAATCTGGTACCGCTTTTTTTTCAGCAGGGCTTCCGCTTCCACATCCACCCGGTTCCACCGTTCCTTCAGGGCGGTGTTTCGTCCTGATGCCACCTGAAAATCAGCCAGATCCAGTTCAGAGTTGCAGACGATCTTTACCTCCGGGATTTTTGAGATCTCTTCTCCCACCAGTTCGAATATGGAACTTCTGAAATACCCGGCAATGCGGAAATATTTCGATGCCCCTTTCAGGGCATTTGCCAGAAATTCAGTATCCAGTTTTTCCGTCCTGGATGAAAACCGTGTGATTCCCATTTAACCTTTATCCTTAATATCTGCAGCTTTCTCGATCTCTGCAAGGGCATAGGGATTGTTCAGGATATTCTGCCGGTCCACCTCTGATGTTGTCAGGTCTTTTTTCATCGGCTACAACCTCTGATTCCGGATGGCTTCGGCAAGAATCCGCGCGCAGCTTGCCTCCACATCCGGCTTGAATGTTCGGGTCGATTTCAGGCCTTCCCGTTTTTCAGCCAGGTAATCGGCCATTTTGGCCAGCAATGATTTGTTGAACTGATAATTGGGACAGTTTTCCATCACATGCCACAGCACATCATTCATTTCCACCTCTCTGGACACCTCATAAAGGGCATACAGCAAGGCCCGAAGCGGTGTCCCGGCGATCTCTCTTTCCCCTGACATCATGGCGCCCTTGAATTCCGTGGACAGCTTCAATCGCGCGGCATTGGCCTTGGAATATTCGCTCATCAGCTGATCAAACTGCCGCACTTTAAACGCCTTGGCAAAGTTCTGGTAATTGTCCAGGGTTTTGGCGCCCTGGTGTTCCATCTCAGCCATTTTCAGGTAAAACCGCTCCACTGACTGGAGTTTCTGCCATTCCTCCTTTTCAAACCCCACAGGGACCAGGAACTGCACCGCTGTCTGGACGGCGAATTCGATCAGGTCATCCACAAAGGTTTTTGTGCCCTTCCGGCGGGGAGATTCCGCCTCGATGACCATATCCTTGCCGTCAATGCGGGCGTAGGCCGTGAGCACCTTCAGGGCTGCGGCATATCCGGCCATCTGCAGATCCGCATCCGTGTAAAGCCCTTCCGCCCCACGGGCACGGACCTTTTGATCCAGTTCCAGTAACGCATCCACCTGCTCTTTTACCGCTTCCTCGATTTCCCAGCCCAGGTCATCCCGGAACGATTCCAGGTCCTGGTGACGCTTGCGGAGAACCAGAATAATCGTGCCCTTGACATTGGCACCCCGGCGCA
>Ga0102943_1000628_pt1 | contig 23401 bp, 15 predicted proteins | sample SalPonC_black_MG_FD_78174 | JGI IMG/M metagenome (GOLD analysis project Ga0102943, IMG submission 78174) | Salt pond soil microbial communities from South San Francisco under conditions of wetland restoration - Salt Pond MetaG... | ecosystem: Environmental > Aquatic > Marine > Intertidal zone >...
AGAAAAGAACTCAAATCAAAAAGAATATTTATCAAAAAAGAGTAAGAGAAACAGTAACAAAGTTGAAGAACCCTTCATTGCCTGGGATCTCTCAAAGGCAGTAGCAAACATTCAAGAGGGGTTGGCTTCCGATATTTTGCAAACAATCCAAACTCGTTTAGATATTTCCAGAATGGAACTTTCAACCCTCTTGATGATTTCACCGCGAACACTCGATCGCCGCCGAAAAGAGGATATTCTGCCACCAGATGAATCGGAACGAAGTTACCGAATTGCCCGATTAACCGATCTTGCAGCAGAAGTTTTTGGAAGCATGGAAAAAGCGTCAACTTGGTTTAAACAACCGAATTATGCTCTTGGTAATAAAAAACCTCTCGATATTGTTCAAACCGAACCGGGTGCCCGTCTTGTAGAGCGTACACTTCAGCAGATACAACACGGCATTACTGTTTAGTGATGGGAAACATTCGTGTGTGGCGGATATGCCGTCGGGAGTATAAAGATTCAGCTTTTTCCGGGGAAGGAGCTAAGCTTTATGGTGGACGGTTTAACAGTGAAGGCCTCGCCGCCGTTTATACATCAGGGAGCCTTTCTTTGTCACTTCTGGAAATGTTAGTTCAAACAAACGACCGATCTTATCTGCACCATTGTGTTGTATTCCAGGCAGATGTTCCAGAGTTTCTTGTTGATTCCCCGGCTATAACTGATTTGCCGGAGGGATGGAATCAAATACCTTATGGGCATGCATCTCAAGATTTTGGCGATGATTGGCTCTCCTCAAATAAAAGTCTCGCTTTGAAGATTCCGAGTGTAGTAATTCCCATTGAGTACAATTATGTTTTAAATCCCAATCATCCTTACTACAGGAACATACAAATTGAAGAAAAGGAGCAGGCAGGTATTGACGAAAGATTATTTATATAAATTGGTTTTTTTAATTGTTGATAAATAATCGAATTAAGCAGTAATATTTAGGTATTCATCAAGTTTCAGGTGTATCATATAGAGAGCCAACCAGAGCTAAAAAGTATTCAGAATGAGAACAATTCAATTTTTCGTTGAAATTTTTCTTTCAACTCTTTTCATTTCATGCCAGGATACAGATAATGAAATTCTGGAAATGCGTGTCAGCCATCACAAACAGATTGGGTATGGTTTATTTGGGCCTCGTATTTCATATGTTATACAGGTTGAAGATGAGATCGGGGGAGATGAATGGAGTGGTACGTTTGGTATAACAGATTTTGATTATGAGTGGGGCTATACGTACGACATCGCAGTTGTCAAAGAATATTTTAATTACGATGGACCTGTAGCCGATGCACCTGAATTCCGGTATATTTTTCTAAAAGAACTTTCAAAGCAGAAAGTAACTCCAGGAACCCAATTTGAGCTTATTTGACAGAGAACCTTTGAGGATGGAATAATCGAGACTTTTTGGGAAGCAGACGGAGAGAAAGGATATCAAATAGTCGGGGATAAGTCATTCGACTGCAATGATTTATGTGATGATCTTACAAAACAGCAAGAACCATATACTCTATTAGAGGGGACGTTTGAGCATCTTGGAGAGGGAGACATTAAATTGGTTGTTTTAAAAACCCAGTACTTTAGGTGATTTCAAGCTCTGATGTCAGTTTGTTTCAATTTATTTGATGTTGTGAACTAATCTGCAAAAGTGAGTCCGCTTCAGCTAAAAAAGCATTCGAAGTATCAAAATGTTGTTCTAGAATTTGAACAGATTTGGTGAGGAGAGAATCAGCAAGATAAAATTGCTGAATCTTTAAAGAATACTTACCCTGGTTCGCATACGCTCTGCCAACATTGGGATGATTCTCCCCAAAGTTCTTTGTGAAATTTGCAAGCCCCAAATCTCCATATTTCACGGCATTGGGATAGTCTTCTGCATTGTAACAAACCTCGCCGTGAGTAAACATCATGTATCCGTAATAGGGGTGATCTGTTCCGTAATTGTTTTCAATAATGGATGCAGCCCGGTTAATTTGCCCGAGTGCTTCTTCATGATAACCGGTTTCACTTAATACTTTCGCATATTCACGGATGGCCAGTGCATATCTGAAATGAGTGGCACCATGCTGTTTTCTATTGATTTCTATGGATTGTTCGATATAATCGAAGGCCTGATCGTAGTTGCCAAGTGCCGTCTCAATATTGCTTAAAAGGTGTAGGGTAGAACCAACAAGCTGATGATTTGGATTGAAGACCTTCAACCGAATTTCATATGCTTTTTCAGCACGTTCTTTGGCTTCCTGAAATTGAGAAACAGTAGCATAAACAACGCCCATATTATGATAGAGGGTTGCGATACGAGCGTTATCTTCATCAAATACCTGTAGTTTAAGACTCAGTGCTTGTTCCAGGTTTACAAGTGCCTGCTGATTTTGCCCCATATTCTTGAAGGCCCTTCCGCGATTGTTATATACATTCGCAAGCAGATCAACATTTGTAGAGTTTGATCTGTCAAAATTTTGAAACAACCGGGTGTCTAGACCGGATAAGATATCCAGAGCTTCCTGGTGATTGCCAAGCTCCATCAAAAAGTCGCTGTAGTTGAGTTGATGGTCAATGTACTCCACCGAATTCTGAAGATTGCTTGCCTGGAATAATGAGTCTGTAAGCTGGAAATAATGTTCAGCTTCTTCTGTATTTCCAACCGTTTCCTGCCATTCAGCGTATTCCGTCCCAATGGTCAGGCTTTTCTCTGTGTGTCGATAAACAGAATCTGTAAGTAAAGTCATCGCTTGTTCGAGAGTGATGCCAGCCTGATCGACATCGCCGTTATTGAACTGAATGGAGCCTATGGTTCCCAAAAGTGTAGCCCGGTTTAACGAAGAAATATCTCGCTGTTCAACCAATCCAATTCCCCGATTCAATGCGTCGTTAATGGTGATTTCATTACCGGAATTTTCACTCGGATTATTCAGTTCCAGCATCGACACCAGAAAATCCGTCACCTCTGTAGCCCGTTCTGCTTCGAGCTGTGCATAATCCCTTTCCTGGGCAATACGATTTGTATAATAAGCCGTTAGTGCAATGATCAAGATTAAAACCCCGGACGTAACATAGATCCCTTTCCTATGGCGCTCAACAAACTTTTTACTTCTGTATCTCACAGAATCAGTGTGAGCGGAGACCGGGATACCTAATTCATAATTTTCAAGATCTCTTAAAAAATCATTAGCAACCCTATAGCGCTGATCAGATTCTTTTCGAATAGCCTTTATTGCAATTGCATCTAAGTCACCCGTCAGTTTTCTCTTCCGGGATGCATGTTCTGTTCGAGAAGAGGGGCGAGGGGGTCCCTCATTTAAGATCACCTGTTCTGTTTCGAACCTGGAGAGATGATCTATGTCAAACGGGTCTTTATCTGCAATCAGTTGATAGAATAAAACTCCAAGAGCATAAAGATCGGTTGCCGTTGTAATATTTTTTTGTCGGATCTGCTCGGGAGCGGCATATCGCAGTGTAAGAATTCTTGACCCAGTTTGTGTGATATCCTCAGACTCATCCTCCATCAATTTTGAAATTCCGAAATCAAGAATTTTTACATGTCCTGTGTTATCGATGATTATATTACCAGGTTTTAGATCTCGATGAATAACAAGATTCTCATGGGCATAACGAACCGCTTCAAGTACCTTCTTAAAGAGATCAATTTTTTCCTCAATTGTACATTCATTTTTCTCACAGTAATCTGTGATAGGCATCCCATCAATATATTCCATGATGATATAAGGAAAGCCATCGGAAGTGGTGCCGCTGTTGAAAAACCGCGCAATATTTGGGTGATTCATTCCCGCGAGAATCTGTTTCTCACGCTTGAATCTGCGAAGATTATCAGCGCTTGCACGGCCGTGTTTAATAATCTTGATGGCTACCTTATGATCCAATTCCTCATCTGAACGTTCCGCCAGGTACACGCCCCCCATGCCACCTTCAGCAATTTTTTCCCGAATGGTATACGATCCAATCTCCTTTCCAATCAAAGAATAACCCATTGTAATTGTACCAAGGTCATCGGCTATTTCACTTAGTAGCTGTTCTCTGTATACCTTTTGTTCTTCTAACCATCCTTCTGATTCATAAATCGATTCGAGAAAATCTGTGACTTCTCCCTTGAGCTTTTCATTGTCTCCACACTTCTCTTTAATGTAGGTTGCATGCTGATCCTCCGGGAGTTGAAGTAGTTCGTCGATAATGGTTTCGACTTTATTCCAATTCAGATCGTCCATGGTTTTGTAGTTTCAGATTGTGGAAGTTTAGTCTCAAAATATGCGAGACTTATGTAGAATCAGTTCAGATTAATCTACCTTAAAACGACCTTTTAACTCTTTGTAGAGCCATCCACGGGCCTTCATCCAATCCCGTTTTACAGTGCTCTCTGAGACATCCAGAGTTTCGGCCACTTCATCGATAGTCATTTCCCCAAAAAATCTCATCTCAACAACTTTCGCAAGTCGCTCATTGAGCGTTTCAAGTTTGTTTAGGGCAGAGTCAATATTGATCAATTCTTCAGCTTTGTGCTTTGGTTTTCGAAAAAGCTCGTCGATATAGGTTTTGTCTTTCTTTTTTCCACCACGTTTTTCGGCATTTTTTTTACGAGCATAGTCAATCAGGATTTGGCGCATGCAGCGAGAAGCAATTGCCAGGAAATGGCTTTTATCGGTGAAATCGATTCGCGTCTGATCGATCATCTTCAGGTAGGTTTCATGAACCAGCTCCGTCTTTGAGAGGGTGTGATCAGGCTCTTGTCGTCTCATGTGCGCATAAGCAAGCTGATGCAGCTCTTCGTAGATAACCGGGTATAGTAAGTCGTAAATGCCCTCTTCACCCTTTTTTAGACGAAGTAATAGTTCAGTCGTTCCTTCTTTGCCCATCAGTAAAAATCGAAACTGCTTTAGATGATCTATATCTTTGATGAAAATATTTCACAAAATATAAAAATAAAAATAACTCGGATAGCATATTCATTGGGATTTTTGAAATAGGTAAGGAATATTTGCCGATTCAGCCTTATCCGGAATATCTATTTTATCTGTATGAATAATTGAGCAACTCTTTCTGTCCGAAATTTAAGGGGTATAATATTCTGGAACTTTTAAAAAGAACTGCGAAGTAATCATGAAGTGGGTACTCACTTCTAATTTCGTTATATTCAAAAGCTATTCGATAACGAAAATGTAGAATTATAAACCCTTTTAGTAACCGATTTAAATGAGTTCTTACGATCCAGCAAGCATTGAGAAAAAGTGGCAAGAATACTGGCAAGAAAACAAAACATTTAAAACCACTACTGACAAGGACAAGCCTAAATACTATGTCCTCGATATGTTTCCATATCCTAGCGGATCGGGACTTCATGTGGGTCATCCTGAGGGCTATACCGCAACCGATATCCTGGCACGTTACAAGAGAATGAAGGGATTTAACGTATTGCACCCCATTGGGTGGGATGCATTTGGCCTTCCTGCTGAACAGTATGCTGTGAAAACGGGAACACATCCGCGCAAAACAACGGAAAAAAACATTACAAGATTCCGTGAACAGTTGCAGATGCTTGGCTTTTCGTATGATTGGGATCGTGAAGTAAATACCACCGATCCGGACTATTACAAATGGACTCAGTGGATTTTCCTGAAGTTATTTGAAAAAGGATTGGCGTACGAAGATGAGAAACCGGTGAACTGGTGTCCCGAGTTGGGTACGGTTCTGGCAAACGAAGAGGTGATTGACGGTAAAAGTGAAGTGGGTGGATATCCGGTTGTTCGCAGGCCGATGCGACAATGGGTGTTAAAAATCACCGAATATGCTGAGCGATTGTTGAATGATTTGGATGACCTGGACTGGCCGGAATCTACGAAAGAAATGCAGCGCAACTGGATAGGTAAATCTATTGGAGCAGAGATCGATTTTCCTGTGCATGATCACGACGATCAGATTCGTGTGTTTACAACACGGCCCGATACGCTTTTTGGAGCAACATATATGGTTCTGGCACCTGAACATCACCTGGTTGATAAGATCACGTCAGACGAACAAAAAGAGAAGGTTGAAGAGTATAAAGACTATGCGGCTCAGAAATCGGATTTGGAGCGACAGGAGCTCACGAAAGAGAAAACGGGCGTATTTACAGGAGCACACGCTATCAATCCGGCTAATAATAAAGAGATTCCGATTTGGATTGCCGATTATGTGCTGGCCCACTACGGAACCGGTGCAATTATGGCTGTTCCGGGACAGGACGAACGTGACTGGGAATTTGCTGAGAAATTTGATTTGCCGATCATTCGAACTGTTGAACCGCCTGACGATTTTGAAGGTAAAGCGTACATCGAAGAGGGTCCGGCAATCAACAGTGATTTTCTGAACGGATTGAATATAACGGATGCCAAAACGAAGATTATCGAGTGGATGGAAGAGAATGGTGTTGGAAAGAAAAGCGTGAATTACAAACTGCGTGATTGGTTGTTTTCACGTCAGCGTTACTGGGGGGAACCATTCCCAATTATTCATGTGGATGGAGAGCCAAAAGCTGTTGCGGATGATGACCTTCCTGTTGAACTGCCGGAAGTTGATAATTATCAGCCTACGAAAGATGGTGAGCCACCACTGGCGAAAGCGGAACATTGGGTAGAGACCACGGATCCCGAAACGGGTAAAAAAGCCCTTCGAGAAACCAATACGATGCCACAGTGGGCAGGTTCATGTTGGTATTATTTGAGATATATCAGCCCGGAATTTGATGGTGCTCCTGTGGAGCCTGAAGAAGAAAAATATTGGATGCCGGTGGATATGTACGTTGGTGGATCGGAGCATTCTGTTCTGCATCTGTTATATGCACGTTTTTGGCATAAAGTATTGTACGATTGCGGTGTGGTTTCTACTGAAGAGCCGTTTCAGCGATTGGTTCACCAGGGAATGATTTTGGGCGAATTGGAATACACGGCTTATGAGAAAGATGGAAAAATCATCAGTGCCGATGAGGTTGAGGATGGAGACGACGTAACCCGAAAACCATTGGATGAATCTGATGTAGAAAAAAAAGGTGACCGGCATGTGATGAAAGGCACCGAGATAACCGTAAATTCCAAGGCTCATAAAATGTCGAAATCACGGGGGAATGTAATCAACCCTGATGATGTGGTTGAAAATTATGGCGCCGATTCCCTGCGGTTATATGAAATGTTTATGGGGCCGCTGGAACAGGTGAAACCCTGGAGTACAAAAGGTGTGGAAGGTGTGAATCGATTCCTGAACCGTGCGTGGAGACTGTTTTTTGGTGATAATCATGAGGAAGAAATTTTAAATATTACGGATGAAGAACCATCCAAAGAACAACTGAAAGTACTTCATGAGGCTATTCAAAAAGTCTCGGAAGATATTGAGGGGCTTCGGTTTAACACTGCAATATCTGCCCTGATGATCTTTGTAAATGAAGCGAACCAGTGGGAGGGTGTTCCCCGGTCCGTAGCTGAACCATTTGTGAAACTGCTTTCCCCATTTGCACCCCATATTGCAGAGGAGATCTGGAGTAGGTTCGGTCATGATGAAAGCCTTGCCTACGAACCTTGGCCTGAGTTGGTTGAGGAATACCTGAAGGCTGAAACGATTGACATGCCTGTCCAGGTAAACGGAAAAGTACGTGCAAACATTACCGTACCTGCAGACAAATCGAAAGACAAAGATTTTGTGCTGGGTCTTGCCAAACAACAGGAAAATGTAGAGCGTTATTTGGATGATACCACAATTGTAAAAGAAATTTTTGTGCCGGGCCGAATTGTGAATTTAGTAGTTAAATAAGAGAATCACTCTTCACTCTTCAATGGATAAATGGCTGAGGGCTATTCTTCGGGAACGGTTAACCTATGTTCATAACATAAAGATCATCTGAGCTTTTGGAGTTGTTATGCTAAATTCTCTACATCATTTATTTATAAAATCTTAACCCATTCAATATCAATGAAATATTTGACCTCAATTTTTACACTCTTTTTTATAACCGTTGGTTTAGCATTTGCCCAAAACACGAACACTGCATCTGGTATAGTATTTGAGGATACGAATGGAAATATGCTACAAGACCCCGGAGAACGAGGGATCCAATCCGTTTCTGTTTCCAACGGCCGGGATGTTGTATTGACGGATCAAAACGGCAGGTATGAGCTGCCTGTGGATAATGATGATATCCTGTTTGTTATCAAACCTTCCGGTTACAACTTACCGGTCGATGAGCGAAATCTTCCACAATTTTACTACATCCACAAACCGATGGGGTCACCTGAATTGGATTTTTCCGGAGTGGAACCGACAGGAGAGCTGCCCGAGACAGTTGATTTTGGTTTGATGAAAGCAGAAGAAAAGAATGATTTCAAGATTTTGGTTTTTGGTGATCCACAGCCTTACACAGAACAGGAGGTTGAATATTTTGACAAGGATATTGTTTCTGAACTTGTGGGCGCTGATGAATACGATGTAGGGATTACCCTTGGTGATATTGTGGGAGATGATTTAGATCTTTTTGATCCATACACAAAATCGGTTGCCAAAATTGGTATACCGTGGTTTAATGTATATGGTAATCACGATATGAATTTTGATGCACCGACCGACAGCCTGGCAGATGAAACATTTGAAAGGGTTTTCGGTCCGGCTAGCTACTCCTTTAATCAGGGTGATGTTCACTTTATCATTTTGGATGATGTTGTATATCCAAGAACAGATGGTGAATCCGGTTATATTGGTGGTTTTACAGAGGAACAACTTACATTTGTTGAGAATAACCTTGAGCATGTATCAAAAAACAAACTGGTTGTTGTAGCTTTCCATATTCCGATGTTTCAACCACCGAACAGAAGAACATTCAGGCTTGATGACCGCAACAGGCTGATAGAAATGCTGGAAGAATTTCCTCATACACTCTCACTTTCAGCTCATACTCACATTCAGCATATTGAGTTTTTTGATGAGGATAGTAATTGGAATCGTTTGGAACCGCATATTCATTATAACGTCGGAACTACGTCCGGTGATTGGTGGTCAGGTGTACCGAATGAGCATGGGATACCGCCAACCATAATGCGCGATGGTACTCCTAATGGCTATGCAATCATAAATTTTGAAGGCAATGAATTTACTCTCGATTATAAAGCTGCCGGTTACGATGATTCATATCGAATGAGTATCTGGGGTCCCAAAGTAGTTCCTCAGAATAGTTGGCATAATGCGGAGATGTTTGTCAATTACTTTTTGGGATCCGATAAAACGGAAGTTCATTACAGGATAGGAAACAGGCCATGGCGGGAAATGCAAAAAGTGAATGAACAAGATCCCTATGTATCTTCACTGCGTCAAAAATGGGACAATTCTGATACAATATTAAGAGGCAAAAGGCCTTCAAACCCTATTCAGTCAACCCACCTTTGGAGTAGCAGAGTGCCAAATAATCTGCCGCTTGGTGAACAAACTATCGAGGTAAGAGTGACAGATCAGTTTGGGAAAGTTAAACGTGAGTTCTATGATAGATTTACTTATGAGGTTGTAAAACCAATTGAGGATCAGTAGGGAATTCAAAAAAATCGGTGAGATTGATGAAACTATCCTAAAAGTGTTTAATCACTAAAAAAGACAGATCTGATAATTCCAGAATAAATTTTTATAATCTCCTCATGCTTCTACTTTAATTCGAGAAGATCTAAAAATTATCCTGAATGTATTTTCTGTGTAATTCTCGATTGTTCATTATACGTTCAATGAGAAAATTATCATTATAAAAGGCTTCAATGGCAGAACAATCCGGATTCAAACGCAATGTCGGTCTTTTTATGGCGGTTATGATCGGAATTGGAGCGATGATGGGGCCGGGAATTTTTGCATTACCGAGTGAAGTTGCAGGCTCAGCAGGTCCACTTGGTATTATCGCTTATCTTGCCATGGGCGTTTTAACTCTTTTTACAGCATTCAGCTATAGCGAGCTCGGGGCAGCGATACCGATTGCAGGCGGTGGATACTCGTTCACGAGCCGAACCTTACCACGTCCCGTAGCTTTTCTCACCGGATGGTTTTTTTGGATCGGGAATACATTCGCCTGTTCGTTGTATGCCGTTATTTTTGCTTTGACGATTAAAGCCTATTTCTTTCCCGAAATCAGTGTCTTCCTGGTTGTTTTAGCAACAACAGCCATCTTTACAGTATCCAACCTTTTCGGCCAAGCGGAGGCTCTGAAATTCATCACCATCATGAATATAATTGAGCTTATTGTGCTGTTGGGAGTCGGTATTTTGGGAGCTTTTCAGGTTGAACCGGCAAATCTTGAACCATTCGCACCGATGGGACTTGGCCCGTTAATCCCCACCATGGGATTGATTTATATTTCATATGTCGGCTTTGATTTGATAACCGTTGCAGCCGAAGAAATTGTTGATCCCTCAAAGACTATTCCACGTGCTATTTTCATAACACTGGGAACCGGAATTGCCATTTATGTTCTGCTCTTATGGGTGATGATGGGAGTGGTTAACTACTCAGAGCTGGCTGAGACAAGCACGCCATTTATTTTTGTGGCCGATCATCTATTCGGTGTCTGGGGGCGTTGGGCGGGAATCCTGGCAACAATCATGGCGAGTTTGTCGGCATTCAGTGTAACGCTGGGTGCGAGTGCCAGAGTGCTTTTTGCTTTGGGCCGCGACGGTCATTTCCCCTCTGTGTTTTCGAGATTACATGAGAAATATAAAACTCCGCATATTTCCCTTTTTGTTTGTGCTGGTCTTGTCGTCGTTCTCGGGGCATCCGGTGTAGTTCGATTACTGGCATCGGCAAGTAGTTTTGGGTACCTGATAGCCATCGGTATTGTCAATTATACGGTGATTGCTCTGCATGAACGTATGCCTAATCTTCGAAAACCGTTTAAAGTAATTCTCTACCCGGTGGTTCCCATTTTGGGTATCATTTCTTGCTGGTTTTTTGTTCCCACGCTGGATTCGCAAAGTATTTTACTTGGAGTTGCATTAACAGCGGTCGGCGGAATTCTTTACCTATTTCAACCTCAGAATCGTGCTGAATTCTCAAACATTCCCTCGTTATTACGAACTTTAAAAGTTAAATTTCAAGCTTATTGGAGGCCTCATATGAACATTTTGATTATTGGCGGCGGTAACCTCGGTACTAACATTGCAGATCGTCTTCTCAAACAGGATGAGTTTCGAATGGTATTTCGGTCAGCCGAATACCAAATCACATTTATTGAGCAGGATGATGACCGATGCGAAAAGCTGGAGAGGAGGTACAACGTTCCTATTTTCCAGGGAGATGGCACCAAACAGGAGCTTTTGGAACAGGTGGAACCCCAGAAAATGGATGTTGCTATTGCTGCTACGAATGATGATCAGCGCAACTCAATCATGGCGCTTCAGGCTAAAAGATTAGGGATTAAACGAGTAATAGCCATAGCCCGGGATCCCGACTATGTCTCACTTCTTGAGGATAGTGGAATCGTATGCATAAGTGCCCCATACGCCACTGCTGCAATGGTTGAAAATTACCTCGACCGACCTGTCATGGCGGACCTTTTTGAAATCGAAGGTGGGGTGGCTAATCTTATTGATGTGGAAGTACCTGGGGATGGGTCAGTAGTTGGAATGGAAATTCAACAAATTGATATTCCAGAGGAATGTGTTGTTGCAGCTATTATCAGGGACGAGGAATTTGTGGTACCACGTGGGAAAACAATTATTCAAAAAGAGGATCATGTAGTGGTTGTAGGTCCGGAGGGATCGATTAGTAAGGCCCACAAAATTTTTTCCGGGACGAAGGAATAATTACCCATAAATCATGAAGATAAAGGGATTAAAAGTGGAAGAATTAACACTGATTGGCCTGAAACTCCCATTTAAAACTAGAAATGAAAACAATCAGTCCATGAAAGATTGTGGTGAGTTGTGGACGAGATTTGAAAGGGAGGAGATCTTCGTAAAGATACCAAACAGATTGAGTGATGAGGTACTGGCGGTCTATTATGATTACGAGGGGGATCATACCCAACCGTTTTCATATTTCATCGGGTGCAAAGTACAGGAGCGTACAGAGCTTCCGGATGATTTAGACAAACTCACCATTCCGGCCGGAAAGTATCAAAAAGTTACAGCTAAAGGAGAAATGCCGGCTTGTGTAACAAATGTATGGAGAGAGATTTGGGAATCAGATATTCCGAGAGCTTACCAATCTGATTTTGAAGTATATGGTGAGCGAAGCCGGAATTGGAGTGACGCTGAAGTGGATATTTATTTGTCAGTTGAATAAAATCAAAGCTCCCGATAAACTTCCTAATAACAAAGTTGTTGACTTACCCGGATGAAGATTGACTATTCAGTTCATCATTAAAAGAGGGCAATTGATATGATTGAGAATAACTTGCAACGAATTTGTTAATAGTGGCTGTTTCTTAGGTATAATCAGCAAACCCGTTTTTTGAAGGTTTACAGAGTTTATAAAACGGCTGGGATCAGATCGATCCAGTTGTTTGATTTCCGGGAAAATGGTTGAACCTCGCAATAGATTACTAATTTCATTTTTTTGCCCTTCCTGCGAATCGACATCATTTTCTATCATTAAAATCGTAAGCGTGCTCTCATTTCTTTCCGCTAGATCCAGAGCCAATTTCAGTCCCTTTTTGCTCTCTATTGAACCATCAAAGACAGCCGTAATTGTCGAGCCCAAATTTAATCCTTCCTTCAGAAGTAAAACCGGTTTGTCGGCCTGGTCTATAATTCTCCTGGCAGATGAACCCAATATTTTTCGTTGGGCAGTTGTACCCTTCAGCCCAATCGTTATCAGGTCCGTTTCCCGGGCTGCATTCAAAATTTCCTCTCCAACCTTACCCCTGGCTAATTGCCAGGAGTGAGTGATATCATGCATTTGACTGATCTCCTTAAGTTTTTGTCGCAGACGGTTTTCAAGAATTTGAACCCGATCTTGCATTGTCTCATCTTTAAAAGCAGATACCTGTCCGGTCAGTGAATTAACGGACGTAACAGATGGCAGTCGTGAGACACGATTCCAAACTTCATCATGGACAAATACTCCATGAATATTTGCCTCCATTATTCGTGCAAGTGAGGCAGCGGCTTTAAGAGCAGCCTGGCTGTGTTTGGATGTGTCTATGGCTACAAGAATTTTACGAACAAGAACTTTTTTCCTGGTTTCGTCATCCATAACTATTTTCTGCCGTTTTCAGGTGTTGCAAATGCTTTCCTTTTATCGGCGAGTTGTTTGAGGTTTAATGTAACTTTATGATTTAGTGTGCCTTCAGGGAAAGTTCCATCTTCCTGTTCCAGTCCGACATCCAAACCGGTCAGGAATTTTAGCCCTTCATCAACATTCTCAATCGAATAAATATGAAATTCATCATTTTCAACAGCCTCTAAAATGTCTGTGCGAAGCATAAGGTTTTTCTCGTTAGCCTTTGGAATGAGAACGCCCTGATCGCCGGTCAGTCCTCGTTTCTTACAGATATCAAAAAACCCTTCAATTTTTTCATTTACTCCGCCGATTGGTTGGATTTGTCCGTGCTGATTTATTGAACCGGTAACACTAAATGATTGTTTTAACGGGACATCTCCAATCGCTGATAGCAGGGCGAAAAGCTCGGCCGCAGAGGCGCTGTCACCGTCGATATTTGAATAGGATTGTTCAAAAACGAGACTGGCATTCATTGAAAGAGGACTCGTTTTGGCATACCGTTCTCCGAGAAATCCTTTCATAATAAGAACCCCTTTTGAGTGGATGGGGCCGCTCATATCCACTTCTCGTTCGATATTGATAATTTCACCTTTGCCTATTTGAACTTTTGCGGTGATGCGATTCGGCCTTCCAAACATCAAGTTCCCGATTTTCGCAACCGACAAACCATTTACCTGGCCGATCGCTTCTCCCTCTGTATCAATGAAAATGGTATTTCGGTCAATAACCTCATGAACTTTATCACGGATTCGGGAAGAGCGATAAATCTTCTGTTCAACGGCTTCTTCTACATCCTCGAACTGTACAATATCATGATCATTCTCTTTCGCCCAATGGTCGGCTTCCATCAACAGATCCTGAATCTCATCAGTTTTTGTTGAAAGTTTTTCATTGTCGCTAACCATCCGGGAACTCTGTTCAATGATTCTTGCAACAGCCTCGCGATTAAATGGGCGCAGGTCGTTCTCTTTTGCCAAGCCGGCAATCATCTTAGTAAAGTTGATCTGATTTTCATCCGAACGATCGATCTCATCTTCAAAATCAGCCTCAACTTTAAACAGTTTTTGAAAATCAGGATCATATTCACAAAGCAGGTAATAGAGAATACGCTGTCCCATCAATACGATCTTAACATCAATATCAATCGGATCCGGTTCAAGCGAAACCGTACTAATCATGCTGTAGGATTCACCTAAGGACTCGATTTTTAGATTTCCTGATTTTAAAACCCGTTTTAGTCCTTCCCATGCAAACGGTTCAAGTAGTAACTGGCGGGCATCAAGGATTAAATAACCGCCATTGGCTTTGTGTAGGGCACCGGCCTTAATCAGGTTGAAATTCGTAGTGAGCGCTCCCATTTTAGATTTATACTCAACTCGTCCAATTAAATTTTTATAACTGGGGTTATCTTCGTAAATGACAGGAACTCCCTCTGTTTCACTGTGATCTACGATTACATTGACCCGGTATCGATCCAGTACTGGATTACTTGATCCCCCGGTTAAGCCACCCATTTGCATCTGTTGTCCGCCGCCCATCATCCGTGCTAACTGGTTTTGCTGCTGACCACCTTGGTTGCTCATAATGGCCTGAACATTTTCTACAACATCGGTTTCCACATCATCCAGGAAATCCAATACATTGTCCAGATCAGAAAAGTCATCGCGAATCTCTTCAAATAGATCTTTGACTGCATATGTTGCAATCTCTTTATCCAGCTGCTTCTTTTGTTTACGCATCTGCCGCTTGGCAGCCGGCATTTTTCGAATCAAATCCTGGAGCTCAGATTGAAGTTCTTTTGTTTTCTTTTCCAGTTCTTCTCGTTGTTTCCCGGAAAGATTCCGAACATCTTCCTCCGACATCAAATCCTGGTTTCCACCTTCTTTAATTGGAGCGAATGAAAAACCAGCAGGAGTTCTCAAAAGAGCCAAGCCTTTTTCTTTGGCTTTATTTTTAATGTCCTCGAGGGATTTATCCTGTTCATCCTGAACTTCATCCTGTAAGGCCTGACGCCGATTTTCATACTCTTCCGACTCAAATGCTGCTGTGAGAGTGGGAGGGAGATCCTCAATCAGTTTGTCCATCTTCTTTTTCAGGTCCTTTCCTCTGCCATTCGGAAGAAACATAGATGATGGCTTATAACGGTCATCAAAATTGTTAACATAGCAGAGGTCACCCGGTGCGTCCTGATTTTTTGATTCATTCTCAAGGTATTCCCGTATGTAACCCTGTTTATCCGTCTCATTCGGACCAAGAGCAAAAATGTTGTAACCCTTTTGATCCATTTTTGTCCCAAATTCAAGGGCAGAGGTCAATCTCTCCTGGCCCAAAATGGTGATCAGTTCTTCAATCTCTTTTGTTGATTCAAAATCGAAAAGTTTTGTATCGCAGGCTTTTCTTAATGAATTACTGTCTAACTTTTTCACTTTTTAAATATTTAATTCACCTTTATAACGTTGAATGTGATACAGCGCTATTGAGTTCCATAACTCAATAGCGATAGATCTCTTGGGCAAACATTTGTATCACAGTGCTATATAAAATAAATACTCTATTGGTATATTAATCTGTAATCTCCTAAAATGAAAAACCTTGTGATAATCTTATCGTTATTTTTTTTAATTGCTGTTACTGATTTTTCAATTCCAGAAATTCCTGCCCATTCGCCTGATTTTTCAACTCCTGATACACTTGTTAAGATGGAGAGAACCGTATGCTATGGTACTTGTCCGTCGTATACCCTCACTATTTTAGAAGATGGAGCAATTAAATTCGTCGGCAGAGAGTTTGTTGTCCATCAGGGCGAATCTACGGGTAGGATGTCGCAGGATAACCTGGAAGAACTACGCAACAGAATTCGCCAATCACATTTTATGGAAATTTCGGCTAATCCAACATGTGAATCAAAATATACGGATCATTCGAGCGTGTATTTAACGATTCAACTGGATGATAAAAAGCATAGTGTAAACCACTACCAGGGGTGCAAAGGGTTTCAGTTTGAAGAAGATCTCTACAGGTTAGAAGAAGCGATTGACAGCCTTTCAGGAACTAATAGATGGATAGATGGAGAAGAGTAATATTGGTGGTTGATTTCTTGATTGCAATCGTAGAATATTTTTTTGACATCATATCTGTCCAAAACATTTTCTTTGAAATCGAAGACGTAGAGTCTGTTTCAGGCTTTCAGCCTGCTTGCAGGATTCCGCATGTAGACTTGGGGTGTTGCCACAAGCTAAGTTGTAACAGGCTTTCAGCCTGAAACATCACAGCCCAGGGCCTCGCCTTGGTTGGGAGAACCAATTCCTGCCGGCAGGCTGAAAGCCTGAGACAGTTCCCGGTTTGTTCAAGCAGGTGTTGAATTTTGAAAATTACGCCAAATCTGACCATACATTCGAAAAACAAAGATTCTTTCCAACTTTAGAAACGTTTTGGACAGCTATGGATTTAAATATGTCAACACTTGTAGGCCTTCGATCATCTTTTTTTATATAGAATGGCACAAGTGGACACTTGCGCCAGTTGGGGAGCCAGTTGAGGAGAAATTTACGATAGATAAACTGTCCGTCAGAAGTGTATTAAACAGAGGAAGAGGTAAACTTTTCAGATAGGATAAAATGTCTTTTAAATATCGATTTCTCGCATCTGTTCTACTCTTAATTTTTTCCGGTTGTAGTATTATTTCATCCGATTCTGACCAGAAAACAATAGCCCGGGTTTAGGCAACGGGAAAAAGTTATACTCTTGAAGGAGAGACAGCGATCGGTTTGAAGTTAAAGAACGTTTCATCCAAAACGATCTACTATTCAACGTGCGGCAGCGGTACAATTCAGGAATTAGAGGACAAAAAAGTAAATAAATCCGTCGTATATGTGAATCCTTGTTATTGCCTCTGTATTATTTCTATAGAATCAGGAAATGAGAAAGAGCTGTCTGTTTGGGGTTATTTGATACGGGATAAAGATGAACTCCAATTCTCATCGGATTTTAGATACAGGGTCTTCCCCCATTTCTATAAAGATCAAGGTTTGGAGGATCGAATTTCATTAAGCGCAGTTGACATGACACCGATAAAAATTATCGGGTAGTAGTATTGAGAACTCTTTGATTCATTGTAGAACTCAAATGCATTCAGGATGAGTGCCTTTGAAAATTAATCCTGCTTAGCACTTGAAACTACTGACAGTTCATCGTCTTGCTGAGTGTGTTTGTGAGGTGTTCTTGAGGCATCAATCACCTGTATACAGATCGCTCCAACAATGACCAACAGTCCGGCAATAATTTCATATAGGGATGGATTTTGACCAATAGATAACCAGGCAATTAAGAGTGCGGCAATCGGGACCAGGTTTCCGTAAATAACAACCCGGGTAGGCCCCAGTAACCGGAGTGCACGAACTTTCACCCATTGACCTACCCCCACTCCAACAGCACCACCGGCCAGGATGGCAATCCAAGTCCACATACCAAGATTCAGCCAATTTTCTTCTACAAGAGAGGGTGAGGCAATTAAAAGATACAGGGTACCGCCAATAACGGTTCGCATCGCCACCATGCTGACGGATCCGTATTTTCGTGCAAGAGGTTTGATGAGATGTAGCTCAACCACAGTTAGTACTAATGCAATAAAAAGAAGCAGATCGCCGGTCCAGTAGCCCTGTTCAACAAAAAGACCGTCGTAGGCGAGAGTGAGGGTTCCAAGCCCGGCTAATGCAACTCCAAGATACCCCACTTTTCCCATTTTTTCGGTGCTTAGAATATATCCAAAACCTGTACTTACCGCGGGGCCCAATGCCAGCCAGATTGAAGCCCGTGCACCGTGAGTTAGACCGAGGCCTTCGATTCCCAACCAGGGAGCCAGAGTTGCTCCAAGAACAGAAACCCAGAGAAGCCGCATCCAGTCTTTCTTGTCAATTTTAGGAAAAAATTGAAATGTGTATCCCGTTTGTTTCGCATCTGCATAGCACTGTGCATATAAAACAGCCAGCATGGCAATACCGCCCATTGCAAATCTCGATACGCTGAATGAGATTGGTGCCATCTCTCGAAGTGCAACCTCGGCCAGGATAAAATTGGCTCCCCAAAAAAAGGTAAAAAGAAGAAGAAGACCGTGATGAGAGAGCTCCTTCCCTGGATTTTGTGCAGTATGTTCAGAATGTTCAGATTCAGCCAAAAAGTTTATCCGTTAGTCAGCTAATTGTAAGAGTATTGCAGACAACAAATTAACCGGATATTAATAGTAGGTATCATTCGAGCAGAATTTAATATAAAACAATAATAGTGTAATACTTATTGCCAAACTGAACTGTAATAAAGTTTTAAAATTTGCCATTAACTGAATAGAGGGTTTGTAAATAAAAAAACCGATTGAGATACTGAAAAAACAATTTCCATATCTCAACCGGTAAGAATTTTGACAGAAAACGTCTTATTTAATCAATAGGAATTTTACTTCCATATTCATCAAGCCACTCATTAAAAGATTTCAATTCAGGATTGAGTTTTTTCGATCGCTGAACATCACGGCTTGAGTTGTAAACGTCATAATCGCGATAGAATTGGAACATATTGCCGAGATCATCAGCACCTGGAAATCCAAATCCTCGATATTGTTCGGGGGTCACTGCATGATAGGTAACATCTTCCCCAATAAAATCTGACAGTGATTTTGCTACATCGCTGAACGAAATATGTTCACCGGCTATACCGATTCTTTCGCCAACCAGCTCTTTTCCTTGTTTAAAGATTCCGAATGCACATTTACCAATGTCATCGGCTGCAATTCCTGCCATCTTTTTATCACCCATTGGAAATGCAATTGCCAGGTTGCCGTCTTCTCCTCTCTGTGGACCCATCCCAAAGTGGATCATATTATCCCAGTAAAAAGAAGCAAGCAGATATGTAGTTGGTACGTCATACTCTTCAAAAAACTTGTCGGCCTCGCCTTTTGCATCAAAATGCGGAACATTATACTTCTCCTGCAAAGTTGGCATTTCATCACTTTCAAGCGGGATAATCTCTCGCGTATCTTCGAGTGTGGACCATATCACATGTTCCAATCCCTCTTCACTCGCTGCTTTCGCATAATTTTTAATGTTGTTGTATTCTTTCTCCGGCGAAAAATGCTCCCAGAAGAACGTTACAAAAAATGCTCCGTAAGCACCGTTAAGAGCCTTTTTGATATCTTCGAAGTTATCGATATTTGCCTTTACTACCTCAGCACCTTTATCAGCAAGGGCTTTTGCACTATCTGAACTTGGGTCCCTTGTTACAGCGCGAACCGAGAATTCGCCATCCGGATCTTCCAGAATAGAATGGACTAATCCGCTTCCCTGTGCACCGGTTGCTCCAAATACTACAATTTTTTTGTCAGCCATATTTTTAATGATCTATAATTTAATGTTAAATGAATATAGAATAAGAAACCCTCCTATTCAACATCACATGAATTACTGAATCAATAACGCATGGAAAAAGTTCATAGCAGATAATGAATTATATTCCTGAAGTAATTTCCAGGTTTACACTTCCATTAAAAGGATCTTCATCAAGTTTAAATTCATCATTTTCGGCAGAAACGGTCACAGACTGCACTTCATCAGTGCCTGGCAGATAAACGATTCCTGATGCCGGCTCACCATTGGCTGAATACACTTTAAGTTCAAGATCCGACCAATCCATATCTTTAGTAGACTGTGCGAGCTCAATATGTGGAATTACTGTTCCACTTTTTACCAATGCTACAATGGGTATGTCACCGGCCTCAATAGTATGCCAGCCGCCTTCATACGTTTCTCCGGTTTGATAATCGATCCACATTCCGGGTGGCAGGTAGACATCACGCTCTTCAACATTTTCAAAGATAGGGGCAACCAGCATATCTGATCCAAAGAGGTATTGATCATCAATCAGCCATGAACCGGGATCATCGGGGAACTCCACGAACAGTGCACGAACCATTGGCAGGCCATGCTCAGCACTGTATTTTCCCTGTGAGTAGATATATGGCATCAGCCGGTATCTCATATTGTCGGCCTTTCGGAATCCTTCCAGGAATTCATCGCTGTATTCCCAGGGTTCGGTAGGGGGATTTCCATGTGAACGAACATGAGAGGTCAGCATTCCAAAGGGTGTCCAGCGTCGGTAGACATCTTCAGGTGCAGCCGTAGTGAAGCCACCAATGTCATGACTCCAGAAGGTAAACCCGGTAAGCCCTAATGAGAGACCGCCACGCAATGTTGCAGACATCGCCGTACTTGTGGTAGCCGCGTCACCGCCCCAGTGAACCGGGTAACGCTGACTTCCCGCCCAGGTGCTTCTTGCCCAAATGAATGGATATCCGGTAACTTCCTCAGTAATATCAGCAGCAGCTTTGTTGTAACGAAGTGGGTAAAGGTTATGCTCATACCACCCGGTTCGGCCGGAATGATATAAACCATCTTCTGGTGCAGCTTCTCCGAAGTCAACTTTAATAGCGCCAACCCCCATCTCCATCAAGGGTTTCAATTTGTTTTGATACCAATCCACCGCATCCGGATTGGAGAAATCGATAATGGCATCTTCCACCGGAATGTTTCCTTTGCGATCTTTTATTGCAAGGTCGTTTTCAACCAATTCATCATAGAGTGCGTTTTTCGGTGTCATGTAAGGGAGCTGCCACAATGATATATGAAACCCCAAATCTTTAAAATCACTGATCATTTGCTCGGGGTTGGGGAATCGATCTTCCGGGAATTTGTAGTCGCTTCTCCAGTCAACACCAAACCAGCCTGTATCGTAGTGAAGCACATCTGCAGGGATCTCCAAATCCCGGAGTTGATTGATCACCTCGCGTCCATCCTGTTCAGAAAAATAGGTGATTCGGCTCATCCAGAATCCAAATGACCACAGCGGTGGCATGGAAGCCTTACCGGTTAACTCGGTGTATTCATCCAAAATATCTTTAGGTTCACCGATAAAGAAAAGGAGATCGGCTTCATCATCTCCAATCATCATAGAATTAACCGCGTTGTAATATTTACCCACGTCAACGGAGATAGGGGTAGAGTGGTGCATAAATACGCCGTACCCGCGGTTACTCATATAGAATGGAATTGGTTTGTACATCGTCTCGTTTTGGGTACCGTTTGAGTCATCAACCCAAAGCACAACTTTCTCTCCCCGTTTGTTGAACTGTGTGAATGATTCACCAAAACCATAAATCTTTTCCCCGGGTTGAAGAGACATTACCGCGGCATAACTCCTGGAGTAATCACTTGCCCTCCGAACATAGGAGAAGGGCAGAACCGGCGTGTAAGTATTGGTTACATCTGAATGGTGAACCGTACTGGTCAGTAGTTTTCCTTCATCATCATAAATATACACATGCCAGGGCTTCACTGTGATTAAAACCCGGCCGTGTTCACTCATATATTGATGTCCGTCTTCAACTTTGGAATATTGCCATGCATCTCTGGCATTCGGAGCTTCGCCATTAACCAGCATCAGTGATTCCCTTTCCACGAACTGCGGACCCGACGAAACTTTGAGACGAACCGTGCTGGATGAAACAAATTGAATAGAAAACGGCAGTTCCGGGCTCGCGGCATACTCTGTGGTTGGAAATTCGTTGGCATCCACCGGGTTGAGGCCCGCCAGCATATTATTGAAAGCCATTCGGGTGGAATACTCGTACCGGTTGTATTTTAACTTTCCGGATGCTGTTTCCGGGTCAAATGAAGTCAATTCATCCGCCAGGTAGTAAGTGTTTTTGAAATTTGTAAAATCGGGTGAGATATCTGTTGGCTCATTTAAAATACCTGTTCCCTGTAGCTGAGCAGATGCTTTATTTACAAATAGAAATGCAAGCAATATTCCGAAAAGAAGTGAAATTCTTTTAATCATAGTTATCCTCTGGATTTAGTCGATAATTAGTTGTCAGACTAATGAAATAATTTGTTTATGATCTTCTCTTTCTTGTCTGAATCCCCATTGTTTTAAGTTAATAAAATTAGCTGATTCCAAAAGCGAAATCGGTTTATATTCATCTATTTTGGGAGAAAAAGTTTTAATTTCATCTCCAAATTCTTATCTCTAAAAAGTAGCTTAATTTCAGTGTTTAACCTTTTTGAACGTTTTAATTCCCTTATGAAAAAAAGAATCTGTTTTATTCCATTTTTAGCCGTTCTCTTGTTATCTATTCTGCTGAGTTGTCAATCAACAGAAGAGATGGTGGATTCCAAACGAGTGGAAGTGAATGAAACAGAGTCACAACTGCAAAAGATGGTTGAGCACTCTGATCTCTTTTCCTCGAATGTTACCGGTTTTGTGTTATATGACCCTGAAGCAGATTCAACGCTCTATTCTCTCAACAGCCATAAATATTTTACACCTGCCTCCAATACCAAACTGTTTACGTTTTATGCAGGGCTGAAAACTCTGCCGGATACACTACCGGCGCTCGAATATGTAATAAATGGGGACTCACTCATTTTTTGGGGTACCGGCGATCCTTCATTTCTTCATCGGGAATATGGCTCAGATTCAGTATACAATTTTCTAAAAAACAGTCCTCAAAAATTGTTCTATTCCGATTCACACTTTTATGATGAACCACTGGGTGCCGGTTGGTCATGGGATGATTACAATTCCTATTACTCAGCCGAAAAATCTCCGTTCCCAATCTATGGTAATATGGTTGAGTTTACGATCGAGAATATTGAATTCAACCGAATTAAACAGGTTGATGGAGAGCTTTTGATCGAGCCCGAATTTTTTCAACATAAAATTGAAGAGGAAGTGGGAGATGATCGACAAATTCTTGTGAGAAATCGGACCGGCAATCAGTTTGAATATTTTCCAAAGGCCGATACAACCAGTTATGAATATCTAAAGCCGTTTCATTACACTCCGGAACTTATCACAGAGATGCTGACTGATACGTTGGGCAAAGATGTAGATTATGTTGAGATAGAGAAACCGTCTGATACTAATCTGCTGTATAGTATTTCGGCAGATACGGTTTACAAACGGATGCTCCAGCCCAGTGATAATTTAATTGCCGAGCAGCTTTTATTGATGATTGCTTCTGAACGGGGTGAGCCGATGAATACCGGAGATGTTATTGGGCAGATCAAAGAAAATTACCTGGCTGATCTCCCGGATGAAC
>Ga0102943_1000629_pt1 | contig 23396 bp, 22 predicted proteins | sample SalPonC_black_MG_FD_78174 | JGI IMG/M metagenome (GOLD analysis project Ga0102943, IMG submission 78174) | Salt pond soil microbial communities from South San Francisco under conditions of wetland restoration - Salt Pond MetaG... | ecosystem: Environmental > Aquatic > Marine > Intertidal zone >...
ATCTCAATGCCTGAAGCTCGCGCACGACAGAAGGAGGCCGATCCCGATCCTCTTGCCTCTCACGCAAGCGCCTCAAATAGCGGCTGGACTGCCGCCGAACCGGGTCGAGCGCCTTGGGCCGACGCAGCAAACGGAAGACCAGCGCCAAAAAGAAATAACGGGCGCGCCATAAAAAATATAGCGAGAGAATAAAGAAAACCACGACCAGGCCGCGCATCAGATTGCCGGCGCTGAAGGGCTGGGAGACCCAGGCTTTGAATTCCGCGAATGCCGACTTCAGGCGCGCGCTGAACTCCTCGGAAAAGGCTTTTGCCATATCCTTGAGCGACATGGCCATCTCGATTTGGTCCTTTTGCTCGAAATTGACGATCCGCCGATACCACTGGATCCGCAGACTGTCCAGCCAGGCACCCCAGCCGGTTTCGAAACCGAAGTTTCCCGCCGATACCGCTTCCGGATCGCTGGAACCGGAGCCCGGAGTCGGATCGACCCGAAGCCACTCGTTGGAATCCCGATCGAAAATTTCGACCCAGGCATGCGCGTCTCGATTTCGGATCACGAAGTAGTCTTCGACGGAATTCCATGAACCGCCGGCAAAACCGACCACCAAGCGTGCCGGAAAGCCCGCATCGCGCGCCAGCAAAACGAATGCGCTGGCGAACAGCTCGCAGTGCCCCTGGCTTCCGCTTCGAAGCCAGCTGATCACCGGATCGGGGGCGTTCTCCGCATTCGGGAACAAAGGCCGTCCGTCGGGACGGAGCGAATACTGGAAATTTTTCCAGAGTTGCTCAGTCAATTGCCTGCTATACTCTGCTGCAGTGAGCGACCGCCCCCCGGTGACCCCGGCATTAATTTCGGCCAAACTGGCGCGCTCGTCCGGCTTGAGCGCCAGTTCCAAAGTCGTCAGGGGATAAGTGGGCACCTCAAGGCTACCGCTGGGCTTCGCCTCCTCCAGTTCATGTGCTTCCCGTCGCCCGGCCTGGAAACGGGAATTAAATCGTAGATCTTCAATCTGGTAGGAAAAAACGCTCTGCGAAACCGAGTCGAGGCTGTAAACCCGGAGCTCACGAACCAGCTCGATTTCCTGGGGAAGTTGGAAGCGCAGCACGCCGTAGTCTCCCGGCACCGGCAAATACCGGCTGATACCTCCTTCCATGTAAAAGGTCCACAGGTCCCCGTTTCGTTGTTCCGGAGACAAATAATCGGGACGGATCTCCCGCACCGTTATCGCGTTTCGATAGCGAAAGCTGTTTAAACTATTCAAGCTGTTCGACATCCGGAAGCCGCCATCGGCGTAACTGTCCAACACCAGCATGCGCCAGTAGGGCTGTGAATCGATCGTGTCAACCGAAGGCAGGTCGATCCGTATCGCGACGGCATTATCGTTCTGCACTTCGCTTACGTCCCCCAAGCGAACTTCTTCGCTGAAGCCGGTCATGGCCTGCGTTTCGACCTGGAGAAACGGAATCGCCTGATCGAGATTAAAACGCGGCGTCAGGACGAACAACAAAGTGGAAACCAGAACGACAAAACCGAACATGAGGGATCCCAAAGTCAACACCCTCCAATCCATCACATGCCACACCCGGCGGGCCAGGCGGCCCCATTTGAACTGTGCCCATGTCACCTCGTGTGCTTCGGTCTGCTCGCCCCGGTCCAACAGGTTTATTACGAAAAGCAGCGCCATGGCCGTGGGCGTGAAGAGCAGAATCTGCAGGGCGAAGAGCAGCGAAACCGTCATTACCCCCGACATGATAAGACAGAAGAGGCACAGCAGTATGAGTTGAAGGTCTTCCCGCTTACGGCGCGGCGCGAAATTCCGGTAAAGCAGGAGCAAAACGATCATCCGCACGAGCGAGGGGATAAACTCGGGCACGTTGAGGAGGAAGTCGGCACCGATAACGAAAAGCAGGAGCGGTGCGGCCACCCGCCAAATGAAGGGCGGTATCCGACTGACAGCGGCGGGGCGAATCAATGCGAATGCAATGGCCACCGTCGCGCCGGCAATCATCCAAAGCGATTGCACATCTAGGGAGAGCAGGGCCCAAAAGGAGAGCAAGGTGAGCAACCCTCCCATCAAGTGCTTGACCTCGTGCAATTCCTCAGTCGTCAGCTTGGCCGACCTGTATGTCATCGACATAAATCGCAATTCCGCCCTCCCCCAGCGGTCTGAAGGTGATCCGGTTCCCGGGTCTGTCGCCGGGCGAAACTTTCTCCGCGCTCTGCCCGGGACTCAGGGTGGCCAGGCGATCGAAAAAACCGTGCAGGTCACGCATGCTGCGCACTAGAAGCCGCTCCTCGCCGACCACGCGAACCGAGTCCAAGCGCCCGGCATGAAAAAGATCGTCGGCGAGCGAGCAAACGACCGAGCAAAGTTGCTCGAACCGATCGCCGGACCAAAAATCCCGGTCCGGGTCAATCTGGATGTGAAAGCCGCCCTCGCCTTCCTGTACGAGTTGACGGACCATGAGTTTATTCACCCGCGCCGTCGCCTTCCAGTGGATCAATCGCGGCGGATCGCCGGGCACGTAGCCGCGGATGTTCAGCAAATCGCTGCCGAGACCCGAGGCGCGCCGCGAAACGCCGGAAAGATAGCGCCGCCCCGCTGCCTCCGGTTTGAAATGGTAATCGACCCGCGCCGGCCAAACCAGAACCTCGTGCTCTTGCGTCTCGCCGAAAGACTTGTCGATAAAACCGAAAGGAAACTTCGAACCGACACCGTTGAGGTTAATCCGGCAGGCACCACGCCGCTGCGGCTTGAAGGTCCACTCGAGACGCATGGACCCTCCGGCCGGCAAAGCGCTGCTCATATAAAGGTCCGTGTCTTTAGTATGCTCGGAACTGCCCACCCGGAAACAGAGGCTCATGGAGGGAAACAGTGTTTTTTTATTTTCCAGCTCGATTTCCGCCGCGCCGACTTCCCCGACCTGCAGGTGGGCGGGTGCTTTCAGATTCCACTTAAGCTTCTTGAAGTTGATCAAGGAAAGGATCCCGCTCAGCACCAGACTGCTCAGCATGAGCGACAAGGTCATGAAAAGAATATTGCTGGCCGTGTTATAAGCGGCGGAGCCAATGCCCATCGCCACCACGATCAACATCCATCCGGTCAGCGTGAGCTTCGTTTTCTGCAACCGGACCGGCAGAATCTGCCGAATGAAGAGCGGAAGGAAGCGCCGCTCGCTCTGCCGGCCCTCGGTAAAAAAGTCCGGATCCGTCCAATCGTTCCAATTCCGGAATTCGGCTTGTTTGCTCGTCGTCAAAATCTCAAACGGGATCCGGCGTCTTTTCCAATAGCTCGGTCAGGAGACCCTCGATCGAGCGGCGCTCCTCCATCGGGTCGGACAGAGGCTTGCGCAAAGCCAGACGGTGCCCGAATACCGGGAGCAGCATCTCATTCACGTCCTCCGGAATTACGAAAGCACGTCCGCTTGCCAAAGCACGTGCCTGCGCCGCGGCTTTCAGGGAAAGCGTGCCCCGGGGGCTTACGCCGGAACGAAAACTCTCCTCCGCACGGGTAGCGGTGGCGAGACGGACGATGTAGTCGTAAACGGTGTCTTCGATGTAAATTTCACGGACAAATCCCTGCATCTCCACCACTTCATTGCGTGATACCACCGGATCGGCCTCTTGCTGGTCGTAATGCAGGTGCCCCCCTTTGAGAATCTGCATTTCATATTCGAACTCCGGATAGCCCATGTCCATCCGCATGAGAAAACGGTCCATCTGGCTCTCCGGCAGCGGGAAAGTCCCCTCGTAATCCACCGGGTTTTGCGTCGCAATCACCATAAACGGCGGCGGCATGGTGTAGGTTTGGCCGTCCACCGAGATTTTGGCCCGCCCCATGACCTCCAGCAGGCTCGATTGCGTCTTCGGCGTGGTGCGGTTGATCTCATCGGCCAACACGATATTGGCGAAAATCGGCCCTTTTTTGAAAGTGAACTCCCGCGTGCGCTCATCGTAGATCGAGACACCGATGATATCGGAGGGAAGCATATCGCTGGTAAACTGAATCCGTGAAAAAGAGCAGTCGATCGATTTGGCCAGACAATAGGCAAGCGTGGTTTTTCCCAGTCCGGGCAGGTCCTCCACCAGGACGTGCCCGCCCGCCAGCAGGCAGATGATGGTCTTATCCACCGCCTCGGTTTTTCCCCGGATGGTGCGTTCGATATTCTTTCGGAGGCGGTCGACGGTCTCGAGCGCCCTCGGGGCGGGTATAACATTGGAATCTGCCATAAGCTAAAGAGTGACCGTATTGTCGAAAAAGCGCAACCGGAAGCAATCCTTTGCTGGGTTTTAACAAGGGCTTCACACCGCGCGAAGTTTACTAATTATTGATGCGAAAACCCTCGACAGCGCAGCCTCGCAAAAACTTAATACCAGCGAGAACTTTGTTGATCCATCATATTTCCATGAAGACCGCTTATATAATTGAGGATGAGGAAATTCTGCGGAATCTGCTCTCGACGTTTTTTGCCACGACTTTCCCCGACATCGAGCTACTCGGCATGACGGGTGATGGCGGCGAAGGCATTGAGCAATGCCTTGAACTCGCGCCCGATCTCGTGATCGTCGACATTCAATTACCCGAGGTCAACGGATTGGAAATTCTCCACCTGTTAAAGCGTAAATTCCCCGATATCAAGATCCTCATCTTTACGGGCAAAACCTCGCCACAGACCGTGAAAATTGCCGTCCACGGGCACGCCGACGGGTTTATCAACAAGATTTCCGGCCTCGACGAACTGGAAAAAGCCATTCGGGCCGCGCAAAAAGGCGAACAGTTCTTCAGCCCGGAAATTTACGACGAGGTTATCCGCATTCGCGAAGAGGGGCCCAAGCGCTCGCGTCCTCCGTTTTGACCCGGAAATCCGCTTGGCACTTTAAAAGAAATCGACTGTCTTTTAAGTGAACAAAGCAAATTCAGCGACTCACCATGCAGACAAGATTTCAACAATATCGTAAACGAAAAGCCGGCTTCAGCCTGATCGAGATTCTTATTGTCATCGCGCTCATCGCTATTCTGGTCACCGTCACGATAGGCAATTTGGATAATATCTTCGGCGGACAGCAAGAGAAGGTTGCCGGCATTTTCGTCAATCAAACAGCGAAAATCGGGCTCCAGGCCTACAAGCTCGACGTGGGCAACTATCCAAGCACCGAGGAAGGTATTTCCGCACTCGTTAAAGCTCCTTCGGGCAAAGAGGCGCGCTGGAAAGGGCCGTATCTTGAGGAAGTTCCGTTAGACCCATGGGGCAACCCCTACCAATACCGTTTCCCCGGAACCAAGAATATCAACGCTGCCAGAGGTTACGACATCTGGTCCCTCGGTCCGGATGGCGCGGAGAGCGGCGATGATATCGGTAACTGGAAATAGCCGGCCCATCCGGGCCCGCTGCGGCTTTACCCTCATCGAAATACTTCTGGTGATCGCTTTGATCGCGGTCGCGGTCAGCGTCGTGCTGGTTAATTTCACCGCTTTTACCGACCGCGGCGAAAGCCGCTCACCCGAAGAAGTGCTTTCGGCCGCCATCCGCAAAGCCCGGTTTATCGCCGCAGCCGACCGCGTCGACACGAAGCTGAGCTACGATGAGGAAAGCGGCACGCTCCAAATCGATCCTTCGCAGGAGCAGTTCCCGATCAACTCGAATTTTGGCCCCGACGGGCGGGGCGAAATTCGCTTTTTTCTCGTGCCCTCCGCCGAGGGGCTGGGCCCCTTCCCCGACCCGGAGCGATCGACGCTCGAAACGCCGACCGTCACTTTCGCCCCCGACCGCAGCTCCAGCCCGTTCGTCGCCGAGATCGATCCAGGCGAGGGAACACCGACCCGCCTCCGTTTCGATCCTTTCTCCAGTGTTATCAGAACCGAAGAATGAGAAGTCTCCAGACATTCAGTTTTCGACTTTTTCCTTGCGACGACCGGCGCGCACCGGCCTTTACCTTGATCGAGGTGCTGATTGCGCTGACCGTTTTCGCCATGGCAGGCACCTATCTGATGTCCACTTTTGCCAATGCCCTGTCGGCACGGGAGCGCAGCGTGAGCGACGATCTCCTGCATGCGGATATCCGGGCCGTGCGGATGCAATTACTACTGGAACCAAATCTCGACGACGCCGAAGACGGCGGCGACTACCCTACTTTAAATCACGGCGAAGCTTCGTGGCAGGCATTGATCGAGCCGACCGAGATTGTCGATCTATTCGAGGTCGAGCTGACGATCGATTTTTCCGAACCGCCCGAGGATGGACCGAACAGTTATCGCGAGAATCTCTACCTGCTTCGCCCCACCTGGTCGGAGGGCGATGAGCGCTCCCAACTTCTCGACGATAAACGTCAGGAACTCCAGCGCAGCCGGGACTTCGACCGGTTTTGACGGACGGAATCCAAAAGATGACCCTTTTCAGGCATAACAGTTTCACCGAGCGACCTTCAGGTTGGAGTCCCGCCTTTAGGCGGCTTCGTGCCAATGGAGGGCCGCCTAAAGGCGGGACTCCATCGAGCGAACCACTTTTCATCGATTCTCTCGGTGATTCCGATGCCGCTGGGCCAGGACCCAAAAAAACAGCGGGGTTCACCCTAGTCGAAATCCTGTTGGCGATCACGATCACCGGCTTTGTTCTGGCCGCAGCCAGCACCATGATCGTCTCGGTGAGCAATATCTGGACGAATCGTCAGGAGAGTAACTTTTTCGAAGACCATGTCGACGGCGTGGCGGAATTCGTGCAATCCTGCTTCACCAAAGCCGGCACCGAAATCACTCTCTCGGGATCAAACCCGTCGAGCGGCTCAGGCGCGGACGAAGAACCGGAGGAGAACGAGGGCAACGCGCCGGAGGTGGAAGTGGATATTAGAACCGGAGCTGGAAAAGGCCAGCCCGGCAGATCATCCGACAACTCGTCGGGCGGCAGTCTTCTCCGCCGTTCGGAAGATCCGGTAGGCTGGGCCGAACCACCCGGCTTCGCCGGTTATCGCGACCCATTGCTCAATTTCAAACTGCGCGATAATCCTCCGCTCCTGATTAATACCGACAATGCCCCCGTCATGGGAATTGACGCCTTTCTTTACTTCGACCGCGATGAGGGTCTCAGCCTGCTCTGGTATTCGGTTCTGCAGGAGGAGGTCGAAAACGAGAATGATCTTCGGCGCACCTTGATCAGCCCCTACGTCACATCGATCCGCTATATCTACTGGGACGAACGCTTCGAACGCTGGGAAGAAGAGGAACAGCCACAGGAAGGCGAGGAGGACGAATTCCTCCTCCCCCGTTTCATCAAGCTGACATTCGAGCACGAAGGCCTCACCAAAGAGCGAACCGTCTCGATTCCGGTCCCCTCCCGCAGCGCGATACTTTTTTAATGCGTTTTCAAAAAACAGTCCACGCACGCAGGGGCTTTGCTTCGCCCGGGGCCATGAGCCCGTCGAATGGCGAAGCCCGGAGAGGCTCCGTCCTGATCGCCGTGCTCGCAGTCATCATCCTGCTCTCGATCCTCATCACCCGCTTTATGGAGGAGGCACTTGAAGACTTGGAATACCGTTCCATATTCAACGAGCCCGTCGATGTCCGGAGCTATGCTTACAGCATCCTCGAGCTCAGCCTCGCCACGATCCATGAGGTGGCCCTAATCGACGAAGGTAAACTCTATGCCCCCGAGCAAGGATGGGGCAACCCGCTCGAATATGCCAAGGTCGCCGTGCCCAACGGCTGGGAGATCTCGGTCGAAATTTCCGACGAGGGCGGGAAGCTCCCGATCAATACCATGAGCGAAGAGCTGCTCAATAAGATGCTTGAAGAGAGTTTCGAGTTCGACTTCGGCACCACCCGCGAGCTGAGCAGCATGCTGCTTGACTGGATCGACGAGGACAGCTCCAGGCGGCTGAACGGGGCGGAGTCCGAGGACTACCTGCGCCGCAACCCTCCCTACAAAGCCGCCAATGGACCGCTACAGTCGCTCGAAGAATTGAGGCTGTTGGAGATATGGGAAGAGGTGTTTTTTGACGAAGAGGGTCAACCGAACGAACTTTTCGCCAAGCTCGACAATATGGTCTCGGTCTACCACACCGGTGCGGTCAATCTCAACCGGGCACCCCCGGAGGTTCTTGAGTTACTGGCACTACAGGACGGTTATGACGAAGACTATATTTTTGACGGCCTCGAACAGCCCTACCTCACGCAAGCACCTGCCTCTGTCGACGCGGCGAACAGCGGGGTCGAGATCGCATTGCTCCGGGTGACGGTCAGTCTGAGGCGTGGCAATGTGCCCTACACGATTAGTGCGCTGGTCGAGCCAAACTTCAGCAGCGAGCCGGCAAGCGGTGGCGGGAGCGCGCCGGGCCAGAGAAGCGATGCAGATACTCCGCGAACGGGAACGAAGGAGGAGCAGGACGCCATCGCTTACCCCTTCAAAATTTTACAAGTAAGCGAATACGATGCAGGCGAGTCAAGCTCGGCGCCGTCGGCCCGCTACTCTGCGCTAGACATGGAGGATGAAATGCCTTCATTCTGACCCTTTTTACCTCCTTTGAACGAAGAAATCACATACGAAGCGGAGCCTGAAGTTCACGTGCCGTCACCCGTGCTGACGCTGCCGGGCTATCTCTTCTTTGTGGACCGGATCGAGCTACCTGAGGCACTCGAGGCCTCTGAGATCGATGATTTTGCCGAGCTCAGTCTGGAGGGCCTTGCTCCCTTCCCGATCGAGCAACTTTACTGGGGTTTTCTGCACAGCGAATCGGCCGGCAGCATTCTGCTCTATGCCGCCTACAAGGAGCGCATTAAGGGGCTGGGCTACGAAAATCTTGAAAACTACCTGTGGGTGCTCCCGGATTTCGCCGCTCTCTGGGGCGCCTCTTTTTCGGAAACGACTCGGCTGCAACTTGAAAGCGACGAAGGCTTCTGCGAAATCGAGTTTGGTGCCGGGCAGAATTTGCCAAGCAAGGTGGTGGGCTTTGGCCCGAATGCCGAAAAAACAGACCACGGTTCATCCGTCCGCCTGCAACTGGCGTCCACGAACGTCAGCGAAAAAGCTATCCCCGCGTTCTACTTCGAAGCGGTCGATGCGACCGAAGGGAAAATCCACGGAAACTGGGAAAAGCTCGTTCCCGATGAGGACGACCTCTGGAGAGCGGATATTCGCGATGCGGCCTTCAAGAAGAACGAGCGCAATACCCGCAAACTGACGACCTGGATCACACGGGCCACGGCCTACGCCGCCCTCTTCGCCGTTCTCCTCGTGGTTCTCGAGGGTGTTTTGTTCGCCGGCGACCTATGGCTCGAAACACAACAAGCCAAGATCGCCGCGCAGGCTTCCGAAGTCCGCCGTATTGAAGACAAACAAAGCTTGATGAATAAGCTCGATCAAGTTGCCCAAAACGAGCTTCGCCCCATCGCAATCCTCGAAGCGCTCAACGAGCCGCGGCCGGAGGGTATTTATTTCACGAGCACAGTCACCGAGGGCCAGAACCGAATCACGATCGACGGAATCGCGAATACGATTAATGAACTCAACGCCTACACCGAGTCGCTCCGCTCATCGGGTAACTTCGAATTACTGGAAGCGCCGAGAACCCTGACCCGGGGCGGAAAAACCACCTTTACCGCTACGCTCGACTACATCCATACGGAAAAGACAGCCGACAACGCAGAAAACGACGGGGAGGAAGAAACCGGATGAGTTCCGCCACTCACAAAATAAAGGCTCTCTACAAGCGCATGAGCCTGCGCGAGAAACTGCTCACGCTGGCCTTCATTCTGGTGATACTCTTTCTCTGGGGCAACCATTGGCTCGGACGCCTGTCCGAATGGAATGAGCAACGGAAATTTACCGCCAGTGAATTGGAATTCCAGAGGCAGACGCTCGCGCGTGGACCGGAGTTCACCGCGGGGCTCGAGCGTGCGCTCAAGCGGGTCGATCCCTCAAAGACCTACGCGGCAGCCCAACTCTCCGGTCGTGTCGACAACCTGCTTCGCAGCACCGGTCTGTCCGGACAGGCCGACATCGACCCGGTCCGCACCCGGGAAGGCGAGATTTTCAACGACCATAACCTCCGGGTCCGCCTCAACCGGATTTCCATCGACGAACTCGTGGACTTCAATGCCCGCTTGAAAGAAGATACCCCCTACATCAACATCCAGAGCGTCCGCATCGCCGCCAATCGACGAAGCCCCGAGGAACTCGACGTACGCTTCGAAATCAACTCTTTTGACCTCAAGGAACAAAGCCTCTAAATTTCCGCCACTCTCAATTCTATGAAGATCGCCTTTCATTTCCTCCTGATCAGCCTGCTTTTGACGACCTTCTGCGGGCTGCATGCACAGGAAGCCGAAATCACCCCCGCCGAACCCGAGCTTGAACAGCCCGAGGAGATCATCGGCACGCTCGTCCTTAGCGACGAGTCGGCCCTACAGGTCATCGATCTGCTGGAGCAACTCACCGGCAAGATCATCCTCCGCCGTCAGGACATCTCCCCTGCGAAAATCAATTTCAATTCCCGGGGAGAGATTACCAAGCGGGAGGCCGTGCTCGCGCTGGAAAGCTTGCTTACGCTCAACGGAATCATGCTGACCGACATGGGCGGCCGTTTCATGAAAGCGGTGCCCGCGACCGACGTAAACCGCCACGTGCCGGAGATGCTGATGGGCAGCACCCTCGATCTCACCCCCAGCCAAAAAATCTACGCCAAGCTCTTTCGGCTCGACTACCTCAACGCCGAACAAGCCAGCGGCACAATGATACAGCCGCTGCTCTCCCAAAACTCCAGCTTCGTGCCTTTCCCGAAATCCAACGCCTTGCTGATTACCGACGCGCTGCTCAACCTCCAGCGCATCGAAAACATTCTTGCCGAAGCCGACCAACCGGAACCCCTCCGTGAGGCCGTCAAATTCATAAAACTGAATTACATCCAAGCCCCCGAGGCCCAGAACCAGATTGAAAACCTCATCCAGGGCTCGCTCAAGAGCTACCTCGAAGGTAACACCTCGGTCAGCTCCGACGAGCGCACCAACCAGTTGATCCTCGTCACCCACCCCGGCAACGTCCCCATCATCATGGACGTGATCAGCAATATCGACGTCGATGCCGCGCCACTGACCGGCAGTGAGGTTTTCCAGCTCCGCCAGGCCAAGGCCGAAGAAGTGGTGCCCATCATCGAGGGCATCATCAGCGGGCAGCGCGAAGGCCGGGAGAAGGACGCCGAAGTCGCGCGGGACAGCGAACGCCAGAACAATCGCAATAACAACGCGAACAACAATGCGGGCGAAGCCCCCAACCAACCGCCGGCAAGCGTCAACGTCAACGCAACCACCAACTCGGAAACCAACGCCTCCCTGCAGTTCTCCAACTTCGTCGGGCTGTCCGCCGACGAACGCACCAACTCGATCGTCGCCTACGGCACCCAACAGGACCTGAAAACGCTCAAAGAACTGATCGAGAAAATCGATATCCCGCTGCCGCAGGTGCTGATCGAAGCGGTGATTTCACAAGTCACACTAAGTGAGACTCAGGCCAGCGGGCTGAGTAGCTTAAGTCTGACCTACGACGGCACGACCCGAACTTTTGAAGATATTCTAATGGGCACAGCCGGTGGCATTTCTCTTGGTGGTGAAAACGGCGCGACTGTGCCGTTAAATAATCCGAGTGATTTTGTTCTCAGCGCGGCTATTACACCAACTAACGCTGACAGTGACACAAGAGTTCTCTCTGCGCCAAGAATTGTCGTCAGCCACAATGAAGAGGGTATTATCAATGTCAGCCGATCGCAGCCAATTATTACCTCATCCACATCTTTTTCAACGAGTGATAACAACGTGCGTAGCTCTGTGGAATATCGAGATATTGGCATTCAGTTAACCGTTACCCCCCTTATAGGGGCCGACGGCACGGTCCAAATGGTGATTGAGCAGACGATTGAAAACGTAGTAGAAACCATTGAGATTGACACAAATCCACAACCGATCATCGGCAAACGGGAAGCGACCTCGACCATTAGCGTGAAAAATGGCGAGATTATTGTTCTCGGCGGTCTCCAAGAAAACAGTGAAAGCGAGGGAAACAACTACTTCCCGCTCGTAGGGCGTTTGCCTATCATTAAAGAAATCCTCGGGGCAAAAAATAACGATTATGATCGCTCGGAAGTCATTATCTTTATCAGACCGACGATTTTAACGAATCCAGCTGAAGCGAACCGGCTTGCGAACGAATATATCGAAAGCATCGAAGAAACAGAAAAAGTAAAAAATTACCTCGAGAACAACACGACCGGTGATTCTTACTTAGAAGGCACTACATTCGAAGAAAACAAGCCCCCCTTCCGCCTCAGATGGCCGAACTTTTAGATATGGTTCCAAAGCGTACAGCGAAAGCGCCCTTGAAGATTAGGTTTGAAAGCCTGAAGGCAGGTCTCCAAGTCTCGGCGCTGTCCTTTTTCCTCGCCCTCTCGCTTCAGCCCTCGCTTTTTGCCGATACCAAACTTTCGGAAAAATCCCCCTTTCTTCCGCCCGGATACGGCGAGGAGGAGGTGAAGCCAGCCGAACCGGTGGTTCAACCGCAAGGCCCGATCAGCCGGGAAATCGAATTTCGGGGCATCGTGCAGATCGGCGGGGTCTACCAGTTCAGCATTTACAACAAGAAAGACCAGAAGGGCTACTGGCTGAAGGAGAACGAGCGCCAAGACGGCATCTCGGTCAACAACTTCGAGGAGGACGCCTCCACGATCGTCGTCCTCATGAACGGTCGCTCGGAGAGGCTCACCTTAATGTCGGCGAGCGAGAGTCCGCTGCCGGTCGCACAGGCAAAACCATCGACACAGCCTCAGGCCCGTCCCCCGGGCTTACCGCCCCAGCTCAATGTCAAAAGCTCGAATAGCAGCGGCAACCGTAAAACGGTGCCCCGCCGCCGCGTCATCCTGCCGAAGAAGAACTAGTGGAGAGACCAATAAGTTTTTTCATCAATTTTAATTGTAGCGGATCGACGACTTGTCCCGGCGTAGTCATACGAAGCCGGATAGTCGTTCCGACCCGCTTGGCGAAGGGGTTCGTGAACGGAACGGCTATCGCCGCCCCGCTACATTTCCTGAAAGAATTTATTTGAAGCTCCACTAGGCAGCTACGAGGACCCGCCGATCATAACCCGGCCAGTGCCGCATTGAAGGTCGCGCTCGGTCGCATAGCTTTCGTGGCAAGCTCGGAGTCCGGGCGGTAGTAACCGCCGATGTCCATGGCGCTCCCTTGCACCGAATTGAGTTCGTCCACGATTTTCGCCTTGTTCTCCGTCAGCGTTTCCGCAAGCGGCATGAATCGGGCCTTGAGCTCGGCGTCCCCGTCCTGCGCGGCGATGGCTTGGGCCCAGTAGAGGGCCAGGTAGAAATGGCTGCCCCGGTTGTCGAGTTCACCGCATTTGCGGGAGGGTGATTTGTTCTCTTCGAGAAATCTGGCGTTGGCGACTTCCAGTGTCTCCGCCAGAATTCTGGCTTTTTTATTGTCGAAGACGGACGAGAGGTGCTCGAGGGAAACACCGAGGGCGAGAAATTCGCCCAGCGAGTCCCAGCGCAGATGGTTTTCCTTTTCAAACTGCTGGACATGCTTCGGTGCCGAACCGCCGGCACCGGTCTCGAAGAGGCCGCCGCCGTTCATCAATGGAACGATGGAGAGCATCTTGGCGCTGGTGCCGAGCTCCAGTATCGGGAAAAGGTCGGTCAGGTAATCCCGCAATACGTTGCCGGTAACGGAAATGGTATCCTTGCCTTCCTTGGCTCGCTGGAGCGTGACTTGAGTGGCTTCGACCGGAGGGAGAATACGAATGTCGAGCCCTCCGGTATCGTGATCCTTCAAATAGGCCTCCACCTTACGGATGAGCTCGGCGTCGTGTGCACGTTCAGGGTTAAGCCAGAAAATGGCAGGGGCACCCGTCGCGCGGGCCCGGCCGACCGCCAGTTTCACCCAATCTCGGATCGGCGCATCCTTCACCTGGCAGGCACGCCAAATATCACCCTTCTCGACCTGATGCTCGAAGAGCACCTTGCCCTCGGCATCGCTTACGCGAACCGTTCCGGCGGCCGGAATTTCGAAGGTTTTATCGTGCGAACCATACTCCTCGGCCTTTTGGGCCATCAAACCGACGTTCGGCACGGTGCCCATGGTCGCCGGATCGAACGCGCCGTTCTTTTTACAAAAGTCGACCGTTGCGGCATAGACGCCCGAGTAGCAGCGGTCGGGGATAATGAAGTTCGTATCCTGTTGCTCGCCGTCCTTGTTCCACATCTGGCCCGAGCTGCGGATCGCCGCAGGCATGGACGCGTCGATGATAACGTCGCTCGGCACATGCAGATTGGTGATACCCCGGTCGGAATCGACCATGGCGAGATCGGGGGCGTTCTCATAGACTGCGGCGATATCGGCTTCCAACTCAGCCTTTTTTTCTGCGGGAAGCGCCTCCATCTTGGCGTAGAGGTCGCCGAGACCATTTTGCACATCGACATCGAGTTCGGCGATCAGGTCGGCGTGCTTTTCAAACACGTCTTTGAAGAAGACGGAAACACCGTGACCGAAAATAATCGGGTCGGACACCTTCATCATGGTCGCCTTCAAGTGCAAAGAATAAAGCGTGCCCGCATCCTTCGTCGCGGACATTTGATCGGCAAGAAATTCGCGCAAGGCCTTCGCGCTCATGAAAGTGCCGTCGAGCACTTCATCGGCCTGGAGTTCGAGGCCATCTTTGAGCACGGAAGTCCCCTCTTCGGTCACGAGTTCGATCTTCGCCGTTGTCGCTTGGGAAATCGTGACCGACTTCTCATTACCGAAGAAATCATCAGAAGGCATGCTGGAAACGACCGATTTGGAATCAGGCGACCATTCTCCCATGCGATGTGGATGTTTCTTGGCATATTGCTTCACGGCCGGAGCGGCCCGACGATCGGAATTGCCCTCGCGTAAGACGGGGTTCACCGCGCTGCCCTTGATTTTGTCGTAGCGGGCTTTGATCGACTTTTCCTCCTCGCTCTTCGGCTCGCCTGGATAGTCGGGCAACTTGTAGCCCTGTGCCTGCAATTCCTTGATGCAAGCACGCATCTGCGGAATCGAGGCCGATATATTCGGCAATTTGATGATGTTGGCTTCCGGTGTCTTGGCCAAGTCGCCAAGCTCGGCCAGGGCGTCGGCAATCTGCTGGTCCTCCGTCAAATAATCCGGGAAATTCGCCAGAATCCGACCAGCCAGGGAAATGTCCCGCGTTTCAACCGAGACTCCTGCCGCCGCCGTGTAGGCGCTGATAATCGGTAGCAGGGAGTGGGTCGCCAAAGCGGGCGCCTCATCGGTAATCGTATAGAGAATCTTCTCTTTATCGCTCATGGAAAATACTTTGCCGTGTTCGATTTAACCGAGCTTGGAGCAGAAGCGTGCGAGACGCTCCAGCCCCTTCTCAATAACCTCGTCGGAGGTGGCATAGCTCAGGCGCATGTAGCCGGGAGCGCCGAATCCCTCGCCGGGAACCACGGCAACCTTTTCCTCTTCGAGGATTTTGCCGGCAAAATCGTGAGCCGAAAGACCGAAAGAATCCATTTTCGGAAAGAGATAAAAAGCGCCCTGCGCCCGCGCACACTCGAGGCCATCGATCGCATTGAGCCCTTCCAGAAGGAAAAGACGACGGCGGTCGAATACTTCAAGCATGCCCTTGACTGCTTCCATCGAACGCTCCCACTGCTGCATTGCCGCGAGCGCGCCGTATTGCGCGAAGGTGGTGGCGTTCGAGCTGGTCTGGCTCTGGATACTGGCGACAGCCTTGGCGATCGGTGCCGGAGCCATCAACGTGCCCAAGCGCCAACCGGTCATGGAAAAAGTTTTGCTGAAACCGGCCACCGTGATCACCGAGTCCGCGGCTTCCTTGGAAAACGATGCCGGGCTGACGTGCTCCACACCGTCGTAGAGGAGATACTCGTAGATCTCGTCCGACATGATGTAGATACCTGCTTCGATCGCGACCTCGGTGAGGGCTTCCAGCTCCTCGCGCGTGTAGACCGTCCCAGTCGGATTCGACGGGCTGTTGATCACGACCATCCGCGTCTTCGAAGTGATCGCCTCGCGCAACTGGTCGGGTGTGATCTTAAATTCGCTTTCCTTGCCCGCGAAAATCGTCTTTGGCGTGCCTCCGGCCAGCTTCACCATTTCCGGGTAGCTCACCCAAAACGGTGCCGGAATAATCACCTCGTCACCGGGACTGACAACTGCCGTGATGGCAAGACTGCAGGAGTATTTACCACCGGGCGAGACGACGATCTGCGATGCTTCGACGCCCTCGACTTTGTTATCCCGAACATACTTCTCCGCGATGGCGGCTCTCAAGTCTGGAATGCCCGGCGCCGGAGCATACTTGGTCTTTCCTTCGGCAAGGGCCTTGGCGCAGGCCTCCTTGATAAATTCCGGCGTATCGAAGTCCGGTTCCCCGGCACCGAATCCGCAGACGTCTTCGCCGGCAGCCTTCAGTTCCTTCGCTTTCGCGTCGACGGCCAGAGTCGGTGAAGGAGTGATGTTCCTGGCCCAGGTAGAGAGTGTAGCTTCTTTTGACATAAGTGATAATAAAAACGCTCTTGCGGCTCCACCTTAAGTCGATGGAACCACAAGAGCGCAGGAATTAAGACTTCTGCCTAGGCAAAAGCAAGCCTAGCCTAATAATCTCAAAAGGCGGGCTATTTTTTCTTAGCCTTTTTAGCTACTTTTTTCTTGGCCGCTTTCTTTTTGGCAGCCTTTTTCGCTACCTTTTTCTTGGCGGCCTTCTTGGCAGGTTTCTTAACCGCTTTTTTCTTGGCCGCTTTTTTCACAGCCTTTTTCTTGGCTGCTTTTTTGGCGACTTTCTTTTTAGCGGTTTTTTTCTTCGCAGCTTTCTTAGCGACCTTTTTCTTGGCCGCTTTCTTCGCCGCTACTTTCTTGACTGGCTTTTTCGCCACCTTCTTTTTAACAGCCTTTTTCTTGGCTGGTGCTTTGCGAACTACCTTTTTAGGAGCCGCCTTTTTCTTGGTTGCTTTTTTCTTAGGCATAGTGGTTTCAGGGTTGAAGTCCGGAAGTTCGGACGGTAGAGAATCCAATGCAGCCCGGAGCAATTCCCCCAGGCTGACTTTTTTTTGCTTTTTCAAGCGGACAAGATGCCGGCGCGAATCGTCGGACAAGCGAACCGATACCTGTTGGTGCTCTTGCGTGCCAAGATCCAAGTCCGACACGTTTAAAACACTAACCGCATATCGAATAACCTCACTTAAAGAGCGTGCTCCGGTTCGGCGCTGAAGCCTCTTCAACTTCTCTAGAAGGTCTTGTTGAAGATCGAATGTTAAGGGGCTAGTTTTTCCACTACTCATAAGTAGTCGCTCAGCGATAGTGGTAACGCTGCTTCGGGTAATGATTAAGTCAATACAAAATCCTGCTCCTTCGCGCGATTGAATCCGGCCCGTTTGAGAGGGCAATAGGACCAAAATCTTAAGGCTGCAAATTCAACCCGTCGATGGGTCCGAGCGTGTGGACCGACAGCTTTCAAAACTTCATCGATACACCCGGGAACTGCTACATTGCCTGCATAAAAAACCGCCTCTTGTTAAACTTAGTTTGCTCCACAGCATGAAGGAGCGGGAGGATCGATGATCGGCCGCTCCGGCACATCAAAGAGTTCCTCCTCCAAGCGAAGACCCACACTCGCATCCACCACATGAAAGGTTGTCCGATCTTTGCTCGGATAGTCGACGAGCGTTATTCTTTTCACGATGTATTGCCCCTGAACCTTCTTGAGACTTTCCACCGAGAATTCCGAAAGCATTCTCTCATTTCCGCCTATCACTTCGACCCGCCAGAGTGCATTGTAGGTATCGTCCAGGGAGACACGCACGCCTTTGATATCCTGCCGCGCACTTTCCGAATCTGCCGGAGGAAGCATGAGGAAGTCCTGAGCGATGCGACTCGCGCCGATTAACGACGGGCCTTCGTAAACGAAGTTGTCCCAGTAAACGAATGGCATCTGCAAATCGAAAACCGAATAAACCAAGCCGGGCAGGATCGGTTCAAAGAGTGCCTCGCCTTCGACCCGTTTAAAATCCTTCGAAGCATGATCACGGATCCAAGCCTTGGGTTCGGGGCCGTTTTGCGTAATTAATTCCACGAGGCCGGCCGGTTCGCTCTCCCTCGAGTCTGGTGAGAATATTTTAAAGCGCGTGACCGCACCCTGGTCATTCCAGGAACCCCACATGATACCATTATAGCGAACGGTTCGTGCCCTTCGCGGCTTGTGCTCCAACTGGAACTCGAAAACATAATCGCCCTCGAGGCGCTGTTGTCGGAACGCTTCCAAGCGTCGCGCACCTTCCTCCTGGTCGATTCGCTCCATTCCGGGCTTGACGATATTATCCGAAGGGCGCTGTGCGAAGACCGGAGCCAGCGCAAAGAAAAGGCCAACCGCTGCAAAGAGGCAGCGCATTGGCCTTAATGAAAAAAATTCCGGAAAAATGGTTTTGAAATACATTAATTTGTTGCGGGCGAAGCACCGGTCGCATCCGCGCCGCTTGTTTCCACGGCACCGTCGACATTGGCTTCGCTTGCTTCTCCTTCTATGGTAATGGACTCGGCGGCACCGGATTCGGTTCCCTCCTCAACGGCATCATCGATCACGCCAGTGACGGTTTCTGCGGAATCATCGGTTTCGCCGGCCGTAATCAGGGAAGCGGCATCGACTTCCTTCATATTTTCCGCCGCCTCGGCCTGGTAAAGCAGGTAGAGGCCGAGGGCCACAAGAAAGAAAGCGACGATACCGTAGATCGTGCCCTTCATAAGGATGCTGTTGGTCTCGGAACCGAAAGCGGATTCGGCCGCGCCGCCGCCGAGTGCGGCGCCCATGCCACCACTTTGGCTGGTGCGCTGCATCAGCACGATCAGAACGACGAATGCCGAGATCAGCAGAAGGACGAGAGTAAGAAGACTGATAAAGAGAGTGCCCATATTAAAGTCGGGGAAATTGGAAAAAGGGAGCTAAGATGCCGAGCGTGCCGTGGAGTTCAAGCGAGAAATTGGTTTGCACGCATCTGGCCGGCCGTTGATCGTCGCAGGATATGACCAAGTTCAACTACGATTTCGACCGATGCCCCGACCGACGCGGCTACGGAAGCCTGAAATGGGACAAATACAAAGGTAGCGACATCCTCCCGCTCTGGGTGGCGGATATGGACTTTGTGGCGGCTCCGGAGATCCTGGCCGCGCTGCAGGCGCGCCTCGATCACGGCGTTTTCGGTTACACCATCCCTCACGAAGCCCCGACCGAGGCAGTCCTCAATTATTTGGACCGCCAACACGGCTACAGCGCCAAAGCTTCCTGGCTAAATTTCCTCCCCGGCCTGGTGCCTGCGATCAATCTTTGCGTCCACGCATTCACGAAGCCGGAAGAGTCGGTAATGACGGCGACCCCGGTCTATCCACCTTTTCTCAGCGCCCCGGACTATGCCGACCGCGAATTGATCAAAGTGCCGCTATGCCTCGACAGCGAAGGCCACTGGGCGCTCGATCTCGAAGCCATGGAGGCGGCGATTAAGCCGCATACCCGCCTGCTGGTTCTCTGCAGTCCCCATAATCCGGTCGGGCGTGTTTTCTCCCGGGAAGAGCTCGCCGGCCTGGCCGATTTCTGCGAGCGCCACGACCTGGTTTTGATTTCCGATGAGATCCACTGCGACTTGGTCTTCGATCAAAACGTGCAACACGTCGTAACGGCCACATTGGGCGAATCGATCGCCAAGCGCACGGTCACCCTGATGGCGCCGAGCAAAACCTACAATCTCCCCGGCCTCGCTTGTGCGTTCTCGGTGATCGAAGACCCGCAATTACGCAAACGGTTCCGCAACACCATTCGCGGTATCATCACCGAAGTGAACTGCTTCGGCTACGCCGGCTGTGAGGCCGCTTATAATGAAGGCGAGCCCTGGCGGCAGGCGCTGCTGCGCTATCTCCGCGGCAACTACGAACTGGTATACGATTTCGTGAAAACCGAGCTGCCACAAATTACTTTCCGTCCGATGGAATCGACTTATCTGGCCTGGTTCGACGTGAGGGAGCTAGGACTGGAGAACCCGGCGCAATTTTTCGAAAATCACGGCGTCGGACTGTCTGATGGCCTGCCTTTCGACGGCAAAGGCCACCTTCGCTTGAATTTCGGTTGTCCGCGTGCGCGCCTCGAAGAGGGGCTGCAGCGCATGAAGAAGGCGGTCGATTCCATTTAATTGCCGATGAATACCGTCCGTCTGGATAAATGGCTTTGGGCCGTCAGGGTTTACAAGACCCGAACGGACGCGGCCGATGCCTGCCGGGGCTCTGCCGTACGGGTCAACGGCAATATCGCCAAACCCTCGGCCAAAATCCGTATCGGCGACACCGTGGTCGCCCGCACCAAAGCACTGACCCGCACGCTGCAGGTTCGCGACCTCACGGAAAAGCGCGTCGGCGCCGCTCTCGTTCCGGATTTCCTCGAGGACCGGACGCCCGAGAGCGAAGTCGAAGCCTCCCGCGAAAAACGAAACAACGCCCGCCTCTATTCCCACAAGGGAAAAGGGCGGCCCACGAAGAAAGACCGGCGGGACATCGAAAAACTCATCGGGCCGGATTTCTAAATGGCCTACGAAGAGATCGATTATGAGCCCTTCGAAATGCCTCTGGCAGGGAAAGTCCAGGCATTGGTCGATGCTGCCGAAGCACGTTTCGAGGAGTTCTACGCGCGGCAACTCAACAAACGCTACCCGCGCTTCATTGCCAGTGAACCCGCCCAGGTTTATGCCGCCCTGAAATGGGTGACGGATCGGGAACTGGTGCCGGGCCCGAAATTCGTGGAATGGGGCAGCGGCTTCGGCGTCGCCACGGGAATGGCCGCCCTAATTGGTTACGAAGCGACGGGGATCGAAGTTCGCGAGGGGCTCGTTCAGATCGCCCGGGATCTCCTGAAGGGCCAATCCATCGAGGCGGAATTTCTCTGCACCAGCTATATCCCCGAAGGTTACCTCGAATACGAAACCGCGGGAGGCACTGACCTGGTTCCCGACGACAGCTTCGGGCACGAACTGGAAAGCGGGCCGGTCTATCAGGACGGGGAGCAGGCAATCGAAATCGCCGAGGTGGACCTCTTCTACGCCTACCCCTGGCCGGGCGAGCAGGAAATGATGTTGAAACTATTCGACGCCGTTGCCGGTATCGATGCCATTCTCCTTGCCTACTACGGCGACCGGGAGATCTGTATCTACCGCAAGCTGTAGTTGCCAGCGAAAGCGCCCTCATGCGGATTGTCGCCGGCCCCAAGAGTCGCGCTTGGCGCGAGCAGCGCCCCCGCTAGAAAAATCAACCCACCGGGGAAGCGTCGCGATGCTTTCGCATAAACGCCTTGATCGCCTCCGGGTTAGGCTCCACCTGATGCTTGACGATTTCTTTCGCCTTTAAGATTTCCAGAGCCCGGTGCGTCACGTCGATCCCGATTGCATCGCGGATCGTATCCGGAAATTTTGCGGGGTGTGCGGTCGCCAAGACCAGGTTCGGACCCTGGGGGAGATCGCTGAAACCGCAGGCCGTGTGCGGGTCGACCACGTAATCGTATTGATCGTAAACCTCTCGGATGATTGCCGCGATTCCCTCGTCGTCCGTCCGGGAGCTGCTGAAGGTGCCGGGGTCGAAGTTTTCGAAGGTGTATTTACCCGAGGACTTGAAGGTCTCCATGATACCGCGCACCTTTTCCGGATCGCAGCCCGCGGCATAGTAGATGAAGCGCTCGAAATTTGAGGCTACCTGGATATCCATCGACGGGGCAACGCTTGGGGACACATCACCGAGTTCGTAAACGCCGCTTTGAAATAGACGGTGCAGGATATCGTTTCGATTGGTCGCCACCCGGAAGCCCTTGAGCGGGACCCCCATCCGCTGGAGCAACCAACCGGCGAGCACGTTACCGAAATTGCCCGTGGGTACGACAAAAGTAGTCTGCTCGCGAATTCCGGCGGGCAGTTTGTAGAAAGCGAAAAGATAGTAGACGCATTGAGCGAGGATGCGCGCCAAGTTAATCGAGTTGACCGCGGAAAGACCGACTTCTTCGGCGAAATCACGGTCTTGAAAAACCGTTTTCATCGCGGTCTGCGCGTCATCGAAGCTGCCCTGGATGGCCAGCGGAAAGACATTTTCGGCCCCCGTGCAGGTCATTTGGCGTTCCTGCAACGGAGAAATCCTGCCGTCGGGGTAGAGGATAAAGGTCTTTACGCCCTCCTTCCCCAGCAAACCGTGGATGGCGGCCGCGCCGGTATCACCCGAGGTGGCACCCAACACCGATATCGGCTTTCCGGTATGAGCGATCTGGGCTTCATAGAGATTCCCCAGCAGTTGAAGCGCAAAGTCCTTGAAGGCGAGCGTCGGGCCGTGGAACAACTCCAGAACGTATAACGACTCCGACAGCTTTCGCACCGGCGCGATTTCGGCGTGGTCGAAATTCGCGTAGGATCGATCGACAATCGCGCTCAATTTAGCGCGGTCTATCTCCGTGGCGAAACGCGCGAAAAAAGCTTCGCACAGGCTCGGGTATTCCAGCTGCGACCAATCCTTAAGCTGCGTGCTCAGGTCCGGCAATTCCTCGGGCAGATAGAGCCCGCCGTCCGGAGCCAGGCCATGGGCCACCGCAGTGGAGAAGTCGACCGGCGGCACTTCCCCGCGAGTGCTGACGTATCGCATGAGCTAGCCCCCCAAGCCGAATGCCTCGTGGACTACGCGTGTCGCTTCTTCCGCGTCTTTGGGCTCGATCCCCACGGAAATCTTAATCTCGGACGTGCTGACCAACTGGATATTAATCTTCGCCTCGGCCAGTGCATCAAAGAGCGTCGCCGCGACGCCGGAGTGCGAGCGCATGCCGACACCGACCACCGAAACCTTGGCAATCTCATAGGCTTCGAAGACCCTGCCACTGAACTCATCGTCCGGGAAGGACTGCTTAAGCGCCTTTTCCGCGCGATAAATATCCTCGCGGGGAACAGTAAAGGTCATGCGGGCCTTACCCTCGATGCCGGGGCCCTGCACGATGGTATCGACACTGATGCCGGCATCCGCCAACGCATTGAAAAGCATGGCCGCGGTGCCGGGGCGGTCGGGCAAATCGCTGACCACAATTCGTGCCTGATTCTTATCGAGTGCGACGCCGCTGACGACGACATCTTCCATGGAGGCGGCTTCTTCTTTCACAATTGTTCCCGGGTTATTATTAAAACTAGAACGAACTTCAAAAACGACGTTAAATTTCTGGGCAAACTCAACGGCCCGGTTCTGCATGACCTTCGATCCCGAACTCGCGAGTTCGAGCATTTCCTCATAAGAAATCTCATTGAGTTTTCTTGCGTCGGGCACGACACGCGGATCCGCCGTATATACCCCA
>Ga0102943_1000630_pt1 | contig 23386 bp, 22 predicted proteins | sample SalPonC_black_MG_FD_78174 | JGI IMG/M metagenome (GOLD analysis project Ga0102943, IMG submission 78174) | Salt pond soil microbial communities from South San Francisco under conditions of wetland restoration - Salt Pond MetaG... | ecosystem: Environmental > Aquatic > Marine > Intertidal zone >...
CTTTCCCGGCCATGGGCACTATTTTATGCAAAATTAACCCATAGCAGCAAAGAATGACAGTAATGGCCCCTTCGATCATCTCCATAGCCGGAAAATCCAATTCCGGAAAAACCACATTTCTTGAAAAACTGATCGCTGAACTCACCGAAAAAGGGTATCGGATCGGATCGGTCAAACACACCCATGACGGATTTGACCTGGACAAGCAGGGAAAAGACAGCTGGCGCCACAAAAATGCCGGCGCATCCGCCACCCTGGTGGTAACGGACAATAAAATAGCCCTGGTAAAAGATGACCTGCGCCCGGATTTCGAAAAAATGCAGGATTATCTATCGGACATGGACCTGATCCTGGCGGAAGGATTCAAGCGTCAGCCCCTGCCCAAGATCGAAGTTTTCCGCTCAAACGGTCCTCATGCGCACCCGTTGTGCCTGAACAGCCCGGACCTGATTGCCTTTGTAACCGATTCAACCTTTACCCCGCCGGTACCTGTTTTCGGCCTGGAGGAGGCGGCAGCTGTGGCATCATTCCTCCAGAAACGGTATCTGGGGTCTGCATGATGAAACCCGCCCCCGTCCTTTATCTGGTAACCCTGATTGGCTGGATCTTTTTTGCGGTTTTGTGCCTGCCGGGTAATCCATTGTGTATGGAAGCTTCTGGAACCCATGACTGCATCACCCCCCTGGCGCATGGCACCATCAACTGGAGCACCGGCACGGTGACCGCTGTGGGCTCTGCCCCCCCACGGGTTACCAAAGAGGGCAAGCATGAGCCGGACCCCGGAGCAGCCAGGGCCAATGCCAACCGCAGGCTCATCGAGTCCCTCAAACAGATCCGAATACACAACGGTTCCGGGGTGGAAACATATGCAGCCCAAAACGATGCCATCATGGCGGGAATTGAAAAAACAGCCAGGGATGCCGCTATTATCCGCCAGTATTACACCTCGGCCCTGGATGTGGAACTGGCTATCCAAACCCGAATTTTCGGGGGATTCCTCCAGCTGGTGCTGCCGGAGGAAATCCGGCAGATACCCAAGATCAATCCTGAAATCCCCCCCGAGGACCAGGTCGAACCAGGGAAGATTCCCTATACCGGGCTGATTTTGGATATCAGGGAACTGGCCTTTGAACCGGTTCTATACCCGGTCATTGTCAGCGAACAGGGGGATTTTATTTACGCTTCCCTGTTCATCAGCCGGGAATTTGCCGTTCAGCACGGGGTATGCAAATACCTGTGTTCCATGGACCATGCCCTGCAAGACCCGCGGGTGGGCAGCCACCCCCTCGTACTCAAAGGGTTGCGGACAGCAGGAAAGAACAATACCGCCATCATCATCAGCGCAGCAGATGCCAAACAGGTGGAAAAAGCGACTGAGCGGCACCTGTTCTTGAAACAATGCCGGGTCATTTTCGTGATCCGTAAATAATAAACCATGCACCACTGATTATACCATTACACCATGTGAAGGAACTGCCATGACAGATTTTATCCCCACCAGAAACGATGCGTTTTCCCTTTTACAAAAATACAACCACAAACCCGGCCTTATCCGGCATGCCCTGGCCGTGGAAGCGGTCATGGGCCATTTTGCAAAAAAATTCGGAGAAGATGCAGAAAAATGGCGGGTCATCGGCCTGGTTCATGACCTGGATTATGAGCAGTTCCCGGAAGAACACTGCCACAAATGCGTGGACCTGTTCAAGGAACACAACTGGCCGGAAGACTATATCCGGGCAGTCATCAGCCATGGCTGGGGTATCTGCACCGATGTCGAACCCAGAACCCCTCTGGAAAAAACCTTGTATGCCGTGGATGAACTCACTGGTCTGGTGGCCAGTTCCGCCCTGGTACGGCCCTCCAAAAGCATTCTGGACCTGAAAACCAAATCGGTGAAAAAAAAATTCAAGGACAAGGCCTTTGCCGCAGGTGTGGACCGGGAGGTGATCAAAAAAGGGGCGGCCATGCTGGACATGGCGCTGTCTGATCTGATCACCGAGGTCATTGCCGGCATGCAGCCCGTGGCAGAAGAGATCGGCCTCAAAGGGACGATTGCGCCGTCAAATCCATGACAAGGATTTTTGACATACCGGCAGATTTTTCCCTGTATCCGGTATCTGCACCATTGCGAATAAAAACACAAATACTTGAAATAATTCTCTAAATTAGCACGATCAAGTGTCTGGCACACAGATTGCTTATTCTTATGTTTCAAATGCAGTATTATTGAACATTGAACAAGGAATCAGCATGCACCAGACAATTAGAAAATTATCCCGCAGGTTTGTGGCGTTGTTTTCAGTGGTTTTTCAGGAAGCGGCCCGGCAGGCGGACCATGCCGTACTGAGCCGGCACATTGTTGCATTGCACAGCAAAACCTCTTCCACCGACATCATCAACGAACTGTCTGTCTGTCTCAAAGATATCCTCAATTACCGGTTGTTCGCCTTTGTGGTGAAAAAAGAACCAGGGGTAGATGTCTGGCTGGACCCCGACATGTACAAAGCCGCTTTTGAACATGTCATTTTACAGGATTTCCATCTTGAAAATCCGTCAGAACTGACCTATCTGAACAGCAGCGCCGGACAGGAAAACCGCCAGAAAACCGTTGAAATGGATAACCTGGTCTTTTATGAACTGATCGAAGAAAATTGTTATGCCCGCCTGTATATGCTTCCCCAAAAACCGGCATATGCATTTCATGATGAAGTGGTGTCCCTGCTTCTCCAGGGATGTGCAACCGCCTTGTCCAAACAGCTGAAAATTGAAAACCTCAGGAATGCCGCTGTCATAGATCCTTTGACCGGATGCTACAACCGGCGGGAATTTGAAACCCAGCTCAGACGGCAAATGGCGTCGGCCGCCCGGCACAAAAACAACCTGTCCCTGTTCATGTTTGATCTGGACCATTTCAAACAGATCAACGACACCCACGGCCACCAGGCAGGGGACCTGGTTCTCAAAAAGATTGCATTTCTGGTCAAAGACAATATGCGGCAGGGGGATATTCTTGCCCGGTACGGTGGGGAAGAATTTATTGCCATTCTGCCGGAAACCGGCAGACACAAAGCCATGGAACTGGCAGATCGCCTCAGAATCAGAATTGCGACAACAAAAATCCCCTGCAATGACGCAACAACCCTTCAGGTCACCGCAAGCTTCGGGGTTTCGGAACTGACCCCTGGCATGGATATGGGCCGGCTCATTGAAAATACCGATAACATGCTGTACAAAGCCAAGCGAAACGGCAGAAACACCGTCATGCCCGGCCTGATAAAAGTCTGCCCTGGCAGGGCGGCTACAATTTGAACCGTTCCGTCATGGTACGCAGCCGGGTAATGACATGGTCAAGGGTACCGGATTTTTCTTTCACATTTTCTGACAGGGACCGGATCTTTTCCGCCGCAGACAGCACATCGGCAATCTCTGATGCCACTTGCCCTGACACTTGGGAACTCTGGGCCACATTTTCATTGACTTCCTGGATACCGGCTGATACCTGGCCGATATTTTCCGTCATGGCACGGGTGGTATCGGACTGGGAGGCAATGGCCTGGGCGTTTTCTCCCACAAACTGATTAATATCATTGATAATTGCTGAAATATCCTGGATTTCGGTCACCGCCCCCTGTATCTGTTCCTTGATTTCCCGGATGTTGTCGGCAATCTCTTCCGTGGCACCGGCTGTCTGATTTGCCAGGCCCTTGATTTCATTTGCCACAACCGCAAACCCCTTGCCGGCATCACCTGCCCGGGCCGCCTCGATGGTGGCATTCAATGCCAGCAGATTGGTTTGGGAGGATATACGGGTGATGGTATCGGTGACCTTGTCGATCTCTTCTGCTGCCTGGCCCAGTTTCTGTACCCGTTCCGATGTCAGTCTGGCCCGGTCCACCGCCTTGACGGTTATATCCCGGGTCCTGCCGGAGTTGTCCGCCACCCGGTCAAGGCTTGTCTGCATTTCCTTTGTGCCTTCGGAAACCGTTTTGACATTGGTGGCCGCTTCTTCCATGGCTGCTGCCACGGAATCCATGTTCATGCTCATCTGCTCTGCCGCCGAGGCCACAGAATTCACCCTGGCAACAGCCGTATCAGCGCCAGTACCCATATCATCGGAAATCCGGTTCAGCTCCCCGGATGCATCCCGCAAGGTATCCACCCCGGTGTTGAGGTCCTTGACCATGGCTGCCAGACCTGCCACCATGTCATTCATGGATGTCACCGTATCTCTGATGGCATCTTTGGCCGTATAGGAAAAGGTATGCTGAAAATCGCCTTCTGCCACTGCCCGGGACAGATCCGCCATGCCCTTCATATGGGTCATGAGCTGCCGGTTCATCACAGCAATTATCAACGCACCGATCAGCAGGGCAATACATCCACTGACCCCTGCGCTGGTAATGATCTGCCGGTTGACCCCGGCCATGAGTTCCGCCTCGGATACCGCCACCACAAAGGAAAGATCCCAGGGTGCAAAATAATTGACATAGGCATAATAGGGCTGGTTTTCATGCTGAAAGTCGACAAACCCGGCTTCTGTCTCAAGCACGGCATCGCCATTAGTGAAAATCTGGACCTTCCGGCCCGCAACCGCTGCATCCGGATGAACCAGAATCCTGCCACCCGCATCTGCCACAAAGCAGTAGCCCTTGCCGTTCACCGTAATCTCCTGAATCAGTTCCTGAAGATCAGGGGTCAGAATCGGGCTGATGACACTGTATGCCCCCGCAATTTTCTGGTCCATGTTTTCTTGAAACGGTGCAAAGATCTGCAGGGCCATCTCTTTACCGGTCCCTTTCAGCATTTCATGCGGACTGCCCCCTGCCACCGCCGAAAACACCTGGCTGTCGGGCCCGAAATAAGTTCCCACAGGCCGTGACCCGTCTTCATTTTCCACACTGGTGGAAACCTTGATCAATTTGTTTTCAAACATCTGAAAAAATGCAATTTCCGCATCACTGAAACGGCCCACCTTGTCCACGATACCGTATTCTCCGGTGACAAATTCCAGTCCGAAAATCAGCTTAGGAATAGTGATAGTGGCTGTTTCCTGTGTCTGGATACCTGATATCTGCATTTCCATGGTTCTGGTTTCCACCACCATGGGCTTGCCGGCCGCCTGGCTTTCCGATGTGAGCATGCCCATATCAGCCGCCATCTTATCCTGCTGCAGGGTATACCGGGTCTCGATGGTTTTTAACAGCACATCTGACACACTTTGAATCCCCGCCTTTCCCCTGGCCAGAAACGATTGTTTGCTCTGGTAAAAGTTCACCCCGGCAATGATCAGAATAGTGATCAGTATCGCTCCCAGAGACCCTAGATACAGCTTTTTACCAAATCCCATGCAAACCCTCCTTTGTCAGAACCTGAACAGATCAAAAGATATTTTATTTTTTGGGGTATCATACCCGTTTTTTTCAAAAAAGCAAGGCAGTTGGAACTTAGCAATTCCAATTGTTGTACCAGCCAGGGCATGGGTGTTATTATAGTCAGCGTTGCACGCTATGGGGAGCGCCTAATGGTGTCCTGTGAACGGCATTTTTTTCTTGTTGAATCCTTGTAATTATGGTTTTATAAAGAGATAAGTCCATGAGATGTGCTCCCCCCTGGATACGCCCGGCTGTTGGAGAAACTTTTGCAATAACCCTTATCAACCAGGACAGAATTTATGCAGAAAAAAGACTATGTAAAACCCCTCTTCATAGACAACCAGGAATATGCATTTTACGACATCCGCCGGCTTGAGGAGCAGGGACTGGCCGATATCGGCAAGCTGCCTTTTTCCATCCGTATTCTCGTCGAAAACCTGTTGCGCAAGCTTGATGGAAACATTGTCACCAAAGCCGATCTCATGGCCATTGCCAACTGGCAAAAGCAGTATGACGAACCTGTGGAAATTCCCCACCACCCGGCCCGGGTGCTGATGCAGGATTTTACAGGCGTGCCTGCGGTGGTGGATCTGGCAGCCATGCGGGATGCGGTACAAAAAGCCGGTGGCGATCCGGCATCCATCAACCCCCTGATTCCGGTGGAACTCGTTGTGGATCATTCGGTCCAGCTGGATGCTTACGGCACAGATACCGCCATCACTGACAATGTGGACATGGAATACACCCGCAACAAAGAGCGGTATGAACTGCTCAAGTGGGCCCAGATGAGCTTTGACAACTTCCAGGTGGTCCCCCCCAACTCCGGCATCTGCCACCAGGTCAACCTGGAATATCTGGGCCGGGTGGTGATGAAAGATGGTTCCGGCAAAAAACCGCTCCTGTTTCCTGATTCCCTTGTGGGCACCGACTCCCATACCACCATGATCAACGGTGTCGGCATCATGGGATGGGGCGTCGGTGGAATCGAAGCAGAAGCCGTGATGCTGGGACAGCCCTATTTCATGTCCATCCCCGAGGTGATCGGTGTGAACCTCACAGGCAGCCTGAAACCCGGGGTAACGGCAACCGACATGGTGCTCACCATCACCCAGATCCTGCGCCAGTATAATGTGGTGGAAAAATTTGTCGAATTTTTCGGACCTGGTATAAAGAATCTCAATGTGACCGACCGGGCCACCATTGCCAACATGGCTCCTGAGTATGGCGCCACCATGGGATTTTTCCCTGTGGATGAAAACACCATTCAATACCTTGAAATGACCGCCAGAAAAGAACAGGCGGAAGTGGCCGAGGCATATACCCGGGCAGCAGGCCTTTTTTACACAGGCAGCGAAGCCATCACCTATACGGATGTGGTGGAGGTGGATCTGTCTGCTGTGGTGCCATGTCTGGCCGGACCGGCACGGCCCCAGGACAGGGTGGTGCTCAACGACGTGGCATCCAGCTTTTCCCAGCTGCTTTCCTGCAAGCACGACCGGGACACAAGCCTGGACCACCTGTCCCAGTTTCTGGATGAATCCGGCTGCGTGGCCAGCCGGGAGGACCAGTGTGCACCCAGCGGGAAACGGTCTGTGGCCATTGATCTGAACGGCACCCGCACCGAAATCGGTGACGGCAGCATCGTCATCGCCGCCATCACCTCCTGCACCAATACCTCGAACCCGTCTGTGCTTATCGGTGCCGGCCTGCTGGCAAAAAATGCGGTGAAAAAAGGCCTCAAGGTCAAACCCCATGTCAAGACATCCCTTGTGCCCGGCTCCAAAGTTGTAACGGATTATTTACAGGATGCCGGCCTTCTTCCCTATCTTGAGGCCTTAGGGTTTCATGTGGCAGGATACGGGTGCACCACCTGCATCGGCAACAGCGGCCCTCTGCACCCCCGGATCGAAGAAGCCATTGCCGCCAATGACCTCACAGTGGCCGCGGTATTGTCCGGCAACAGAAATTTTGAGGCCCGGATCCACCAGCGGGTCAAAGGCAATTTTCTTGGCTCTCCCCTGCTGGTCATCGCTTTTGCCATTGCAGGGAAAATCGATGTTGACCTGGTCACCCGGCCGGTGGCCATGGACCCCAATGGCAAACCGGTTCTTCTGGAGGAGATCTGGCCAAAAGACCAGGAGATTGCAGACCTGATAGCAAAACATGTAAAGCCTGCATACTTTGCATCTGAATATGCACAGATTTTTTCAGGTGATGCCTTCTGGAAAGCCCTCTCGGTGAAACAGAGCGTCACCTTTGCCTGGGACAAATCCTCCACCTATATCAAAAAGCCCCCCTATTTTAACAATTTTGTCCTGGAAACCGTTCAGGCCCAAGAAATCAAAAATGCCCGGGCCCTGCTTGTCATGGGAGATTCTGTCACCACGGATCACATTTCTCCTGCCGGTGCCATTCCCAAAGACTACCCGGCCGGGCTTCACCTCATAAACAACCATGTCAAACCGGAAGATTTCAACTCCTACGGGTCCCGGCGGGGCAATCACGAGGTGATGATGCGGGGCACATTCGGCAACATCAGAATCAAGAACCAGCTGGTGTCCCCGAAAGAGGGCAGCTTCACCAAAAAATTTCCACAGGGCAAAGAGGGGTTTGTTTATGATACAGCCATGGGCTACATGCAGGAAAGCACCCCTTTGATAGTTCTGGGGGGAACGGAATACGGCACCGGGTCTTCCCGGGACTGGGCGGCAAAAGGCAGCAGCCTGCTGGGAATCAAAGCCATCATTGCCCGGTCCTATGAACGTATCCACAGAAGCAACCTTGTGGGCATGGGGGTGCTGCCGCTGCAGTTCAATGACCAGGACAGCTGGGAAAAACTGGGCCTTGACGGGTCAGAGCAGTTCTCCATAACCGGCATTTCAGACATAACCCCCCAGAAACACCTGCAGGTGACTGCCAAAAAAACGGACGGCACCACGCGTGAATTTACCGTAACTGCCAAGCTGAACACCGACATCGATGTTCAGTACTTTATCCACGGCGGTATTCTGCCTTATGTTCTCAGAAAACTGCTGAAAAAATAACCGGTCATGCCAGGCCAGGGTTGTATCGATAAATGGGGACATAGCCTGTTTTAACCGTATTGACTCCACCTTCAGCCTGAAAGGAACCTTATGCATTCAGACACGGCGTCTGCTGAAATGAATATCACCCTCACCCCGGTGGGCCATGTTGAAAACACCATCACGGAAAAGACCTTCACGCCCCACGGCAACGATGATCCGCAAGAGCGGCTGAAACAGATCAAAAAACACCGGAAGGAGACACGGGATACCGTGAGCACCCTGGTGATCCTTCCCCGGTATGCTGCACTTCTGGACGGCATTGAACAATTTTCCCACATTGTGGTGGTGTACTGGCCCCACCGGTTGCCCCCGGAGGATCGGCAGTTACAAAAGGTCCACCCCATGGGCCGCAAAGAGATCCCGCTGCAGGGTATTTTTGCCACACGGAGCCCGGCCCGGCCCAATCCCATCCTGATCTCCACGGTGCAGCTGCACAAAAAAAAGGACAATACCCTCCAGGTCCAGGGACTTGAAGCATTGGACAAAAGCCCCATTCTGGATATCAAACCGATAACCCGGGCGTTGGATACAGAGGAACCCCTGCGGTATCCCCAATGGATCCAGGATATCAACCAGGATTTGAACCGCAGCGATTGAGAAAAGCACCCCCCGGCAAAACACTCCTGACGACGATGGCCATGGCCTGAAAACACAGGAAAAATTGATGAAAAAGACTTCGCATGCATCCATACTGGTGACCGACTCCGGCCTGGGCGGCCTGTCGGTTTTCAACCGCATCGCCGCACACCTGGCAGATATTAGCGTCTGGCCCGGTGTGGAACTGACCTATTTCAACGCCTGGCCCGCCCCCATGAGGGGGTATAATCACTTTGATACCCTGGAGAGGCGGGTGCGGGTATTTGACAATGCCATGCGTGCCATGGACCGGTTTAATCCGGATCAAATCCTGATCGCCTGCAACACATTGTCGGTCATTTATCCTTTCACCCCTTTTGCACAGGAAACCAAAAAAGAGGTCCAGGAGATTGTGTCTCACGGCGTTCAGATGCTGTTTGAGCACCTGACCCGGGACCCTTCCAGCGTGGCCGTGGTGTTCGGGACCCCCTCGACGGTTCAGGCCGCATCCCATGAAAAGGGCTTGAGGGCACTGGGTATTTCAAAAGAACGTATCCTGAATATCGGATGTACCAACCTGGCAGGGTATATCGAACGGGAACCGTTCAGCGGCATTGTCGGCCGGACCATTGATCATTTTGTCAAAGAGGCGGTCCGTCAGCTGGAGGGCACGACCGGCCCGGTTCATGCCGGCCTGTGCTGCACCCATTTCGGATACCGGCAGACCCTGTTCCGACAGGCCTTTGATCAACACATGAGCCTTCCTGTGACCCTGTCCAATCCCAATATCCGAATGGCGGATCAGGTAATTGAACCGGAGGGAAAACAAAAGTTTGAGCGGCCCGACATCCGGGTGAAAATCGTGTCCCAGGCCGTGTGGGAAAAAGAGCAGATAGAGGCCTTTCTGAAGCTGATGCCGGATATGACCCGGGCGGTCCGGGAGGCGCTCTTGAATTATGAACAGAACGATACGCTGTTCCGTGTTGCGTAAGATCACTGAACAGAAACACGAAAGACAACATAACCGCAAGCCCGGCGGATCAGCCGTCCGACAGGGTCATTGAGGAGTCATAAGCATGCGTAAAGTACTGATTATCACAGGACCGGCAGGGGATGCCCAGGGATGGGGGGATTTGAGCGTGACGGAAAACATCTGTCAGGCGATAAAAGATACCGGCAATGACGCTGAAATTGCGTTTGTCACCGCGATGGATGAATTCTACAGGACCATCGAAGAAAAAGTGTTTGATATCGTCTGGAGTGCCCTCTACCATGTCTCTGCCAAGACCGAAACCATCGGTGTCAGTGATAATGACGAAAACTGGCTGGCCGACATCATGGACGAGAAAAAAATCCCCTACATCGGTCCCAATGCCGCGACCATGAAAGCCCTGATCCACAAGACAACCACCCACCGAATTTTGGATAAGGCCGGTATTGTCGTTCCCTATCATTATCAGATCGAACGGGAAGATCCCCTGCCGGATCTGGTCTATCCCGCATTTGTTAAGCCCAGCTTTGAGTCTCGCTCCGTGGGCATCAGTGACAACAGTGTTGTGCACACCCTTGAAGCGCTTGAAAAACAGGTGGCCTATATCCACGATACCTTTGAACAGCCGGCCCTGGTGGAGGAGTACCTTCCCGGCCAGGAGTACACTGTACTGATGCTGGGCAGTGGTGAACACCAGGAATTTTTGGCCGGCCGCGTCGAGGTGGATAAATCCAGGTTCGGCAAGTACCCCATCCTTCGAGCGGACCTGAGGGGAGTGGGGCTCACCAAGATCCGGCCCACCTATCATCGGAGGGACGAAGCCGTTACACTGACACGGGATGCCATGGCCGCACTGGGCTGCCTGGACCATGTGCGTACCGACATGCGCCTGGATGCCCGGGGACAGCTCAAGATTATTGAAGTCAACGGCATTCCGGGTCTGAAGCCCTTGAAAAGCTGGAGCCCCCAGATGTATACCATGCATCATCCCTCTCCAAAGGGTCCCCTGGAAGACTATAAGCAGCTGATCCACATAATCGTGTCTTCGGGCCTCAGCCGCCACGACCTTTTGTGATGGTGAACACGGCTGACAGTGGACCGCAAGTTACAGCTTCTCCACCCACAGGGATTTGTAAACAAAGGTCACATTGCCCAGGATGCTGAAAGGCCTGGGCAAGCTTGCCCGAGCAGATCACCTGGTAATCATTGCAGTTTCCCAGGCACGCCTTGAGAGAAAGCCTGTTCGCCAGCCGGCTCATCTCGGATTTGCCCTCCACCAGGACCACATCCCCGGACGAATGGTGTTATACAATTTTTTCTAGTTGTTGTAACCCCGCTGCTCATAACGGTGCTGCTGTTTTTCCAGTCTGTCGAGAATGCCTTTTCTGAGCATGGCCATGATAGATTTCATAGGCAGTATTCTCCCGGCTCATTCATCCAGGTGACAGGCCCTTCCCTTGAGGTTGAAAAAGAACTTGAGTCCTTTTTGCACCTTAGGGGAAAAAATCTTGGGGGACAGATAGGTGCCGGCCACCCGCTTGTTGATTTCACCGATGGTGGGATAGGGATGGATGGCAGCCGCTATGGTGGACAGTTTCACACTGCCGTTGAATGCCGCCACCCATTCGCTGATCAGGTTTCCGGCACCTGGCCCCAGGATTTGCACCCCGATGGGCGTTTCCTTTTCATTCAGCAGCAGTTTGATTTTACCGCCAACCGACCCTTCCGCCAGGGCCCTGTCATTGTCTTTAAAGGATTCGGTAATTACCCGGTATTGTATTCCGGCTTTTTTTGCCGCGGTCTCATTCATGCCGATGCTGGCCAGTTCCGGGTCGGTATAGGTGACCCATGGCAGCCAGGTGTAGTCGACCTTCCGGGGAAGGCGGAACACGGCATTGCTGATGACGATTCCCCCTTCATATCCGGCCGCATGGGTGAACTGGAATCCGCCATTCACATCCCCTGCTGCATAAATGTGGTTGTGCCTGGTGCGCAGCCGGCTGTCCACACGGATGCCGGACCGCTCCATTGCGATGCCGATACCGGACAGGCCCAGGCCTTTTGTATTGGGGGATCTGCCCATGCCCACCAGAATGGCATCTGCGGTTACCCGGTGTGTGCCACCGGCGGTATCCTTGACGGTCACCTGCCGGCCCTCCGGCAGATCCTGCACCTGCTCTATGGATGCGTCCAGGACAAACCGCACCCCTTCTGCCGCCAGCACCTGCATGACACCGTCTGCCATATCTTTGTCCTCTTTGCCCAGGATCCGGGGATTCCGGTCAATAACGGTCACCTTTGTGCCGAACCGGTTGAAGGCCTGGGCCATTTCAATGCCGATGGGGCCGGCACCCAGGATGATCATGGACCCGGGCAGGGTGTCCATGGAAAAAATTTCTTTGTTGGTCAGGTGCGGGGTATCAGCCAGGCCGGGAATGGGGGGCACCACCGGAGAAGAGCCCGTGGCAATAACCCATTTGGCTGCAGAGATGGTGTTGCCGTTCAAGGTCACTGCATGTTCATCCACAAACCGGGGCTGTCCGAACACCACTTTGGCCCCCAGGCTGCAGAACCGTTCTTCTGAATCATGTTTCTGGATGGTATCCACCACCGACCTGATGCGGTCCGCCACCTGCCGGAAATCCACCGGCGGCAAATCCACCTGCGGCAGCCCGAAAGCCTTTGCATGTTTCATCTGGTGATACACATGGGCGGATTTGATAAGGGTTTTGCTGGGCACACACCCATAATGGAGACAGTCCCCCCCCAGTTTGTCCTCCTGTTCGATCAATATGGTTTTCGCCCCCAGCTGTGCCGCACCTGATGCAGTTGTCAGTCCGGCTGCTCCGCCGCCGATAATGCCGATATCATATTCATACTGGCTCATGATCAGTTCCTTTTCTTTTTCGGTTGATAAACGCCACCCCCTTTTTGGCCAGGAGTGGAAAAATGCCCAGCAGGGCAAAAGACAGCAGCAGTCCCGGGGACAGGATGCCTTTGAGCGAATCGATCTGTGCCAGCTGGGTGCCGGCGTTGACATACACCAGGGTGCCCGGCAGCATCCCCAGCTGGCTGACCAGATAAAACCGGGTGGTACGGATGGGGGTCAGGCCCATGGCCAGATTGATAATGAAAAACGGAAACACCGGTACCAGCCTGAGCGTGAACAAATAATACGCCCCTTCTCTTTCGATGCCCTGGTTGATGGCGCGCAATTTGTCTTTGAAGCGTTCCTGGACCCAGTCTTTCAACAAAAACCGGGACACCAGAAATGCCAGGGTGGCGCCGATGGTACTGGCAAAGGAGATCACCACCGTTCCGGTCACAAGCCCCAGCAAAGCACCCCCGGCCAGGGTCATGACGGCGGCTCCGGGCAAAGACAGGGCTGTAACCACAATATAAGTGAGCATATAGGCCCCTATGGTCAGGAGCGTGTGGCGGGCATAAATTTCCATCAGCCATTCATGACGGGATTTCAGATACGCCAGGGACAAAAACTGCCCCAGGTCAAACACGAAATAAAGTATCACCAGCCCGATGACCGCCCCTGCCATAACCCATCTGATTAACGGTGTTTTCATAAAATTCTCCATACGTTTTTCCATCTATACTCTTGTCAATGTCAATTTGGTCGGGTCGGGGGGCAAGACCTTACACAATGAATGGTCAGAACCGCATCCGGGTCAGTTTGTTTTTGTAGAGGGAAAAGGCATGGGTTTCCAGGCCCATCATGGTCTGGGTGCCGAAAAATTTTGTCAGGCCGTACTGGCACAAAAACAGGCTGCCCGGACCCAGGTGGGTGTTGGTAATTTCTTCAAGGGTCCTGAGATGTTCTTCAGACCATTTTTTGTGTACAGTCCAGGACATGTCACCGACAAGCCGGAACCTGCCCCGGGCTGATGCCGCTGCATGGGAGATATATTCCGCCATCTCCAAAGGGGTCTGTTTGCCGCTGCCGTGGATCAACCGGTTTTGGCGGATCAGTTCTGCCACATCCAGGCCATCATGTTCCATGCTGGAAAGAAGCTGTTCTCTGTGATGCAGCGGTGATACCACCATAACGGTTTCCTGGTTTTCGATTCCCTGGCGCAAAAAAAAGGTCTGGACATCCAGGGCCTCGGAAACATCTGCGTACAAATGGGCCATATGGGTACCATCCGGCACATCCAGGCCGCCAAATCCCAGTGCCACATGGCGGGCAGGCATGCCCGGGGCATTTTCCTCTATCCGGGGGGGGCTGGTTTTGCCTTCCAGAAACTGCTGAAGATCAGAGGGATAAAACCGTCTTTCCCGCTTTTTCCCAATACGAAAACAGGCAAGCAAACCGGCGTTGGTCCACCGGCGCACCGTCATTTCAGAAACATTGAGCAGTTCCGCCGCCTGCCGGACATTCAACAATTGTTCCATTTCTGCTCCCTGTTAGCGTACACCGCCTGTTGTTACTGTCAACCGCCTGTTCAACCGGCACCGTCCGTCTTATGCCTGGTCCAGAGGCACCAGCAGCATGTCCCCGGTCATTTTCAGGGCCTTGTCATCTGAAGCGCTGCATTTTTCCTTCACCGCTCTGAGTATGGCACCGGCAGCGGTCTTCTGCCAGAACCAGCGGGTGAAGGCGGCATCATCAGTTAATACCATATCCGGCCGGAACATAACAGACTCAAAATAGATCGATTTAAGATCCTGGGCTGCAAACCGCAGAGCAGAAGCAGGAGAAGACATGTTTTCTTCAAGGGTCAGAGGATTGCCGGACAGAAAATCGGACAACACCTGCAATACCGCATCCGGAGAAAAATAGATCACCGCTGAATAACCACGCTTTTCAAGGCCGATATCATACCAGGAACGAAATTCCGCCATCTCCTGTCTGAAGGCGGCCAGCAGTTTTTCCATTTCGGTTGCATGGGTCACTGGACCGGCAAAACTGATCGGGCAGGCCGGCAGATCCAAAGAATCTTCGGAGGGGGGTGTGTGTTCGGGAACATCATGGGGGAAATCTGCCAGTACCGGGCCTTTTGGTGCTTCCAGAAGCGCCAGGGCCGCCTCGATCACCTGTAGCTGAAAGCCGCGATTCCCGGGAAGCCCCAGGGGACGTCCCAGGGCAAAAGACACCCAAATGGCCCTGGGGGGCTGAATTTTTTGGGTATGTTCTTTGATCAGGCTGATCTGTGTGGTGGGGATGCCCCGGGTTTCCAGATAATGTGCCAACGCGCCCACGGCGCGGGTGCAAAAAGGTCAGACCGGCACCAGCAGTGCCGCATCCACCCGATCGCCTGTGAGCAGTCCGGCCAATTTTTCTGCCGCAGTTTCCATGACCGCGGGATCGGCAGCACCCATGAACGAATAGTGAAAGTTTGCCACAGATCCGATGGTGCTGTCAAAGGCCAGTTCACGGATCCGGTCCAGGGGAAACACCACATTCCAATCCTGTTGGAAACCGGTGCGGTCGAAATTGGTTGAAATATGGGTCATCACCAGGTCCTTTGCGGTACAGGTGTGGGGAATCACCCGGAAGTCGCCGGTCATACCTTCAAAGGGACGGTCTCCCCTCCGGTGCACGCCTGCGGTTGAAATGATGGCCACCCGGCGCCGGGAAAGGGGCGGGCCGGACACCCAGGGGCGGGTATCGAATGTGGGGCAGGGCAGTTCTGCCAGGTGAGAGCGCATGGGTTCGGGCATGGTATCCAGTCGTGCCATGTCAGGTTCCTCCTTCTTAATTTTAATTGACATTATTATACATTAATATACAATTGACAAAAAGCAACCCTTTATTTATGATCATCTGTCAACATGGACCATCTTATTACCATTTCGAGATTATTTATATGCCTGCTGATGAAGCCAGTACATTAAGCCCGCCAACCACCTGGGTGGACACCTATGGTGATTACCTGTACGGGTTCGCGTTTTACCGGGTGCAGGATGAAGAACTGGCCAGGGAACTGGTCCAGGAAACCCTGATGGCTGCCCTGAAGGCCAAAGACAGCTTTGCCGGCAGGGGATCGGAGAAAACATGGCTCACAGGAATTCTGAAACACAAAATCATCGATTCTCTGCGCAGAAAATACCGGGATGCCATGTTTGAAGACCAGGACCTGGATGAACGGAAAATACATGACAGTTTTGATCACAATGGCAGATGGAAAACCGGTCCGGCACAATGGGCATCAAACCCGGAACATCTGCTTGAACAAAAAGCGTTTTTGGATATCATCAGAAAATGCCTGCACGAACTGCCGGAACGGTCGGCCCATGCCCTGTCTCTGCGGGAACTGGAAGGAGAAAGCACCCAGACCATCTGTAAGGTTCTGAATGTCACTGCGACAAACTGCTGGGTGATCCTTCACAGGGCCCGGTTTCTCATGCGAGAATGCATTGAAACCAACTGGCTGCAATAAAGACGGGGTACAACCATGATAAACCACTGGACATTCAGGTGCGAAGATGTGTCGGAGATGATTTCCCGTTCCATGGATGAAAAAATGCCGCTGCGGATCAGAATGGGTATCCGGTTTCATTTGATGATGTGCAGCCTCTGCAGGAACTATAAAAAACAGCTCTGGATAATCCACAGGGCGGTTGAAAAACTTGACCGCATGGAAAACTTCCATGACAAACCCATGCGCCTGCCGGACCAGGTCCGGGAAAAATTGAAAGACCTTTTCAAAGACCATGAATAACGGCCATGCCCCGACGAACACAACAAAGCATGGCATGAAAGAACCATTCTGAAGATTGTGGCTGCATCTATAAACGGCGTAAGGTTTTTTCAGCACTCCCGACAATTCATGCATCAGGTGAGAATTTTTTTTTATTAATTTTTTAAACAAAGGAGTTACCATGGTCAAAAAAATTGCAGGAATCACAGGAATCAGTATGCTTAGTCTGGCAGTATTCATGGGCGTATCGGCAATGGCGAAAATGCCGGAACCAGACCCAAAAGCACTCTGGGAGCATATTTCCACCACCTCCCCCTATACCCAGTGGCAGTTTTGGGACGACCACCAGGGCATGCAGGAGGGAGATGCCCCCCACGGATCTTTTCACAAGGTGTATGTCAACGACATCGCCTATGGATCAGCTTCCACCCCCATGAAGAACGGTTCCATCGTGGTAAAGGAAAACTACAATGACACTAAAAAACTGATGGCCCTCACGGTCATGTACAAAGTGGAAGGCTACAACCCGGATGCCGGCGACTGGTTCTGGGTCAAATATTCCCCCAAGGGTAAGGCCAAACCCTATGGCAAGCCCAAAGGATGCATCTCCTGCCACAGTGCCAACCCGGATTCAGACTATGTTTTTGTACATGAGTTTGAGTAGATTTTCGGGTAATTTTTAAAAAGGCCCTGCCGGTTTTCTGAAAATATCCGGCAGGGCCTTTTTTTATCTGTAAAACCATACCCGACTTTAATTGTATGCCTCATATCCGGCCAGACGATACAGATTAATGGTGCTGACTGACTGATCACCGGCAGCATGATTTTTTTCCAGTGCTGCAATGCAGCGGTCAAGATCGTTTATGAGATAATAGAGGGAAGCTATCATAAAATGGGTATCTGATGTGCTCAGGCCGTAAAACCGTGACTGGTAGTTTTCCGTCAGCTCAATAATTTCTCTGCGGAGCGCGACATCAACAGGCACCTGGTCCAACGCATCCGGATCATATTTCAACGCCCGTCTCATGGCAACGACACCATCAAACATGCGCCTGTTCTGGGCAGCTGCAAGAGCGAAGCCGATTTTTGCCTCCCCTTTATAGGGTGATTTTTTTGCAAAGTGTCCGAATATATCCAGCGCTTTTTCCGGCCGGTCCTTTCCGACCAGTTCCCAGCCCTCTGAAAAGGTATAATCCGTGTCATAGCGGTGGGTTGATCCAGGGTAATGTTTTTTGGAAAACCCATTGAACCGGTATTGCAGCCCCCGGTTGTAATTCTTCCATGAAGGCGTATTCCTGTAATACTTTCTTTTATGGTGCCTGTATTGTTTGTGTTTTGGAAAACTACGGTTATATCGGGGATGATGCCTTTTGTCCTTACCATAGGTATAACTGCTGCCATACGGGTCGTAATACCGCCTCTGGCTGTTCCAGGCACCGGCTGAACCTGTCATCCAGAAAAATAACAGTGCCAGAACCATGGCTATATAAAGATGACGTGATTTCATTTTCATACCTCCTGTTTTGCATTGACTTTATCATTTTTGTCGGAATAATAAGGCGGCCCTTACAGGATGGATTGCTTTGTAAGGTTCTTTCAACCACCCCGACTGCTTATGCAACCGAATCAATTGAAAACAAAGGGGAAAATCATGAAAGAAAAACAGGCCTGGTTTTACAGCGACGGATTGAAACTGCACGGCAAATTTTATTACCCGGATGCAGGGGAAGCAGATGAAAAAAAACCGGATGTCGTGATCTGTTCCGGTTTCATGGGATTGAACAACATCCACCCGGCCCGGTTTGCCAGGGCCTTGACGGAAAAAGGATATACCTGTTTCGGGTTTGACTACCGCGGGTTTGCCCAAAGTGAGGGAAACCCGGGACGTGTCCTGCTCGAAGAGCAGATCCGTGATATTGAAAATGCCGCGATCTTTGTCTCCATGCAAAAGAAAAATCCAAACAAGAAAATGGTTTTGATCGGCTGGGGAATGGGCGCGGGACTTATATTGCAGGCAGCGTATGCAGTACCGGATTTGGCGGGAATGATCAGTATCAACGGGTTTTATAATGGGTTCCGGTTTTTTAAAGCGTACCGGTCTGAAGCGGAATACAGGGAATTTATGACCTGGCTTCTGCAGCAGCGGGTTGCAGAGATCACAACCGGGGAAAGTATCCGTGTTGATCCCTTTACAATCTATCCGCTGGATGAGGTGACCCGCGGATATGTAGATGAGGTCCTGTTCAAGACAGACGGATTCGGCGGTGATGTCGACATCGGATTTGCCTATTCTTTATTGCGATATAATCCTGAAGGGCAGCTTGAACAGCAGGTGCCTGACGTACCGCTTCTGGTTGTACACGGGGAAAACAACCGGCTGCATCCGCTTTCGGAAGCCCATTCCCTTTATCAAAAATACCCCGGGGATAAAACCCTGCACATCATCCCCCGTGCAGGCCACACAGAATGGATGTGTGATGACTGCGAACCGTTTCAAAAACTGGTTGCCACGTTACTGACATGGCTTGCATCAAAGGTGGCGGCATGAAAAATGTGTATGATGTACATATCCACGCATCTCCCAGTCTATTTGAAAGATGGGGGGATGCACGACAGACGGCAGCTGCCTGTCAAAAAGCCGGGTATGCCGGCATTGTCCTGAAAGCGCATCACGGCAGTACCGTGGAGATTGCCAGTATGGTGAACCAGCAAAGCGATATGGATGTGTTCGGGGGTGTGGTGCTCAATTATTTTGTCGGCGGTCTGAATCCCTATGCTGTGGATGCCTGCTGTGCACTGGGGGGAAAAGTCGTATGGCTGCCCACCATCCATGCGGATGCACACAAGCCGCTGGGACGGTTTGATTTCCAGGAGCCGTCCACCACAAAATTCCCGGAAAAAGGCATTCGGATCCTGTCAAAAAATGGCCTGACTGATGCCATGTATGAGATTCTGGACATCCTTGACGGAAAAAAAGTGGTGCTGGCAACAGGGCATGTGTCGGCACAAGAGGCCATTGCCCTTGTGCGGGAGGTGAAACAGCGGCGGTACGATATCCGGGTGCTCATCAATCATGTGCTTTTTTATACCCCGGATATGGATGAAGAAGATATTGAAACATTGAAAGATCCCGGGGTCTGGTTCGAAATTTCCCATCTAACCCAGAAAATTCATGCCGCATCCATGGACCGGCTGATCAGGATGATCCAGGGCCATCCGGACGCAAACTGGGTCATGGTCAGTGATGCCGGTCAAAAGGGGAATCCGCCGCCGCAGGCGCTGAAGCAGTTCAGGTATCAGCTCACATCCCGGCACATCAGTGATCAGACCATTGAAAAGATGATGATCCATAATCCGCGCAGATTGCTGTATTGAACCCGGACTGCTGTATGGAACAACCCCTGTTATTTCATATATCTCATACTTCCAGGTCCATATGCGCGGTGATGGGCACGGTGTTGAACAGGGTGTTGGGATTCAGGATATCTTCGGGATCAAACAGATCCTTGATCCTGCGTAAATAGGTAAAGCTGTCATCCAGTTCCATTTCAAGGTAGATGGAACGTGACCGCCCGGCATTATGTTCGCCCACCAGTGTCCCCCCGTATTGGTGAAGTATGTGAAACGTCTGCCGTGACACCGTGTCGATCTGTTCCGTAATATTTTTTCTGCCCGGGTCAAACAGCGGCCGGGCATGCAGGCTGCCGAAACCGATATGGCCGAATATGCAGATGTCATGCTGCAAGCGGTGCATCAGCTGGTTCAGATCCCGGATGACCGGCACAAAATCTCTGACATGAATCGCCACATCATCGATGATGGACGGTACAATCCAGCCTTTTTTCCGGGCAAAGGCCCTGAGTCTGGGCAGAATCAGGCGCCGCTCTTCCCATATACGCGTTTCTTCCGGGCTGTCCACCGGCACCGGGATCAATGATTCCGGATGGGAGTTCACCAGTATTTTTTGCCCCTTTTCCACTTGTTCTTCAGATTCGTCAAATTCGACCAGCAATGCGCCCGCAATATGTTTGTGCCGGTTGTGGAGCAATTTCCCCTGTATCCGCGCCAGGGTATTGCCGTCAATATATTCCACCGCAGCCGGGTGCAGTTCATTGATCCGGTTCAGGGCATCTCCGATCTCTTCCAGCCTCGAAAAAAATGCCGCATAGGTCATCCGGGGGTTGCGTATCGGAATGGGTGACAGACGGATCTCGGTGACCACCCCCAGGGTACCGATGCTGCCGACCATCAGATGGGCCGCGATATCCCCGGGATCGTTGTACCGGGACAATGCCGGCACATTGTATCCGCCGGCAATGGGCGGCCTGTTCTCGAAAAGCCTGCGGGCCTTATCATCTGACAGATATTGTTCCCGGATGCGCATCAACCCCTTTTCAAGGTAATCCGGCAGTTTTTTCCGGGTATCCACAACATCCCCCCGGGGGGTGATGAATTTCAAGGAGGCGACAAATGCATCGATGGTTCCGTAGCGCGCGGTTCTGGGACCGGTTGCCCGGGTCCCGATGTTACCACCCAGTGCACACCAGGAGCTGCTGGACGGGATCGCAGGCAGCATCAACCCCTTTTTATGGATTTCTTTGAGGAAATCTTCCAGTACCACGCCGGGCTCGGCAACTATTTTGCGGTCCAGTTGTTTGATCCTGTTCATCAATGGTTTAAAGTCAATAATAATACCAGGGCCGATACCGGCACCGCTGAGGCCGCTGCCGCCGGACCGGCAGGTAATGCAGGTGCCGGATTTGCGGGCATATTCCAGAATACGGACCACATCATCTTCATTGGCAGGTGCTGCCACCATCTGGGGCTGAATTCGATAAGAGCTGGCATCTTTGCTGAATTTTTTCCGGGTGGCGTTATCCGTATATACCATTCCCTCAATGGTAGGTTTATCTGGTTCCATATGGTCACGCTCCTTCCATCATAAAACGTTCCAATGCATCCTTTTCTTTATCTGTAAGACAAGCAAGAACTTTGCTGTGTTTCACCGTGCTTCTGACAAAAATGTATACCGGTATCCTGCCGCTCTTGTGGGGGATTTGTTTACAGATGTATGCCGTTTATTTGATGCTTGGCCCGGGTTTGATTTTATCTGACTTTCCAGCAGGAAGTATAACAGATTGTCGGTAAAGGCCGGGTTCTTTGTGATGTCGCGATGATTGGAAAATAAAAAAAGAACCTGGCTCCATTGTATAGGGGATATCAACCTGCTATTCGGGTTATCAATCAAACGGTCATCCCCCAGTGCACTGCTGCGCAGAACTGTGTCGTCACCCGGCCCGGTTTCTATGACAGTCAGCCTGCCGTTTGCATCGAGCTGAACCGTTTTGTCGGTTTTTTCAGAATCACCTGCTACAAGCAGCATCCTGAGAGGATGGGGCGGATCTGCAGGGATATCCATTGCAGTGGTGAACTGTTTTGCACGATACAAAACCTTTCGCAAATGTATGATGGCCGCCTCCCTCCGTTTTTCCGGGCTGTCGATATCTGGAAAAAGTAACTGCAGGACATGATCCTGTTCCGGATTGGCAAGACCCCATTTTTTTTGTATCCAGAATGCAGGATCAAGGATATCCTTTACCGGAAGCGCATTTTCATCCAGCACTGGATGATGACGGCTCCGGGGCAGTGTTTGATACAAGGAAGGCATGGACCCTAAAACTGCCGGAGGATAATGGGGGAGAAAAAGCCCCGGCCTGTAACCTTCAACAAGGCTGACAAGCATATCGATCGAACCAAAATTCGGTGTGCCGATCATGACCAGATTATCCACATGCTCACTGCCGGCCCATGTTATTTCCGGAATTTGGCCGACAGGGGGAAGGTCTTTACTCCCATACCTGAGGTAGTAACGCGCAACAAGACCGCCCATGGAATGGGCGACAATATCAAATTTGACATCATGGTTTTTAATGCCGAAACGGTTTTCAATTTCACGTTGCACATAGTTTTTTCTTTCCTTGATAAAAGTATCCAGCTGCCTGGCACTTTCAACAATATCCCGCCGCCAGTCATAATCAAATTGGAAACATGTAAAGTGGCGGTCTCCATAATCAATGATCCCGTTCTCCACAAGATCCTGGTCCCGATACCCGCCGATACCAAGAATATCCAGAATATTGGCATAAGTTTTTTGTTCCAGCTGATACCCTAAAAAAGAAAACCTTACCCTGTCCAGGGTCCCGTCCGTTACTTTGTTATCATGCATTTTTTCAAGGGTCTTGCCGGTTATCATCGGGAGAGCGATATTCCGAAAGGTATCCGCAGTCCCCGAAGGAATGATACGCAAGCCGAAATCACCCCACACCACAGCACCGGAATCTTTATCCACCAGCCTGGAACCCATCAGACCCGGAATCAGGATCACCGGATTTCGGTAGGGGCTTTCATTTTGCACCATGTCGTTATACAGACCTCCAAGGTCCGGTGCTTTATATGTCGGAGAGCATGCTGTAAAAGACAGGATGGCCACTGTAATGGCGAATTTAAAAAAAAGCCGCATCATAATTTTACACCGCTCGGTTTTTTTGGGCTGTTTTATCGATCATACGCTTATGATTTTTTTAATTTCAGTTCCTGCACAAGGCTGAAAAATTGGTTTTAAGACAGATTCAGGACAATGAGCTTTTCCCGGGTCATATCTTTTATGGAATATCCGATACCCCCTGTGCCCAGTCCGGATTGTTC
>Ga0102943_1000631_pt1 | contig 23368 bp, 21 predicted proteins | sample SalPonC_black_MG_FD_78174 | JGI IMG/M metagenome (GOLD analysis project Ga0102943, IMG submission 78174) | Salt pond soil microbial communities from South San Francisco under conditions of wetland restoration - Salt Pond MetaG... | ecosystem: Environmental > Aquatic > Marine > Intertidal zone >...
AGGTCAGTTACTCACGCTGTCAGCATTTTGGTTGTTCTCGGTCTTTGAGGCGCGTGGCAGTAGCGCAGGCACGCTTGCCGGCACACCCTGTAAAGCGGGAGTCAGTGCGGACACCATTGTGGGTTACGATAACGGTGCACGCATTTTAGCGGATTTTTCATTTCTACTGACCACGCACGAGATGTCTGGTTATGATGGATTGAATCGATCAACTTCTAACGAGCACTTGTACGTGTCCGATAATAGCAATGGAACGAGTCTAACGATGCAGTATCAATACGACGAACACAGTCGTATGACCAGAAAAGATCGTATCGTTAGGTCTAAAATAGAGGGTTATAAATACAGCCCTTGTATCTGACTTATCCTGAAATTGATGCTGATGATACGATGGCAACTGAGTGATTTCATGTTCAAGGAAATAAAGGTGTATTGGATGAGTGCTGATAATATTATCTGAAGGTGATTTGGGCTCTGGAGATGTTGTTTCGTCAGCAACTCTCAGTGAAGCCTTCGGTTCTAAGTTATCAGCGCAGTTTCGAGAGAAGAGCGTCCCTTGCGATTAGTCGCAAGGGACGCTTGTTTGTGTGGGTAGAAACAACACAGGCCTGGCGCGGCACAGTCCGGTTTCTTGGTTAAGGTAAATTTATTAAGTGTATTTGATTTGCTAATAGTTGGGGTTGGAAAAGGCTAATATTTGTAATGAATTTGCATTCAACCACACTGCCCGGCATACGAATGTCGGAGTGTCAGCAATCAGACGACATAACTCAACACATTTAGCAGCATGAGCAACAGCAGTCGTAGTAGAATACCATCATTGGTAAAAAAGTATCTAATGGCCATATCGGGCTTAGTCCTCGTTTTATTTGTTCTGGGACATATGCTCGGAAATTTGCAATTTTTACTGGGGCCGGAAGCGATTAATGCCTACGCCTATCACTTGCACAATATGCCGGGTCACCCAGTGACGCTGTGGCTGATTCGACTCGCGCTGTTGTTCTTTGTCGGGCTGCATGTGCTCATGGCAGTTTTGTTGACGAAAGAGAACCGTCAGGCGCGTCCAGATACCTATGACAAGCAAAGATTTTCCAGCGCCACCTATGCTGCACGCACGATGCCCATGACGGGTGCCATCATTTTAGCGTTCATTATTTTTCACATTTTGCATTTCACGGTCCGCGTGGTGCCTGAGAATTATGACGTAACCATTCAGACAGCGACAGTTGACCTGGGTCACGGCACGGTTATCCCGGTATTTGATGTGTTCGCGATGATGGTGGCCGGTTTTTCTTCGCCGGTGATCGCTCTATTTTATGTGATTGCCACTGGTTTGTTGTGTATGCACCTGACCCATGGAGTTGCGAGTATGTTTCAGTCCCTGGGCCTGCGCAACGAGATTTGGCGAGGGCGCTTGAACATTGCCTCAATCGCTTATGGCTGGATCATTTTTCTAGGCTTCGCGATCATTCCATTGTCGGTCCTGGTGGGCGGCTACGGCAAGGAGTATTTGCAACAACAGCAAAGCCGCTGGGAAGCTGCTGGCGCAGCATTGAAGACGGATGGTGCTGGTGGCATCGCGTTATCCGCAAAGAACGAACAAATTTCTGATAAATAGGAGCACACGAAGATGAACTTGGATGCGAAAATACCAGAAGGACCGATTGCTGAAAAATGGTCCAATCACAAATTTAACATGAAGCTGGTGAACCCGGCTAACAAGCGGAAATACCATGTCATCGTCGTGGGTTCAGGTCTCGCTGGAGGTGCGGCTGCAGCATCCCTGGGGGAAATGGGGTACAATGTTTCCTGTTTTTGTTACCAGGACAGTCCCCGGCGGGCCCACAGTATTGCTGCGCAAGGAGGGATCAATGCTGCAAAAAATTATCAAAATGACGGCGACAGTGTGTATCGGTTGTTTTATGACACGGTGAAAGGCGGTGACTTTCGCTCGCGCGAAGCCAATGTTTATCGACTGGCTGAGGTCAGCTCCAACATCATCGACCAGAGTGTAGCGACCGGCGTCCCCTTCGCTCGCGAATATGGGGGGTTGCTGGCCAACCGCTCGTTTGGCGGCGCGCAAGTGTCACGCACGTTTTACGCACGCGGTCAAACGGGGCAACAACTGCTGCTGGGGGTGTATTCGAAGCTCAGCCAGCAAATTGGCCTGGGTCAGGTGAAAATGTATAACCGTCATGAAATGCTGGATTTAGTCCTCGTTGACGGACACGCCAAGGGAATCATTACCCGTAACCTGGTCACGGGGAAAATCGATCGCTGGGCAGCCGATTGCGTCGTGCTGGCGACGGGGGGCTACGGCAATGTATTTTTTCTTTCAACCAATGCTCAGGGCTGTAATGTTACCGCTGCCTATCGTGCTTATCGGCGTGGTGCAGGGTTTGCCAACCCCTGCTACACCCAGATTCACCCGACGTGCATTCCCGTTCACGGCGACCAGCAGTCCAAGCTTACATTGATGTCGGAGTCGCTGCGCAATGACGGGCGGGTATGGGTGCCGGCTAAACGCGAAGACGCCGAGAAGATCCGCAAGGGGCAACTGGACCCCAATAAAATTTCCGAAGAGGATCGCGATTATTTTCTGGAGCGCAAATATCCGAGTTTTGGGAATTTGGCGCCACGCGATATTTCTTCGCGGGCCGCCAAAGAGGCGTGTGACGACGGGCGTGGTATCGCATCGACGGGCCTGGGTGTTTACCTCGATTTTCGCGATGCGATCAACCGCCTTGGAAAAAAAGTCATTTCCGAGCGTTACGGAAATTTATTCGATATGTATCAATGCATCACTGGCGATAACCCTTACGAAACGCCGATGATGATCTATCCCGCCGTGCATTACACTATGGGAGGGTTGTGGGTTAATTACAATTTGGAAAGCAATCTGCCGGGTCTGTTCGTCGGAGGGGAGGCAAACTTTTCAGACCATGGGGCCAATCGTCTGGGAGCTTCGGCTTTGATGCAAGGTCTCGCCGATGGATATTTTGTATTGCCGTATACGGTTGGAGATTATCTCGCTCGCCAAGGTTTGGCGGCAGCTGGCAAGGTGACGACCGATGCCCCTGAATTTGCGGCGGTAGAGAGTGATGTGCAGGCGCATATGGATACGTTGTTGGCGATTCAAGGCAATGAAAGCCCGCGTTCGTTCCACAAGCGTCTGGGGCAGATTATTTGGGACTACTGCGGCATGGCACGCGACGAAGCAGGCCTGAAAAAAGCGTTGGAATTGCTGTCGCAATTGCGGGAGGAATTTTGGAGTAATGTGCGTGTGACCGGCAAGGGTATAGGGCTCAACAGTGAGCTTGAGCGCGCGGGCCGTGTAGCGGATTTTATTGATTTTGGTGCCCTGATGTGTCGTGACGCATTGATGCGGGAAGAGTCGTGTGGGGGCCATTTCCGGACGGAGTATCAATACACGCAAGCTGATCCGGAAGTGCAAAATGGCTTCCTGTCTGAAGGAGAAGCCAAGCGCCGCGACGACGCATGTGCGTTCGTGGGGGTGTGGGAATTTAAAGGTGAGGGCCAGGTGCCCGAATTACATAAAGAGCCCCTGGCGTACGAGAACGTCAAAATGGCAACCCGTAGTTATAAATAAACGAAAGCGAGGTAGAGATTATGGCAGAAAAAACCATTCAATTAATTTTAAAGATTTGGCGACAGTCCACAACGACAGACGGTAAGTTTGAAACCTATGTGCTCGACGCTGTTTCGACCGACTCTTCGTTTTTAGAGATGCTGGACATTCTCAACGAACAGTTGGTGGCGCAAAATCAGGAGCCGGTTGCCTTCGATCACGATTGTCGAGAAGGGATTTGTGGCATGTGCTCGCTGACGATTAACGGCGAGGCACACGGTCCTGAAAAAGCCACAACGGCGTGTCAGTTGCACATGCGCCATTTTAAAGATGGTCAAACGATTGTGATTGAGCCCTGGCGGGCAAAGCCGTTCCCTGTCATTAAAGATTTAGTGGTCGATCGTACTGCATTTGATACGATCACTCAAGCCGGTGGATTCATCACTGCACGCACCGGCAGTGCAGTGGACGCGAATGAAATCCCGGTGGCCAAAGGCGTCGCTGATTATGCCATGGATGCAGCTGCGTGCATCGGCTGCGGTGCGTGTGTGGCAGCGTGCCCAAATGCCTCGGCGATGTTGTTCACTGCGGCTAAAGCCTCGCACATGAATGCCCTGCCGCAAGGCAAGGCGGAAAAGGATCGTCGTGTGTTGGCAATGGTTGGAGCCATGGACGACGCTGGATTCGGGAACTGCACAAATTACGGTGAATGCCAGGCGGCGTGTCCAAAGGAAATTACTTTGGATTTCATCGCCAAAATGAACCGTGACTACGCAGTTGCCAAAACCAAGCAGATGGTCGGCGTCATCAACTAATCGGTTTTAATGTTGGAGTAACTCGGCTTTGAGCGCGTCGTGCGCATAGCAAACTGGGAAATCCGGATATGCTTTCACCATGCGCTCGGCGGGCTTAAACAAGATGCCCTGGTCGGCGGCTTGCAGCATGGAAAGATCGTTGTAGGAGTCACCCGCGGCGATCACTTTAAAGTTAAGGGCTTGAAACGCCTCCACCGCCTTGCGCTTATGATCGCTGAGGCGCAGTTTGTAATCGTGGATATGACCGGCTGCGTCGACCACGAGTTCGTGGCAAAACAACGTAGGAAAATCGAGTTGCGCAATCAAGGGGCGCGCAAACTCGGCAAAGGTATCGGATAAAATAACCAGTCGCGTGTGGCCTTTGAGCCAGTCGATGAACGGTTTTGCACCGGGTAACGGTGCCAGGGTGCCGATGACGTCTTGAATCAGGGGTAAGGTGATGTTGTGCTCCTTGAGAATATTCAAACGATAACGCATCAGTTTGTCGTAATCCGGCTCATCGCGCGTTGTCCGGGTCAGTGCTTCGATACCGGTTTTTTCGGCAACGGCAATCCAGATTTCTGGGATGAGAACCCCTTCGAGGTCAAGGCAGACAATATTCATAGCCCGGGATGCTTGTAGGAGAGGTAGCGTCCGTCAATTCATTTCACGGTTTGTTGTGGTAACGGGCATTCTTTGATCGCGACGATTTTTTCCGCCACGTCGCAACAGAGCTGCTCCGTATAGTTGACGGCCAAAGTGGGTGTGCGCTTGCAGTTCGAAGCCCTGGCGTTTGAGCTGAGGGATCGCGCAATCGAGATGGGTTGCAGATACTGCGCAGGTCAATCTGAAAAAGGCTTTGAGCACCTCAATCCACAATTGTTTGCGGAGGGTATCGGTAGGGCTGAAGTCTGCATAGAGCCATAAGGCGTGCGGCGTTGTCTGTGGAAGGAGCGCATCCAGCAAATCTGCTCGTTGCCCGGGAGGCAGTAAGTCAAACACAAACAAAGTGACGACGGCATCAAAGGTGTATTGCGCAAAATTATAATCAAGTACATTCCCGTGGACCCAGTTGACGCGTTTGCGTTCGTTGGGCGAGCAGCGTTGTCGAGCACGTCGGATCATTTTCAGCGAAGTGTCGATCGATAAGCACTGTGCCTGTCGATTATACCGCATCAGTTGTTCGAGAAAGCGTCCATCTCCGTCGCCTATCAACAATACGTTGCGCGCACCTCGTAGTGCGGGCAGGTAGTGTAAGCGTGCTCGTTGCAAACCTGTGCCGAAGATGAGGTATTCCCACCAGCAATAGCTGTTCGCCAGGCAATCAAAGTTTCCGGTTGTCAGCGGCCGGGGGTTCCCATTACCTGGATGCGGAGTTGTGCGCAAAACTTTTGTCATAGCAGCAATAAACTAACTGGCAGCAACAGAATACTGTCGGTAAGGATACGCAGATATTCGGGATGGATGCGGTTGTGTCTGTGCTCAAGATATAGGTAAATGGAGGCGATGAGTATCAGTTGTACAGCCCAGGCAAGTTGCTGCTGACCAATCGCGAAGGCAGCTATGAAGACCGTGCAAATGAGCCATTTGCGAATAAATTGCGTAAGCCGCGGCCATTGCTGCACGAACGACGAGTCCCCGTGATCGCGGTCAATGGCGATTTCTGCCTTCGCAAGTAGGGTGCAGTTGAGCAAAACAAGCAGCCCAAAGGTCAGAACCAGGGTATACAACACGCCACGATGGGCGATCGGTGCCTCTACAAAAAACAGCCCAAGGCCACTGCTGAAGATACCCGCGACCAGCAGTTCTTTGGGTATATGTCGGCTAAACCAGCGTATTCGCAGCGCAACTGTATACACGATGCACAGGGTGAGTAAGCCAAATCCGCGCAGTAAGTCCGCCCATTGCAGCCATATGCAAGCCACGGTCAGGTTGCCGATCAGCAGCGTGGTCCATATGGGGATCAATATTTGGCTGTGAGTGTGGGCGAAGTGATGCCGTTGGGTTTTAAAGCTCAGTATGGAGCGGGCGTCGAGCCAGCGATCCCCCATGTATGTCAGCCAGACTGAAAGTCCGAGCACCACTGTTTCGGCCCAGTGCATGCGCAGGGAAAACGTCCGCGCTAGAGCGAGTTGCCAGACGACGGCAATGCAAGCAGCATCCGCGGCCAGTACATTTGGCCATTGAAACCATGTGATTTTTGCGACACTCATAGGTTAGTTCGAATCTCTCACCAGAGTCGCAGCAGAATGGTTCATGTCTAGAAAATAGCAGCACGCAACTTGCCATGCGGTAGACACCCTGCAAATTCGCATGGCAAGTTGCGTGCTGCTAGTGTCGGTCATGGGCGATTATGTTCGATGAGGGGTGATTCGGGCTAGAATTGACTCATGTTCAGAAAGTGATTTTGATGACGCGCAAATTGATAATGCCAGTGCTCATAGCCAGCAGTCTAATGCTGCTAACTGCGTGTGGTTGGATTCAAAATGAAGATGAACGTGCACGCCAGGATTTTATCCAACGCTTTCGGTTCGCTCACGAAACGCATGATTTAGAAAAACTCATGGATCTCTTTTGCTGGGACGCAGTCGAGGCAAACTATCGGCGTTTGGTACGCCTGGGACTGCAAACCGAGGTGCAATACGATCTCCTCAACATCGAAATTGTCGAGCTGGAACCTGGGGAGCACTATGACTATTACCATGTTGCCAATAAGGCCTATGGCCCGAACCTTGAGCCCATGTGTAAAGTCAGTGTCCAGTATGACGTTCCCGAGCGTTTGCATTCGACTTTTATGCTCGGCAAGCGGGATGGCGAGTATTGGATCATCAATCCAAAGGTGATTGAAAATGCCGATGGTGCCACTCCATAAGGCTGGAACCAGGTCTCATGTATAGGCTGGTAAGTCTTTTTTTATCAACGACTAGCCATATATTCATCCTCAGCCTTTGTGTATCTGCTTGTAACATACATAGGGGACTCTAGCCCGAATCTCTCACCCCTCATCGAGCATAATCGCCCATGACCGACACTAGCAGCACGCAACGTGCAACGCGAATTTGCCGGGTTATTTACCCAGCTGCATCCGCATGGCTGCGTTGGGCACTGCTATTTTCTAGACATACACCATTCTGCTGCGACTCTGGTGATTCGGGCTAGTCGGGTAGATGAAGATTTTTTTGTTGCTCAAATTATTGATTTCACCAGATTGCTGGTTACAATTTTATTTAGAAAACGGATTAAAAAAGAACAACCAAACTCAGAGTTAACATGTCAGACATCGCAGTTAAAGCTTATTTGAAACCACATTGCGGTTGGAGCAATGGCGTTCGCGCAATTTTAAAGAAATACAAAATTGATTACGCGGACATCGACATCATCAACCATCCGGAAAATTACGCAGAGATGGTTACAAAATCTGGCCAGAATCTGTCTCCTTGTGTGGAAGTCAACGGGGTCATGCTCGCCGACGTCAGTGGTGAAGAAGTTGAAAACTATCTGTTGGGCAACGAATTAGTTGCGAATAACGATGATTCCGTTGACGTCCCGACGAATGCTCCGTGCACGGATGAGGAACACGAGCGTATGCGCTCCAATACCATCCGTTTCTTCTAGGTCGTTTATGAAGTTAGCTGAAGCCACTGCAACCATTCGCCGTCACCTCTCGCGGCTCAACAAAGCTTACACCCGCGAGGTATTTGATGAATATGCTGTCGTCTCCTTTAAGGCGGGCCGCGGTGGGATTCTGGTGTATGAGGGTGAGCGAGAGGCTGAATTTCGCCAGGCTTTTGTCGATGACATGGTGCCTTTGCGCAGAGAAATCTTAGCGGATCAGCCCGAACACGGGGACTTTGGCTTCACGCGCGATGGTGCGGGGACTTATTTTGATGCGTTTGTCTGCTTGGGCCCAGACACTTATGCAATTTTCAATAACACGCTGAAATCGATGGAAGAGATCACTCAGGATGCACTTTGGTTGACGGCGCAAAGCGAGTTTGTTGCTTTGAGCCAGCAATTTTCAACCACAACGGTGGATCTGTGAATCAGGGGTGACTGCTGGCTCGAACATCTCACCAGAGTCGCAGCAGAATTGTGCATGTCTAGAAAATCGCAGTGCCCAACGCAGCCATGCGGATGCAGTTGGATAGACACCCGGCAAATTCGCATTGCAAGTTGCGTGCTGCTGGTGTCGGCCATGGGCGATTATGCTCGATGAGGGGTGAGATGTTCGGGTTAGACGAAACCGAGGTAAAAATACCCGGCATAGGCGGCGACAAGGATACCTCCCACCCAGCGTGGCAGACGGCCCAGGGCCGTCAGACAGATGAAGTGGACAACACTGGCACCTACGATCAATGCCAGACCCAGATTAAAGGGCCCGGCGAGCGGGATAGTGTCAACTACTGCATACAGGCCCACACATAGTGGAATGCAAATGTGTGCGTCGCCCAGCTGTGAGCTGTAAACCACATCTGGCCGTTTACTGGCTGCGTAGTAAAATGCCAGAATGGCATTGGGTAAGACCATGAGCCAGCCCGAGAGTAGGCCTATTTTTTCCTTACTGATGAAACCGCTCTCAATTTTTAACAGCCAACTGACCAGCCACTCGATGCTCAGGTACATCAGTAAGCCGCAGAGGATCAGGGCCACAAAATCGAGTAACAGCCAGCCGCTGTAGGGTTTGGGCTTTTGAATGTTTTCTTTTACCACCTCGTATACGTGAAACCCTTGCCAAAAAAGAAATATAGCGATCAGTGTCAGGCCATCGCCCCGGTTGAGGTGGCCGTCTTGCCCCAACGCCCACAACACTCCAGAAAAGACGACCAGGGCGATCAACGTGAGCAACAAAGAAAGGCGGTGAATCCGCGCTTTTTTGCGCGCTTTTTGGCTTGTCCGCCCGCGTTTTGGGGGCAGCACCGAGAGCCCCCAAATCAATGCTGGCAGGCCTAAGAGCAGCGTCATATTGGTGGTGTTGTTGACCAGACAGTTGACGACGATTTCGTTGCCACTGCCGTTATTTTTCAAAATAACGGCCACAAATATCAAGTTGCCCAAGCCCGATAAATAGGGCATGCACAAGGTTCCAAGGACGGTACCTTCGACGCCACCTTGACTGATTTTTTCCAGGCGCCACACCATAACGGTGGAGGCAGCGATAAATACCCCCAGACACAAAAGTGGGCTCCAAAATAGCCCGAGTTTGCTCTCAATGCTTTGAAAAAACGCGTCGATAACCGGTAAATTAAAACGGATTTAATGGGCTATTGCCCGAATTTTTGTTGTTTGAGAAAGTCCCGGGAATGGCGTTTGAGTTTTTTTAATTTGCTTTCCAGCAGGCGAACTACCCGGGTTTCCATCCGGTCAATAAACAGCACACCCTGTAAGTGATCGTATTCGTGTAAGATACAGCGTGCAAAAATCCCGTCGCATTCCACCGTATGCGGATGGCCCTCTACATCCTGAAAATTCATTTTGACGTGTAAAGGCCGCTTCACCGCTCCGCGAATGCTGCCAAAAGACAGACACCCCTCTTCATAGTCTTCTTCATCCCCGGACACTTGAACTGCCGGGTTGACCACGGTAAGCGGCATGATTAGTTCGAGCGGCGGTTTTTTGCCATCGAAAGTGTAATCAAAACGGATGTCCTCGGGGCGCAGTTGCAAATCCATGACAAATAATTGTACGGCTTTGTTTACTTGCTGTGCAGCCAAGCCAATGCCCTCAGCCGCATACATGGTTGCTAACATGTCTGTCGCCAGTTGCTTGAGTGCAGCATCGAATTGCTCAATCTTTGCACCTTTTTCCCTGAGAATGGGTTCACCAAATTGGGTTATTCTTAATGGCATCATAAAATCATCCTCTTTTAATCCGGCCATATTCGAGAGTAAAGCAATTATAGCAGGGGTATTGTGCAAGGTGACCGTTTGCGCCTGACCTCATGGCATGAGATTCGCCTAAATTTACTGCATATCTCTCCGACTGTGCTTGGGGAGCGATCGGCTGACCCATGTGGTTACACATCACGGCGGTGCACTATCGAAAAAGAATGCGGTAACTTCAAACAAGTAAATGTATGAGAATAGCAGTGGTTGACGATTCATTGTTCTCGCGAAAACGGGCGAAAGAAACAATTACTCAAGTGATGGGCCAAGTTGAATTCGTGGAATTTGCCGATGGCGAGGCCGCATTGGCTGGACTGCCTGAGCAAAAGGTTGAATTTGTTGCTTTAGATTTAGTCATGCCAAAATTGGACGGCTTTGGCGTTTTGGCGGGGTTGCAAGCTATCGATTACAAAACCCCGATTTTTGTGGTCTCAACGGATGTCCAGGCATGCTCTAAGGAACATTGTTTGCAGTTGGGCTGCCAAGATTTTATCGATAAACCGATCAATGCCGCAAAATTAGCGCGGACGTTGAGCAGAGCTGAAATAAAACTCAATACATGGTTTTTACCGAAACATTCAACTGTTACCCGATAAAGAGCGCTCCCAGTTTTTACTGAGCTTTGCAAGTGTTTTGTAGGGGACTTTCTTTAACATTAAAGTTGTGAATAACTAAGGCGATAACTGTCCCTACCCTGACTCATTTTATGCTTTCAACCCGCAAGTGTCTTCGATAATGAATTTCCAGAAAGTCCCACACATTTTAATTGCTACCGATCAAGACAGCAACGGTACGCAATTCAAGCATGCGCTGAGTCAAGTCAATGTTGAGGTTGTGTGCACTGAAAATTGGGAGACGGCTTTAGAAGATCTATATCGGCGTGACTGGTTACTGGTGATTGTGGCTGTCGACGCAGCGAGCACTCGCTTACAGGAGTTGGTTGAACGGGTCGTCACTAATGAAAAAGAGACGGAGCTGCGGCTGTTGTTTGTGCTGGAAAATAGCGAAGCTGCAGCCCGCGTACTCAAGCAACTGCCAGATGGCACATTTGATGTTCTGCCAAAACCAGCCAAGACGGATTGGTTGCGCAATAAGGTCGTTCTACAGATGGAGCATAACCGCAAAGACAGGATAATGCGGAATTTAGATTTCAAGCTTCAGGCTGAGATCGCACAGAATAAAACCCTGGTAAAGGAACTTTTGCAGTTACAGCGCAAAGCGAAGCGCTTGCAATCGATGCAGTCGATCGGTGTGCTTGTGCGGAATATTTCGCATGAGTTTAACAATGTATTGGGCTTTGCGCTGGGATATTTACACATGGCCGGCAAAACGATAGACGATATTGAATCCAGCCGTGGGCACATGAACAAGGCCGAAATCGGCATGAAGCGGGCCGTCGATTTGGTGCGTAAAATCCAGGCATACAGCTGTAACGCTCACTACGAATTGAGTGCAACGCAGTTAACGCCCTTGATCAAATACGCTATTGAAGAAATTGAAGCTGAGTTGCCTCAAGGGTTAAACCTTGTTACCGATATTGAGGATCCATCGATCACCGTGCAGGCAGATAAAAATCAATTGCAACAGGTATTATTTGGTTTGTGTGAAAATGCGGTGGATGCTATGGGCGATCGAGCCGGTACGATAAAGCTGCAACTCGATCGACTTTATCTGGATGAAACCTTTGTGCGCACTCATCCGAATTTGGACACCGGCCCGTATGTTCGTTTGAGTGTTATCGACAGTGGTATCGGTATGGATGAGTCGACCCTCACGCGTGTATTCGATCCCTTTTTCACGACGAGTGATCGCCGCGAAAATTCCGGAATGGGCTTGTCTCTCGCATACAGTATTATCCGCAATCATGATGGAGAAGTGATTGTGCACAGTGACATCAATGAGGGGACTGCCGTTTGCGTTGTTCTCCCAGAATTGATTTTGGATGACCTGCAGGCTTTGGCATTCAAGATGCAATCCGAGCAAGTCATCAGCCGTAATGAGCACATCCTGGTAGTCGAAGACGATCCCACTCTGGCCCAGTTAGCCAGGCTGATGTTACAGCAGCAAGGCTACCGGGTTACGCTGTGTGACACGGCCAAGGAAGTGCTGAATTGTTTCAATGCCGCACCCGACAAGTGGTCATTTGCAGTGCTGGATCAGACGCTTGCTGGTATCGGAGGTATTGAACTCGCACGGAAGCTAATCGAGATTCGGCCAGATGTCCCCATCATGCTTACTGGATGGCAGGACCAGGCTTCTCATGCATGTGTGGACGTCAATATTCAAGCATATCTGCCCAAGCCTTACACGCTGAATGGACTGGAAGCTGCGCTGCAACGTATGTTTCCCGCAGCTCAAGTCCTTTAGAATAGACGCTGCACAGGCGCCCACGCACAGGTGTTGGCAAAAAACATCGGCTGCCTTCCTCAAAGCCGAATCGTCAGTGGCAGGGGCAATGGTGAATCGCCGCTGAGGTGGCAGGTTTTATCCTGCGGTAAAAAATGCTTTTAAGTATACCGAAAACTATTGCGCTTTTAGACGACATGAATTGGCTATTACAAAGTGTGGATATTCGCAAAAAAGCTATTATTGTTTGGATGCATATTGCTGGCGCTCTGCATTGGGCTGCTCGGCTTGTTGCTGCCGGTTCGGTTTGAGTCCGTTCATCCTGCGATCTTGACCTTCGCAGGCGAGCGTACGCAATCTGTGCAGCAATATGCGGGGGTATTTTTGGACTTTGCCAAGCCTGGGCCGGCTGCGCTGTTGTTAGAGGCTGCTGAACAAATGGATTTGGCGGTGGAAGAACCGTTGGCCAAGTTGGAAGCAATGGAAATTTTCTCTCCGATTTACCGCTTGAGCGGCGGCTCGGACCCATTCTTTGAGCAGTTTCTAAAGCTCCTTGACCTGCAGGATGGCCTCACTGAGCCGGCCGAACCCGTCGCGCTTAACCGCTTGCTCGCATCGAGAAATTATCGCCAGCAATTACTGGGCTTTTTAGAAAATTCTAACAATCAGGGCGTCAAGACGGTGTTGGACACCCGTGATTTGACCGGGCTGCAAACGTTTATGCCCGTCAGCAGTGCTGCGGGGGCTCCATTTGATACTGCGTGTTTGACCACTGCTTTACTCATTCAAGCAGGGCACTGGAATGCGGACTGGGTGGTGCAATTGACGCGCATTGCTCGCCAAGCCCTGGCGGGCGACCCCGCTGCCACGGCTCGGCTGGAAGACATTTATATGGCAATTTTGAGTTCGGCGAAAACCATGAATTGGTTGCAGTTAGCCGAATGGGTGAAGGCCTTTAATGATGTGGACACCTTTGTGCAAGGCAGTGCTTGGCTGCGTGAAGCGGATAAACAGCGTGCGATCATTTATAGCCTATGCGTTATGTCCGCAGATACAGACGCGGCGTTGGCCTATTACGAGACCTACGGTGTTGCGGGTGCGGAGGATATGCAGCAAGCGTTGGCTCTGGGGAAGGGGGCATTGGATTACTTGCTGCTTCAGCAATCAGCGATTTACGAACGGCCCAAGTGGCTGACATTTACCGAGCCGTTGTTGCAGCAGGTGCCCTGGGTGGTTAGTTTTGTGTTCAATTATCCGCTGGCGGCCCGCATACTGATGTTTTGCCTGCTGGGCGGTGCCGGCATTTTGCTGTCGTTTGGCTTAAAAGGTGTTCTTTGTGCGACGCAACCCAACGAGCGTGTGTCCGGGACGGCTGGCTGGACCAAAGGCATCTCTGGTATCATGCAGCACCTGGCTGTGGGCGTTCTGGTGGTCGCTGCCTTTATTTTACTGAATGAGCCCAATATTTTAGGGCAGAAGCTGCATGAACCCGGGAAGTTGCTTTTGGAGTTTGAAATGAGCCCCCAAGCCAATAATGTTGAGAAAGAAAATATGTCAGATCCCACCATTGACCAAGTGACCATTGTCGTGCTGCTCATCTTTTTGTTTGTGCAGTTCATCATTTATTCTTTGTGCTTGTTTAAACTTGCCCAGATCAAAAACGCCAAAACTACTGCCGAATTAAAACTGAAACTATTGGACAATGAAGATGTTTTATTTGACATGGGATTGTATGTCGGGCTGTCGGGTACAGTCATTTCCCTGCTCATGCTGGCCATGGGGATTGTGCAGGCCAGTTTAGTGGCCGCCTATGCCTCGACCTTATTTGGCATCATATTCGTTGCGCTGTTAAAAGTCCTGCATCTGCGGCCGCTACGCCGAAAGTATATATTGGAAGCTGCACAAAAAGAAGCGACATACGCTTAGGCTGAGTATGAACCGTTCCGTTCTATTAGTCATCTGTGATTTCCTGTTGTTGAGCTTGCTGGCGCTTGCACGGTTCGATGAAACAGGACCTGTAGAACAGCCCGAAGAAATCGTTGAGCCACAGCAGCAGGAAGATGCGATGGATGCAGATATGCTGGAAATGTTGCGGCTGTCTTTAGAAGCTGAGCAAGCTGCAAGCGACCAGCTTGCGCAAGAATTGGCAGCTAAAGAAAAGGCGTTGCAGACGCGTGAGGCATTATTGTCCGATAAAAACGCAGAGCTTGAGGCAGCCAATCGTTCGATCGAGGTGGTTAAGGAAAACAGCTTAAAACTGCAAAGAGAGCAGGCGGCACTCAAGCGGGCGCAAGAGCAGCTGGAGAGAGATAAAGCGGCAGCCGTGGCCGAGAAGGAGCGTATCCTGCAGGAAAAACAGCGGGCACTGAGCATGAACGAAGAACTGGTTGCGCAGAACAAAAAAGCGATTGAGCGATTGGGGGATGTCGAACAACAGCGCTTAAAAATGGCAGAGCAAGTCGGTGAACTCAAACAAGAGACGGCGTCTTCAGCTGAACGTTTGAAGTTCTTGCAAGAGGAGCTGCAACAACAAAAAGAGGCGGTTTCCCGCTACGCATCCGCGCAAGAGCGCCTCGAACACGAAAAGCGGCTCGCCGAACTGGAAAAGCAGGCCTTGACAACAAAACTGGAAGTGGCGTCCACTGAAACGAGAGTCATCCAACAGCAGCTGGTTACCGCGCGCGAAGATGTGGAAGCTTCCCGTCAGAATGTCGAGCAGATGCAACAGCACGCAACTCAATTGGCGGCTGGGGTGACGACTTTGGCAAAATCGACGGATGCAATTAGAGAGGAAGTGAAGCAGATCCAACCACAGTCGCTGAACTCAATATTTAGTCAATTCAAACAGCAACGTATCCGGATTGAGTTTGACGCCACACGCGAGGGCTTTTTAGGGGACCGCGATCTGCGTTACGCTGTGCAGACGATTTTAGTCACAGATGGGACCCAAGCCTACGCAATGATGCACATTGCGGATACCCCTTTCACCGAAGGGCGTTTGAGTGCGGTGAAGGGCACCCTCTACTTAGACGGGCGTGCTTATCGCATTGCCAATGTTGGGTTTTTACAGACGGATCCCAGAGTTGTGGTGACAGCGGTGCCGCTGGAGTTGGCCGAGCAAGCGGGAGTTGTTCCATTCAAACTGGCGCGTGACCCCCTGCGTTTTCCAGAGGCTGTGCTGATCGACAGCCAGGAAAGTTATTTTGGTGAAAGCGAATTTAAGCTGCTGTCAGATTCGGAGCGTTACCTGAGCATGCCGTCGACGGTGATCGGCCGTTTGTCCGGTGAATTTTCCCCGAAGCGCAGCGACTTGGTGTTCGCCAAAACCGGCGAGTTCATGGGCATGATGGTCAACCGCAATTACGGAGTGCTGATTGAATCGCTGGATGATGCAACAGCCCTGTCCATTGGGGATGGATTCATTCCAGGCCCGGGCAACGCTATTCTGGAAAGACAAAAAGAACGGAGGGATGACTTGCCGTATTGAGTGTCAGGGCGAGCCACCAGCAAATTAGAATCGCGAGTGGCGGAACCATTAGCAGTAAGTTGTCGACGGCAGGAGCTATTTTCAGGCTGGGTGACAACCATGTCCAGGTGCCCCCGATGAATACCCCGGCAATGAACCCAAATACGTGTGCTAGGACATCTGTTTGTGCACCACCCGAACCGAGTGAAGCGAGTAGAAACAAACCGGCCAACAACGGCACAAATTGATGCCTGAAGCTTCGTGCGGGGTTCGTCGCAAATTTGCTCGCCATAGCGTGGCCGATTAACATCCCGATAGCCCCGAATATTGCGGTTGACGCACCCAATGAACGATGGGGGGTGGCGTAAAGCGCGGCAGTCAGGGTATTGCCCAGAGCGCCACTGAGGAGCATGCAGCACCAGCCGATGCCGGCTCTGAAGGTTCGATTCACCAATAAACCAAAGCAAAACAGTGCGAGTAGATTGGCCATGAGGTGGGCAAGGTTGCCATGTAGGGTGAGGGCCGTGATCGCCCGCCACCCTTGACCCGCTAAAAAATGGGTCGATTGCATCGCGCCCTTATCCTCCAGCACATTAGGTGATTTTTGCTGGGTCATGTAAATCAGGACAAGCGCAACACAGTAGCCAAATGGGACGAGCCAGGCCGCATTTTGGTCGGGCGGAAAGGGCGTTGCCTGCGGCGGCCAACTTTTGTTTTCCTCCCGATAGCGGGCGAGTTGCTGTTGAATCGCTTCCAGTTCGGTGGCCTCCGCGCACAAATAAAAGGCGTTGTCGTATTCCAGCATCCAATACGGAAGTTGCATGGACAAAATAACGAGGGCGTGTTCGTGGGCCTGCTGAAAATGCTCATAGCGTCCGACCAGGGCGAACCCCGCGGGGATTCCCGGGACGATGGGCGATGAAGCATCCGGATTTGTGGGTTCAATATCCATTTGAAGATTGCGACCAAGTTAAAAGCCGTTAACGCTTGGGGCAATCAATTCTACTTATGGATACCCATCCTCCAGCATCCACCTGTTGTTTCGATTCCTTTCATGGCGGACCGATCGATCAGCTGCGCGCATTGATCGACAGTTGGGGGCATCGGCCTTCATGGGACGAATATTTCATGGCAACGGCCATTCTGATTGCGTCTCGTTCGAGCTGCGAGCGCTTGAATGTAGGGTGCGTGTTGGTATCGGGTGGGGAGCATAAAAACCGTATCATTGCCGCAGGATACAATGGGTTTTTGCCAGGGGCACCGCACATTTCGCGCCTGCGTGACGGCCACGAACAAGCCACTGTCCACGCTGAACAGAACGCCATCTCCGATGCTGCCAAGCGTGGCATATCTGTGCAGGGCGCAACGGCTTATATCACGCATTTTCCCTGCGTTAATTGTGCCAAGATCCTCTCCTCTGCCGGCGTGCAGGCGATTAAATATCACCAGGATTACCGCAACGACTCGATCGTTACGGAATTGTTGGCAGAATCCAACATCATTATCCGTCAATTGCGTTAAGCATGGATTGGGATATGCAAGAGGAAATCAATTTGTCCGGGTCTTTGCTGGTGGCTCACCCGAGTCTGCTGGATCCGAATTTTCGTAAATCGGTCATCCTGGTTTCATTGGATTCCGGGGAAGAAGGCACCGTCGGGGTGCTCATCAATCGCCCTTTGCAAACGACATTGGGGGAATTCAATCCCGAATTCGCCTTTGGCGCTCTCAAGGATGTGCCGCTTTATGCCGGTGGGCCGGTCGCCACCGACCAGATGATACTGGTTGCCTGGCATTGGTCGTCAGCCAGTGATGCGCTTAAACTTTATTTTGGCATTTCTTACGAAAAAGCCCAGTCACTGTTGATGGACGAGCCGACATTGCAGATTCGTGGATTTCTTGGCTATGCCGGTTGGGGGAGAGAACAACTTGCCGCTGAACAGGTGCAGAATGCGTGGATGGTCATGCCTATCGAACGCCAAACCATCGAGTCCGAACAAACGGATAAACTCTGGTATGATCTGGTGGTGAAAACAAATCCAGAACTCAAATTGTTGGCAGACGCTCCCGATGACCCGTCGGTCAATTAAGGTGTCCTTGAGAGGACAGGCACAATTGCGTGCCCATGCAGCAGCATTTTTATCCCGCAGGTATTTTTCCGCAAAGTCGAAAAGGATAAAAAATAGCGGTTGACATCGTTTGTAAGATTCCCTTTTTTCTTTCGTTCTACCTATTTCAAGTTATGAAAGTCGTCTCATCTATTAAATCATTGAAAAATCGTCACCCTGATTGTCAGGTTGTTCGTCGCAAAGGACGCGTATACGTCATTAACAAGACCAATCCTCGCTTCAAAGCGAGACAAGGTTAATCATTCATAGGAATCTATTTGTCGTGAGAAAAGAAATCCACCCAGATTATCACCCTGTTTGCTTCGTTGATGTATCGACGGGCAAGAAATTACTCACGCGCTCGACGGCCAAGTCGAAGCAAAAAGAAACGATTGATGGCGTAGAGTATCACGTGATCGTGCGCGATGTGACCTCCGATTCCCATCCAGCTTACACCGGTGAAAAGCGGTTTGTAGACACTGCGGGACGGGTGGAAAAATTCCAGAACAAATTCCGTCGCCGACGCTGAACCCAGATTTTGGCCCACTAAAATTTTTACAAGCTCTTTTCTTAACTCGGGAAAGAGCTTTTTTAGTTACAGAATTTCAGCAGCATATCCAACGGCACTCTCTGCTGAAATTTGCTGAACGTATATTTCCAAACAATGCCAGAGTCGAGGGTGAACGCTCTTTCTAAAGAACTGTCCTTAATAGAGTCGACTAACAAATATTTCAGGTAACTTTGGCGAATGGTTCTAGCCTTTGCGAATGGTTTCTTTTTTTTGTTCACACTCGTCTTGCAGGCGTAACCGTTCGTTGACAAGTTGTTTTTCGATTGCCTGGCGAGATTCGATATCTTCAGTGTTGGCGAGCTGTTGTTTGAGGAAAATCTCGCGTTCCGCAATCTTCGACGCGAACTTCTTGTCGGTTGCGGCCAGAGCCTGTTTTTGTGCATCGGTCAAAGTGACTTCGGGCTCTTCTTCAGCGAGCCGCTCCATGGCGAGTTCGTATGCGCTTTTCATGAGTAGAAATTACAAACGAATTTAACGAAGGAGTCAACCGCGTTACTTTGCCCAAAGAAGCACACACTTCGATGTATAAATCTCCGCTGATGCCACCCATGGAAGGCTGCTTGTCTCTCATTGGCTGACGAGTGTGTATGCGTAAATTTTATCTTTAAAAATGATTCTCTGTTATTGATTTTCTGTTATGGGGCGGCATCTTACTTTTGTAGCGAGGCAATGACGTTAAGATCGTGCCAGCATGCGGCCACCTTATTCGCAACCAGCGAGGCTCCGGACAAATCGAGAGTTCCTGATCGGCCGCAAAGCATTTTTATATAGTAGCTTGGAGCTATACATGGGCGGTTACGAAGCGCAAATTATTTTACGGATGTCATGATTTCTGCAACGGAAATTTCGGCATCGTCGTTTAATATGAAAAACCTGTCAAATGGTAGATTTTCTCGGTGTTTGCAATCGCTTTTGGCATTTGGGTCTTCGCAAATGGTCATCGGATTCAAAGAAAAGCGACGGAGCAAATGGCCATTGCGATCAAAAAGATTGACCCACCAGACATACCAGACGTCCGACCTGGGAAGGGATATCGGGCCTGCAATGAAACTTCCATCTGCACCCACGATGCCGTTCTCGCCTTTATGCAAGTCAAGCACACTGCCTCCATTGCCATCCTGCTTATACAGATTTCTCGAGTAGCCATACCCTCCCTGTAAATAGTGGGTATCACCAATGATCTTTAAATACACTCTAACATAAAAGTCGCCATGTTGGATGGTAGCAATATCACCGATGGGAGTATCGCCTTCCACAATAGTTGCCTTCAGGCGACCGCGATCACCGTGTTGCGGGGTGAAGTCTTTTGGAATATCGAACTTCAAATTGAGATGCTCGAAGTCAATTGCCTTGGGGTCATCATATGTAGTGTCGTAATCGACCGGAAGTTGGCTGATAGTAAATCCTTGGGCGGTTCGCTTTATATCCACATTGTGGTAACGTTGCCATGAGGCTAGATTGTCCTCATTCCCAGAACCCAGGACATGGACTTCGAACCAGTCTTTGAAGGCTTTGAACTTTGGACCAGCTCTGGAGCTAATCCCCAATTTAGGCGCAAAATATTCATGGTAACGGACTCCCTCAATGTTGGGGTAATCTTTTTTCATGCGATTAAAAATACCGTCAATGATTTCGATAGCTTGTTCAAAAGAATCATCCGCCAGGGTGATTCTGGAAACATTCGGGCCTTCACCCAGCGCTTCGCCATCGATAAATTCCAGACCCAAACCGACTGGCTTGTTAATCGACCTTAAGTAGGGAAGGATTCCCACGGGACCGATGTCCTTGTTTTTTAGAATGGGGTGACCAGCGTTCCAATGCTCATAACTTCGATACCAGATAATATCCGCAGCATCGATCGTTCCATCACCATTGACGTCCTTATTCGCAACTGCGTGCCAGGTGTCTCGGTAGCCCATCGTGCCAACTCGGTCAGGTATATCTAACAGCGCCTGGTAGAGGGGTTTATCTTGTTTCAGGGGATCGTTGACCAAGGCGTTTTTAGGATCGTTTGTTGTCAATATGGGTTGTCCCATCAAGCTAAACGCGTAGTTTGGATTGCGTTCTGGAAAGTTTGCCTCGTCCTCTGCTCCTAATGTCCACAACCATGGAACAAAATCTGCCGCCATGGAAAGGTAGCGCTTTACAGCAGCAGGGTTGTTGGTGATGTGACGGGGATCGTTTGATCGGGGATCTTGTAATTGTGATTTTAATTTTTTTAATGCGACCCAATAACGTTTTAAGATTTCAGTTCTTACAGAAACCGGGGTGGGTTTAAACCCGTAATAGCCTATGTCTGCATACGGGCTTCCGGGATCCAAATCATAATCGGGCAAATATTGCCAAGTAACATAGTGCAGCGGGCCCTCATAGCCTTGACCATCGTTAAACAAGGGGACCGCAGGGACCTCATACCCCTTAACGAAAACGTCATTGTCATCCGCCGAGATTTCGGGGTTATCTTTGCGCCTTGGATCCTCTGGCTGCAAATCTTTGTAAGTGACCGTTGGGCGCAAATTGTGCGGTTCAATGTCCAGCCGAACACCATCGAAGCAAGTTACACAATCAACTGTATTCACGTCATCTATATTGGCGTCTGCAGCCGCCATGGCTTTCTGGAATTCAGTGTTTTGGTATTTGATGAAGCGTTCGATCGCAGCGCGACCGTATTGAAAGGCAATTCCTCCGGCAGGCGCCGTTATATCTTCATGATAGATCCAACTTGCGTCACCTAACAAAAGTTCAACTCGAATATTATTTTTGTGTAATATAGTGAGCATTTCCTGCACATACCCCTGTTTACCTGGATTTTGATAGGCTAAGTTATGGGGGTGGTTTTCGAAGACCTGGGTCCAATTGATTGAAAACGAAATTTCGTTTATACCTGCATCGAGACACAATTGCACCATTTCCTGAAGCCTCGTGTGGTCACCCAGGAGGGTTTGATCCCAGACCCACATACCATATACCGAAGGTTGCTTACTTCCCTTTGCAGTGAATTTTTCCAGGTCTACATTCTTTTGCGCAACCTCATCCGAGCCAGCGGATAGCGCTATGTTTGGGCAAAACAGGCTGAGCGACCATAAAAATACGATAAATTTATATGAATGTTTCATGTTGAAAATTAAGATATATGAAGTGTAGATTTAATTTAGAACTGCGCTTAACTCAATCCGGATTTAATTGTGTGAACCTTTTAGCTGTTCATTGACTTCGTTAACAAATGTCGGAATCTTCCCACATGTTTCTAATGTGTTTGCAAGGTTAAATAGTACAAGCTAAAAGTAAAAAAGCGCAATTGGCAATAGTTCAATACATGCCTTCAATAGTCAGCGTCGTTGTCGAAAAGTAGTTAGTATACTGTAGATGGATTTCGGGAATCATAAATGGTTATCGACCAAGATTACGGAATAATCGTGTGTGTGGGAATAATTGTTGCTCAAATGTAAATAAATTGGAAAAATTCTAGAAGAGCATAAAATAACCAGCTGTATCTGGAATGCGGTGGACTGTTTGCTTGTGAGGCATATATGGAATTTAAGAAAAGCAGCCGTCAAATAAGCAGGTGATATGAGAGGAAGGATTTTTGACGAATAATCCCTTTTTTCTGCAGCCCACAAGATTAAGCTGTATTCATCGACGAATGATCGCTTTCTTAGGTCGAAAGACTTCAAAGTGATGGCTGAATTCGTGGCTTACGCGTTCGAGGCGATCTTCTGAGGCCTTTTCATTTATAAACCCTGGCATGTGCTTAACCGTTGTCTGCAAGGGATGTTCGGTATTGGGGGTTGCAACGACTGCAGTGTGCAGGATGTGGTCATCATTTGCTTCTTTGAATGCGACGATATCACCGGTTCGCAGTGCGCCAGCAACAGATTCAAAATAATTGGGATTGCGAAGAATTAAGTCGGGATTGTCGATCCAGAGTTCGGTTCCCAGGGAGTATCCATGACAGTTACATTTCATTTTTGATAACAATCCGTTATAACTGTGGACCGTTCCTTCGTTGGTTAATACCAAAGCCGTATTTTCGGAAGACATGTGCAGCATGTTTCCTCCGGAGTTGGGCACAAATACTGGCAGTTCCTGGTCACCTCCATGAAGCATTTTGAAGGCAGTAGTGTGCACTGCGTTGGAGCGTTCTCCAGCTGTTCTCAATGACCATTCTTTAACGGGTATGTGCAATTGCCCTTTAGTGGGAGGGAGGTACTGGGTGCCGCTCGCATTCAATTGAAACAGCCATGCGTCTTTTAAGCCGTCGTGACTGATATATGTGGTTGCAGAGGAGCGTTGAACTTCAAGCGCAGCACCTGCGCGTCTATTCAACAGATCGATCCCTTCATTGATATATTCTCCAGTATATCCAGACGGATCCACTGCGATAAGTGGAGAGTTGTTGACGTATTGATAGCGAGCCAAATTAGTGATACTGCCTGGACGGCTTATAACAGGATCGGCTGCGAGAAATGAACTGGTAACCGGATCGTAAACACGCCCATTCATATGCACTAAATCAGCGCGTGCAATATTTTCATGGCCTGTGAAGCCGCGGCGACTCTCATCCATTGCTTGCTGTATCCCTTGCGCATTCGTTGTTTCCCCCCAGGGCGCGTAA
>Ga0102943_1000633_pt1 | contig 23348 bp, 22 predicted proteins | sample SalPonC_black_MG_FD_78174 | JGI IMG/M metagenome (GOLD analysis project Ga0102943, IMG submission 78174) | Salt pond soil microbial communities from South San Francisco under conditions of wetland restoration - Salt Pond MetaG... | ecosystem: Environmental > Aquatic > Marine > Intertidal zone >...
CCTGAGCTCGCCGAGGGTGAGCGGGCCGAGCAGGCGCTCCGCCGCGGCGGGCCCGGCGAGGGCCGTCGCCAGGGCGACGGCGACCGCCGCGCGTGTCTGATCGGTCATGCCGTGCGGCTCCGTCTTTCGGGGAAGGGGCGGCGCGTGTCGGAAAGCGTGCTGGGCGGCGGGCTGCGGCGCCAGTGGGCGCGCGGTCGCAAGCGCCGGACTGCGGCGGCGCGGACACGGGTGGGGAGGGGGCGCCGTGGCGGCGGCCATCCTGCGCGCGGCGGCCGAGCCGGGGGCGGGAGGCGCGGGACGCGCCGACGCGGCGCGAGCGGGGGTCGATCCCCCCGAGCGGCGCAGCCCCCGCCGGGGGGACCGGGCCGGTGGACATGGCGCGCCTAGCGGTTAGAACGCCCGGCGACGGCGGCGCGCGGGGCGCGCCGGATCGGCTTCGGGAGCGCGCGCGATGAAGTTCACCCTCGGCTGGCTGAAGGAGCATCTGGAGACCGACGCCTCGGTCGAGGCGATCGCCGAGGCGCTGACGGATCTCGGGCTCGAGGTGGAGGGCGTGGAGGATCCGGCGGCGGCGCTGGGCGCCTTCCGCATCTGCCGGGTGATCGAGGCCGTGCCGCATCCGAACGCGGACCGGTTGCGCCTCTGCCGGGTGGAGGCCTGGCCGGAGGGGCCGGAGGGGCCGCGCGAGGAGGTGCAGGTGGTCTGCGGCGCGCCGAACGCGCGGACGGGGCTGGTCGGCGTCTTCGCGCCGCCGGGGACGCGTATCCCGGGCACGGGGGTCGATCTGAAGCCGGGCGTGATCCGGGGCGTCGAATCCAACGGGATGCTCTGCTCGGAGCGCGAACTGATGGTCTCGGAGGATCACGAGGGCATCATCGACCTGCCGGAGGACGCGCCGCTCGGCCGGCGGTTCGTCGACTATGCCGGGCTGAACGATCCGGTGATCGAGATCGCGATCACGCCGAACCGGCCCGACGCGCTCGGCGTCGCCGGGATCGCGCGGGATCTGGCGGCGCGCGGGCTCGGGCGGCTGATCACGCCGCCGACGGCGCCCGTGCCCGGCGCATACGACAGCCCGATCGGGGTGAGCCTGAGGCCGGAGGTGGCGGACGAGGCCTGCCCGCTCTTCGTCGGGCGGCACATCCGCGGCGTCAGGAACGGGCCGAGCCCGGACTGGCTGCAGACGCGGCTGCGGGCCATCGGGCTGCGCCCGATCTCGGCGCTGGTGGACGTGACGAACTTCCTGACCTTCGACCGGGCGCGCCCGCTGCACGTCTTCGACGCCGACAAGGTCTCGGGCGACATCCATGTCCGCTTCGCGCGCGAGGGCGAGGAGATCGAGGCGCTCGACGGCAAGACCTACGCCCTCGGCCCCGGCATGACGGTGATCGCGGACGACGCGGGACCGGAGGGCATCGGCGGCGTGATGGGCGGGGAGGTCACGGGCGTCACCGAGGAGACCGTCAACGTCTTCGTCGAGGCGGCCTGTTTCGATCCGGTGCGCACCGCGCATACCGGGCGGGCGCTGAAGATCAACTCCGACGCGCGCTATCGCTTCGAGCGGGGGATCGACCCGGCCTTCACGCCCGAGGGCATGGAGATCGCGACGCGGCTGATCCTGGAGATCTGCGGCGGCGAGGCCTCGGAGGTGGTGGTCGCCGGCGCGATCCCGGACACCACGCGCGCCTATCCGCTGGACCCGGCGCGCTGCGCCTCGCTGGTCGGGATGGAGATCCCGGCGGCGGAGCAGCGGCGCATTCTCGAGGCGCTCGGCTTCGAGGTGCGCGAGGAGGGGTACCGCTTCGAGGTCGCGCCGCCGGGCTGGCGGCCCGACGTGCACGGCGAGGCCGATCTCGTCGAGGAGGTGGCGCGCGTCGCCTCGCTGACGAAGCTCGAGGCGCGGCCGATGCCGCGGATCGCCGGCGTGACGGCGCGGACGCTGACGCTGCGCCAGCGGCGCACGGCGGCGGCGCGGCGGGCGCTGGCGGCGGCCGGGCTGAACGAGTGCGTGACGTATTCCTTCGTCTCGGAGACGGAGGCGCGGCTGTTCGGCGGCGGCGGGCCGGAGATGCGGCTCGAGAACCCGATCAGCTCGGAGATGAGCCACATGCGGCCGGATCCGCTGCCGGGGCTGCTGGCGGCGGCGGCGCGGAACCAGGCGCGGGGCTTCGACGCCTTCGGGCTGTTCGAGGTCGGGCCGGGCTTCGAGGGGCCGGAGCCCGGCGAGCAGCGGCTCGTCGCCTCGGGCGTGATCGTCGGGGAGACGGCGCCGCGGGAATGGTCCGGCGCGGCGCGGGCGGTGGACGCGATCGACGCCAAGGGCGCGGCGGAGGCGGCGCTGGAGGCGATCGGCGCGCCGGTCGCCTCCCTGCAGATCCGGCGTGCGGCGCCGGAGTGGTTCCATCCGGGGCGTTCGGCGGTGCTGAGCCTCGGCCCGAAGACGGTGCTGGCGCAGTTCGGGGAGCTGCATCCGAAGGTGCTGGAGGCGATGGACGTGAGGGGCCCGGCGGTGGCCTTCAGCGTGCTCGTGGACGCCGTGCCGGCGGGCAAGGCGAAGGGCGCGACGCGCCCGGCGCTCGCGGCCTCGGACTATCAGCCGGTGGAGCGCGACTTCGCCTTCGTGGTCGGCTCGCGCACCGAGGCGGAGACGCTGCTCCGCGCCGCGAAGGGCGCCGACAGGAGCCTGATCGCGGGCGCCACGGTGTTCGACGTGTTCGAGGGGCCGAGCCTCGGCGAGGGGCGCAAGTCCGTCGCGGTCTCGGTCCGGCTCGAGCCGAAGGACCGGACGCTGACCGACGAGGAGATCGAGGCGGTCGGCGCCAAGGTCGTCGCGGCGGTGGAGAAGGCGACGGGGGGCGAGCTTCGGCGTTGAACGAAGGCGCCGCAGCGGGGCGGATCGGCGACCGCTAGCGTGCCCTCCGGCGATCGAGGGGTCGGACGAGGGAGGGCATGATGGCGAAGTTCCTGGTGCACGTTCACACGGGGCCGGAGAACCCGACGAAGGCGGCGCTCGGCCTTCTGGTGGCGGCGACGGCGCTGAAGGAGGGGCACGAGGTGGACGTGTTCCTCGCGGGCGACGCCGTGCGCCTGCTGGCCGAGGAGGGCGCGGTCGAGGGGCTCGGGACGGGGTCCGTCGCCGCGCATCTCGACGCCCTGACGGCCGGCGGCGGGCGGATCCACCTGTCCGGGATGAGCGCGAAGGCCCGCGGCTACGACGAGGCGCTGCTGGAGGGGCGGCCGGCGGCCTTCGCGATGCCGGACGTGCTGGTCCGGCTCGCGGCGGAGGCGGACACCGTCCTCTGCTACTGAGCGAAGGCGGCGCCGCCCGGCTCTCGCCGTCGCCCGCCGGGCCGTCGCGTCAGTCCTTGCCGGGGATCTCGACCGCGGCCTTGGAGGCGGGGCGCGCCGTCGCCCGCTCCAGCCAGTCGCCGACGCGGGGGTAGTCGTCGAGGCCGAGACGCTCCGCGGCGTCGTAGAACCCGCCGAGGACGCGGACCCAGGGCCATGTGGCGACGTCGGCCACGGTGTAGTCCTCGCCCATGATCCAGTCGCGCCCCGCGAGCCGCCCTTCGAGGACCGAGAGCAGGCGGCGGGTCTCTCCGGCGTAGCGCTCGATCCCGTAGTCGTCGGCGGTCTTGTCGGCGGCGACCTTCCAGAAGTGCCCGAACTGGCCGAACATCGGGCCGACGCCGCCCATCTGCCACATCAGCCACTGCTGGGTCTCATGGCGGCGGGCCTGGTCGGTCGGCAGGAGCTTGCCGGTCTTCTCCGCGAGATAGAGCAGGATCGCGCCGGTCTCCCAGAGGCCGAAGGACTCGCCGCCCGGGCCGTCGGGATCGAGGATCGCGGGGATCTTGTTGTTGGGGTTCAGGGCGAGGAACTCCGGCGTGAACTGCTCGTCCTCGGTGATGTCGACGCGGTGGGGCTCGTAGGGCAGGCCGGTCTCCTCCAGCATCGCCGAGACCTTCACGCCGTTCGGCGTCGGCATGGAGTAGAGCTGAAGGCGGCCGGGACGCTTCGCCGGCCAGCGGCGGGTGATCGGGTGTTCTGCGAGGTCGAACATCGCGGGGGCTCCTCTTCGATCCGGTCTGCGTCTCCGCACGGGACGTGGGGACGCGGCGCGGCGGAGGCAAACCGCAGGCCGGCGACGGTCCGTCCCCGGATCGGCGCCGGCAGGGTTGGCGGGCCGCGCCGCCCGTGATCGGCTCGCGCCGCCGCGGAGGGCGCGGCGCGAGACGCAAGGAGGCGCGACGATGCTGAAGGAGTTCCGGGAATTCGCGGTCAAGGGCAACGTGGTCGACATGGGCGTCGGTCTCGTGGTCGGCGCGGCCTTCACCTCGATCGTCACGAGCTTCGTCGAGGACATCGTGAACCCTCTGATCGGACTGTTCACCGGCGGGATCGACTTCTCGGGCCTGTTCCTGAACCTCTCGGGCGAGCCGGTCGCCTCGGCCGCCGCGGCGAAGGCCGAGGGGCTGGCGGTGGTGACATACGGCGTCTTCCTCAACGCGGTGATCGGCTTCCTGATCGTGGCCTGGATCCTGTTCTTCGTGATCCGCGGCGTGAACGCGCTCCGGCGCGAGGCGGAGCCCGAGACGTCGGCGTCGCCCGCGACGCCGCCGGACGTCGCGCTGCTGGCCGAGATCCGGGACCTGCTGAAGGCGCGGGCCTAGGCCTTCAGCGCGAGGCGGGCGGAGAGGACGTCGATCTCCTGCGCCTCGCCCACCGGGTAGCTGGTGAGCCGGCCGCGGTGGGTGGCGAGGCCGGCGAGAAGGTCGGCGTCGTCCTCGAGCGCGCCGAGGCCCTTGTCCGCGAGGGCGATCATGAAGGGCAGCGTCGCGTTTCCGAGCGCGATGGTGGAGGTGCGCGCCACCGCCCCCGGCATGTTGGCGACGCAGTAGTGCACGATCCCGTCGACCACGTAGATCGGATCGTCGTGGGTGGTGGGGCGCGAGGTCTCGAAGCAGCCGCCCTGGTCGATGGCGACGTCGACCACCGCCGCGCCCGGCTTCATCCCGGCGAGATGGGCGCGGCTGACGAGCTTCGGCGCGGCGGCGCCCGGCACCAGCACGGCGCCGACGACGAGATCGGCGCGGGACACCAGCTCCTCCGTCGCGGCCTTGGAGGCGTAGCGGGTGCGGAACAGGCCGCCGAAGACCTCGTCGAGATGGCGCAGGCGCCGGATCGAGCGGTCGAGGACCGTGACCTCGGCGCCCATGCCGGCGGCGACGCGGGCGGCGTTGGTCCCCACGACGCCGCCGCCGATCACCACGACCTCGGCCGGGCCGACGCCGGGGACGCCGCCCATCAGGACGCCACGTCCGCCGTTCTTTCTCTCGAGCGCCCAGGCGCCGGTCTGGGGCGCGAGCCGGCCGGCGACCTCGGACATCGGGGCGAGGAGCGGGAGGCCGCCGTCGGCGTCCGTCACCGTCTCGTAGGCGATGGCGGTGACGCCGCTGGCGAGGAGGTCCTGCGTCTGCTCGGGGTCGGGGGCGAGGTGGAGATAGGTGAAGAGGATCTGCCCCTCGCGCAGGCGCCGGCGCTCGACGGCCTGGGGCTCCTTGACCTTCACGATCAGGTCGGCGGCCTCGAACACCTCCTCGGCGGTCTCGGCGATGCGGGCGCCGGCGGCCTCGTAGTCGCCGTCGGGGAAGCCGGCGCCCTGTCCGGCGCCGCGCTCGACGAGCACGTCGTGACCGTGATGGACGGCCTCGCGCGCCGCGGCGGGGGTGAGGCCGACGCGGTGCTCCTGAACCTTGATCTCCTTGGGGCAGCCGATGCGCATGTGGATCCTCCCTTTTCGCCGGGAGGGTGCGCCGTCAGCGGCCGGGGGGCAAGGCGGCGACGAGCGCGGCGAGTTCGGGCAGGCCGAAGAGCGCCGCGAAGCCGGCGGCGATGGCCCAGAACAGCGAGCGGGTGAGGGCGCCGACGCCGAGCGCGGCGAGCGCGGCGGCGAGGCGGACGGGATCGGTCTCGCCTTCCGTCGCCTTCGGCCAGACGACCATCGGGGCGACGAGCGCCGGCAGCACCGTGACGGGGACGTAGCGGAGCAGGCGCAGCGTCCATTCCGGCAGCCGCGCGGCGGCCCCGGCGAAGGCGAGGAAGGAGAGGCGGATCAGGTAGGTTCCCGCCGCGAGGACGAGGATGATCGCCCAGAGCTGCGTCGGCGGCAGGTCGATCATGCCGGCCTCGGCCGCAGGCCGCGGCGGGCGAGGGCGATCTCGGCGCCCGCCCCGGCGGCCATGCCGGCGAGGGCGGCGAAGGGCAGGCCGAGGCTCCAGGGCAGCCAGGCGAGCGCGAGGGCCGCGGCGACGGCGACGCCGGCGGCGACGAGGCTCGGCAGGGTGCGGAGCATCGGCGCGCAGATGGCGATGAAGGTGATCGCCGGCGCGAAGTCGAGCGACCATCCCTCCGGGATGCGGGCGCCGACCACGGCGCCGGCGTAGGTCGCGCCGTACCAGACCACGAACATCGGCCCGCCGACGCCGAGCCAGAACGCGGTCTTTTCGCGGAGCGGGAGGTTCGGCCGCTCGGTGAAACGGTGGATGGAGGCGGCGTAGACCTGGTCGACGAGGAAATAAGCCATCCAGAGCCGCGTTCGGAGCCGCGCCTCGGCGAGATGCGGGGCGATGGAGGCGCTGTACATCAGCATCCGCAGATTCACCGCGAATGCGGCCATCAGGGCGATCAGCGCCGGGGCGCCGTCGGCCAGCAGCTCCACCAGCGCGAACTGGGCGGCGCCGGCCATCACCACGATGGAAAGGGCCATGGTCTCGGCGATGGGCAGGCCCGCCTCGGTGGCGACGGCGCCGAAGAGCAGGCCGAAGGGCGCGCCGACCAGCATGAAGGAGAACGAGATCGCCGCCCCGTCGCGGAACGCCCGGCGGGCGCCCCGGCGGGCGCGGGCGGGCGCCTCGGCGGCGGAGGGCGGGGATTCGGGGGCGGCTTCGGCCATAAGGCGTCCTTAGCGAACTGGCGGACCGGACGGCAACCCGCGATGCGCCCGGCCGCCGCGATGGCGGCGGAGGGGGCGGCGCGGCGGACCTTGGGTCGACGCGCCGTCCGTCGGCGCCGGGCGGGAGGCGCCAGGCGCCGACGCGGGCCGAGCGGGGCTCGATGCCCCCGAGGCCCGCACGCCGGCCGCAGGACGCCACGCCGGACGCGTCGGAGGCCGCGCCGGCGCTTTCGTTCGGCCGCCGTTTGCGCGAGCATCGGGCCCATGACCGACACGCCCTGGATCATCGCGCCCGACCCCGCGGCCCCCGGCCTGACGCGGCCGGTGACCGGGCGCGATCACACCGGCGCCGAGGTGGAGACCCGCGTGGTGGAGGAACGGCCGCTGACGCTGTTCCTGAACCGGCGGGAGATCGTCACGATGATGACGGTGGGCGACCGGCCGCGGGAGCTCGCCGTCGGATACCTGGTGAATCAGGGGATGCTGGCGCCGGGGGAGGTTCCGACCGCCGTCGAGCATGACGCGGAGACCGAGACGGTCGTGGTGCGGACCGCGGTCGAGACCGATTTCGAGGCGAAGATGGCGCGCAGGATCCGCACCTCCGGCTGCGCGGTCGGCACCGTGTTCGGCGACGTGATGGAGAGCCTCGAGGGGCTGAGCCTGCCGCCGGCGGCGCTGCGCGTCTCCGACCTGATGGCGGTCTCGCGGATGATCCAGGCGACGCCGAGCCTTTATCTCGAGGCGGGCGCGATCCACGGCACGGCGCTGTGCCGGGGGCGGGAGGGCCTCGTCTACATGGAGGACGTCGGGCGGCACAACGCGGTCGACAAGATCGCGGGGTGGATGCGGCTTGAGGGGGTCTCGGGCGGCGACAAGCTGCTCTACACCACCGGGCGGCTGACCTCGGAGATGGTGATCAAGACCGCGCTGATGGGGATTCCGGCGCTCGCCTCGCGCTCCGGCTTCACGGCCTGGGGGGTGGAGCTGGCGCGGCAGACGGGGCTGACGCTGATCGGGCGGCTGAAGGGCTCGCGGTTCCTCTGCCTTTCGGGCGAGGCGCGGCTGGTGCGGGACGTCGCGGTGCAGGACCGGGGGGAGGATCCGCGGCACCGGCGCAAGGGGGCGGAGGCGTGAGCGCGCCGGCGGTGATCCTCGCCGGCGGCGCGGCGCGGCGGATGGGCGGCGGCGACAAGGGGCTGCTGACGCTCGGCGGGCGGCCCTTGCTGGCGCATGTGCTGGAGCGGCTGGAGGGGCCGGTCGCCCTGAACGCCAACGGGCCGGCGGCGCGGTTCGCGGGCTGGGGGCTGGAGGTGCTCGCCGATCCCGTGATCGACGGGGTGGAGGACCGGCCCGGGCCGCTGGCCGGGGTGCTGGCGGGGATGCGCTGGGCCGCCGGCCGCGGGGCGGCGCGGGTGCTGACGGTGGCCTGGGACACGCCGTTCTTTCCCCGGGACCTCGAGGCGCGTCTGGCGGCGGCGATGGGCAAGGGCGTGCGGGTCGCGATGGCGGCGACGCCGGAGCCCGCCCGGCCGCAGGGCGTGGCGCGGCATCCGACCTTCGCGCTCTGGGACGTCGGCCTCGCGGACGCGCTCGAGGCGGCGCTGAAGGACGGCGTGCGGCGCGTCGTCGGCTTCGCGGAGCCTTCGGGCTGCGCGCTGGTCGCGTTCGAGGACGAGGGCGCCTTCTTCAACGTCAACGCGCCGGAGGATCTGGCCGAGGCGGAGCGGCGCTTGGAGGCGGCGCCGTGAAGGTGTTCGGCGTCACGGGCCGCAAGGACGCCGGCAAGACCACGCTGGTCGAGGCGCTGGTGCGGGAGCTGACGGCGCGCGGGCTGGTCGTGGCGACGCTGAAGCACGCGCATCACGGCTTCGAGGTGGACGAGCCGGGGCGCGATTCCTTCCGCCACCGCGAGGCCGGGGCGCGCGAGGTGCTGGTCGCCTCCGGCGCGCGCTGGGCGCTGATGCACGAGGGGCCGGCGCCGGGGCTGTTCGAGCTGCTGGGCCGGCTTTCGCCCTGCGATCTGGCCTTGGTGGAGGGCTGGAAGGTCGAGCCGCATCCGAAGCTGGAGGTCTGGCGCGCGGCGCTGGGCGAGCCGCCGCTCGCCGTCGCGGGCGGGGCGGCGAACGTGGTGGCGGTGGCGAGCGACGATCCGGTGGAGGGGCTGCGGCGCGTCGCGCTCTCCGACGTCCCGGCGCTGGCCGATCTCGCGCTGGCGGAGGCGGCATGAGGGCCGATCCGCCGCGGCTGCGCAACGACTGCTTCGCGCTGCCGCAGGGCGTGCGCTGGACGCCGGTGGCGGAGGCTTTGGCCGAGCTTCGGGGGCGCTGCGAGACGATCGTGGGCGTGGAGCGCGCGGCGCTGGCCGAGGCGGCGGGCCGGGTGCTGGCGGAGGACGTCGCGGCGCGTCGGGCGAACCCGCCGCGGGCCAACGCGGCGGTGGACGGCTACGCCTTCGCCCACGCCTCGCTGACCGGCGCCGATCCGGAGCGGCTGCGCCTCCGCGAGGGCCGCGCGGCGGCGGGCGCGGATTTCGCCGGCGCCGTGGGGCGGGGCGAGGCGGTGCGGGTGCTGACCGGCGCGGCGCTGCCGGAAGGGACGGATACGGTCGTGCTGGAGGAGGACGTCGGCATCGCCGAGGGCGAGCTTCGGCTCAGACCCGGCCTGAAGCGCGGGGCGAACGCGCGGGCGGCGGGGGAGGATTTCGCCGCCGGGGCCGTGGCGCTGCGCGCCGGGGCGGTGCTGCGGCCGCAGGATCTGGCGCTGGCGGCGGCGGCCGGGTGGGGCGATCTGCCGGTGCGGCGGCGGCTGCGCGTCGGCGTGCTCTCCACCGGGGACGAGCTGGCGGAGGCGGGGTCGGGCGATCCGGCGGCGGTGATGGACGCGAACCGGCCGATGCTGCTCGGCCTGCTTTCGGCCTGGGGGATGGAGCCGGTGGATCTGGGCCGCGCGCCCGACCGGCGCGAGGCGGTGGCCGAGGCGCTGGGCGAGGGCGCGGGCCGGGCCGACGCTGTGCTGGCGAGCGGCGGGGCGAGCGCGGGGGACGAGGACCACGTCTCGGCGGTGCTGCGCGCTTCGGGCGGCCTCGGCGTCTGGCGGGTGGCGATGAAGCCGGGGCGGCCGCTGGCGACGGGGGTGATCGACGGCGCGGCGGTGTTCGCGCTGCCGGGCAACCCGGTGGCGGCCTTCGTCTGCGCGCTGGTGTTCGCGCGGCCCGCGCTGCTGGCGCTGGGCGGGGCGGACTGGACGCGGCCGACGGGGTTCGAGGTTCCGGCGGGTTTCGCGAAGCGGCGCAAGGCGGGGCGGCGGGAGTATCTGCGCGCGCGGATCGGCGAGGGCGGGCGGGCGGAGGCGTTCCGGTCGGAGGGCTCCGGCCTGATCTCCGGCCTCTCCTGGGCGGAGGGGCTGGTGGAGCTGCCGGAGGAGGGGCCGGACGTCGCGCCCGGCGATCCGGTGCGGTTCCTGCCGTTCGGAAGCTTCGGGCTTTGAGCGGGTCCGGCGGGGCGCGCCGCGCGGCGGAGGGCCGCGCGGCGACCGGGCCCGCGCTGCGCTCCTCGGCCTTCTACGCGGCGTATTTCGCGGCCTTGGGCGTGCATCTGCCGTTCTGGCCGCTGTGGCTCTCGGACTGGGGGCTGAGCGAGGGGGAGATCGGCGCCTATGCCGCCGCCGGTTTCGGCGCGCGGATCGTCGCGGGGATGGTGCTGCCGGTGGCGGCGGATCGGCTGGCGGCGCGGCGCTGGGTGCTGGCGGCCTCGGCCGGGACGGCGGCGGTCGCGTTCCTCGCGCATCTTCTGGTCGAGACGAAGCTGGCGCTGCTGCTTCTGACGCTGGCGAGCGCGGGGGCGCTGTCGGCGATGCTGCCGATCGGGGACGCCCTCGGGGTCGCGGCGTCCCGCGCCTTCGGCTTCGCCTATGCGCGGAGCCGGGCGGCGGGGTCGGCGGCGTTCCTCGCGGCGAATCTGGCGCTCGGCTCGGCGATGGCGGTCTTCGGGGCGGACGCGGCGCTTTGGGTGATCGTCGTGGCGCTGTCGGCGGCCGCTTGGCTGGGGCTGACGCATCCGGGGGGCGGGCTGGTGCAGCCGGGGCCGCGGCCGGGGCTGACGGCGCTGGGGCGGCTGGCGCGGGCGCCGGCGTTCCTGCTGTTCGCGCTGTCGGCGGGGTTCGCGCAGGCGAGTCACGGGCCGCTCTACGCCTACGGTTCGATCCACTGGCGCGACCTGGGGCTGACGGAGGGAACCATCGGCGCGCTCTGGGCCTGGGGCGTGGCGGTGGAGATCCTGCTGATGACGCTGGTCGGGGCGTGGATGACGCGGCGGCTCGGGCCTTCGGGGATGCTGGCGCTGGCGGGCGGCGCGGGGGTGGTGCGCTGGGCGCTGATGACGACGGAGCCGACGGGGCCGCTGCTGTGGGCGCTTCAGGGCAGCCATGCGCTGACCTTCGCGGCGGCGCATCTGGGGGCGATGGCGTTCCTCGGCGCCGCGGCGCCGGCGCGGATGGCGGGCGCGGGGCAGGCGGCGTTCCAGGTCGCCGTGGGCGGCGGGCTGATGGCGGGGTCGACGGCGCTGTCCGCCTTCGTCTATCCGCTGGCGGGGGGCGGCGCCTGGTGGATCGGCTGCGCCTTCTCGGCCGGGGCGCTGGCGGCGGCGCTCGCCGCGCGGCGGATCTGGGACGGGGGCGAGCTGCCGGTCGAGGACGGCGCCGCGGACGCGAGCAAGGGAGACGGACCATGACCGTGACGAGCTGGGCCGAGGCCGCGCCGCGGCTGATCGAGGTGGCCGCGGGGCGCGCGCCGGCCGACATGGTGATCAAGGGCGGCGTCTGGGCCAACGTTCATTCGGGCGAGATGATACCCGGCATCGACGTCGCCATCGCGGACGGCCGCTTCGCCTATTGCGGGCCTGACGCCGCGCCCTGCATCGGCAAGGGGACCGAGGTTATCGAGGCGCGCGGGCGCGTGATGGCGCCGGGGCTGATCGACCCGCACATGCACGTCGAATCGGGGATGCTGACGGTGACGGAGTTCGTGCGCGCCGTCGCGCCGCACGGCACCACGACGATGATGTGCGATCCGCACGAGATCGCGAACGTGCTGGGGCTGCCCGGCGTTAAGCTGATGCATGACGAGGCGCTGGCGCAGCCGGTGAACGTCTTCATGCAGGCGCCGTCCTGCGTGCCCTCGGCGCCGGGGCTCGAGACCGCGGGGGCGGAGTTCGGGCCGGCCGAGATCGCGGAGATGATGCGCTGGCCGGGGATCGTCGGCCTCGGCGAGGTGATGAACTTCCCCGGCGTCGCGGCCGGGAACGCCAAGATGCTGGGCGAGATCGCGGAGGCGATGCGGGCCGGCCGGACCGTCGGGGGGCACTACGCGAGCCGCGACCTCGGGCGGGCGTTCCACGCCTACGCCGCCGGGGGGCCGGCGGACGACCACGAGGGCACGCGGCTGGAGGACGCCGTGGCGCGGGTGCGCCAGGGGATGCGGGCGATGCTGCGCCTCGGCTCCGCCTGGTACGACGTGGCCGAGCAGGTGCGCGCGGTGACGGAGCTGGGGCTCGATGCGCGCAACTTCCTCCTCTGCACCGACGACTGCTATGCGGCGACGCTGGTGGAGGAGGGGCACATGGACCGCGTGCTCCGCCACGCCATCGGGCGGGGGCTGCGCCCGATCACGGCGCTGCAGATGGCGACGGTGAACTCGGCCGCGCATTTCGGAATGGAGCGGGAGCTCGGCTCCGTCGCGCCGGGGCGGCGGGCGGATCTGGTGCTGACGCCGGATCTCGCGGAGTGGCGGGCCGACGTGGTGATCGCCCGCGGGAAGGTGGTGGCCGAGGGCGGCGCCATGCGCGCGCCGCGGCCGGACTTCGTCTGGCCGGCGGAGACGCGCGACACGGTGCGGATGGGCCGGACGCTGGGCGCCGACGACTTCCGCATCGCCGCGCCCGAGGGGGCGAACCGCGTCCGGGCGCGGGTGATCGGCGTCGTGGAGAACCAGGCCCCGACCGAGGCGCTCGAGCGGGAGATCCCGGTGAAGGACGGCTTCCTCGCGCCCGAGGACGCGGCGGGCGACGTCTGCCTGATCGCGCTGGTGGAGCGGCACCGGGCGACGGGGACGGTGGCGACGGCGCTGGTCTCGGGCTTCGGCTGGCGCGGGGAGATGGCGCTGGCCTCCACCGTCGCGCACGACTGTCATCACATGGTGGTGGTCGGGACGTCGCCCGAGGAGATGGCGCGCGCGGCGGAGCGCCTGCGCGAGATCGGCGGCGGCGCGGTGCTGATGGCGGGCGGCGAGGAGGCGGCGCTGGCGCCGCTGCCGGTCGCGGGCCTCGTCTCCGACGCGCCGGCGGAGGAGGTCGCGGCGGCGGCGCGCCGGCTGGCCGACGCGATGGAGGCGGCGGGCTGCACGCTCAACAACGCCTTCATGCAGCATTCGCTGCTGGCGCTGGCGGTGATCCCGGCGCTCAGGATCTCCGACAAGGGGCTGGTCGACGTCATCCGGTTCGAGCCGACCGAGGTGGTGATCGAGCCCGCCTGAGCGGACGTCCGGGAGAACGCCCGGCCCCCTCGCGCGTTGCTGCGCGAGCGAGGGAGGTGCGCGATGGCGGATGCGATGGTGACGGAACTGCTGCGGCGCCGGCCGGAGAGCCCGGCCGAGTCGCTCGGCGTGGACGTCGCGGCGAACACCCCGGCGCCCTTGTTCCAGTGGCTCGTCACGTCGCTGCTGGTCTCGGCCCCGATCTCCTCTGCGCTCGCGATGAAAGCGGCGCACGCGCTGATCGACGCCGGCCTGACCACGCCGGAGAAGATGCGCGACGCCGACTGGGAGGAGCGGGTGAAACTGCTCAACGAATCCGGCTATGCGCGGGTGGACGAGAAGACCTCCACCCAGCTCGCGGAGCTCTCGGAGGCGGTGCTGGACGACTACGGCGGCGATCTGCGAAAGCTGCGCGAGGCGGCCGAACACGACCCGGCGAAGATCCGCAGGCGGCTGAAGGACTTCAAGGGCATCGGCGACGTCGGCGCCGACGTCTTCTGCCGCGAGGCGCAGCGCGCCTGGGACGAACTGTTCCCCTTCGCCGACGCCAAGGCGCTCGAGGCGGCGGAGAAGCTCGGCCTCGGCGCCGACGCCGAGGCGCTGGCGGACAAGGTCGACCGCCGGGAGGATCTGCCGCGGCTGCTCTCGGCCCTCGTCGGCGCGGACCTCTCGGACGAGCTGGAGGAGATCGCCGCGGCGGCGCGCTAGTCGCCCCGCGCGCTCGCCCAGGTCGGCATGACGTAGATCGAGGGCTCCGAGGGCAGCGTGCGCGGGGTGATGGTGATCGACTCGACGTCGGCGCGGATCACGCGGAAGTCGCCCGACATGCCGGTCAGGAAGCGCTCCAACGAGGCGTTCCCCCAGTAGTGCATCGGCAGGACGACCGAGGCGCGGAGCCGCTGGAGGATCGAGATCATGTCGTCGATCGGCAGGGTCAGCCCCCCGTCCACCGGCGCCATCACCACGTCGAGCCGGCCGATGGCGGCGTAATGGTCCGGGCCGAGGGTGTGATGCAGATGACCGAGATGCCCGATGCAGAGGTCCCCGACCTCGAAGACGAAGATCGAGTTGCCGTTCTCGCGCGCGCCGCCGCCCCGGCTCCGGACGTCGGTGGGGACGTTGCGCACCAGCGCGTCGCCGACCTCGAGCCAGTGGTCGGCCGGGCCGTCGCCGGCCTCGTTCGTCCAGCCCTTGAGGGCGTGGGGGATGCGCTCGTCCGGGAACGGCGTCCAGTGCGTCTCGTGCGCGTTGTTCATGGTGACGACGGTCGGGGCCTCCACCGGGCCCGACCAGCCGGTGTAGTCGGTGGCGATGCTGACGCCGCCGCCGGTCTCGATCAGGTAGGTGGCGTGCCCGATGAAGCGGATCGTCACCTCGCCCTCGAGGTCGGCCGAGGCGAGGCGGACATGGGTCGCGTCCGGCAGGATGCCGGCGACCGACTGGCAGACCGAGGCGAGGGCCGGCAGCGGCGCGGCGGCGAGCGCGAGGGCGGGGGCGAGGGCGGCGAAAAGGCGCGTCATGTCGGATCTCCGGAGCGGTACGGATGCTGACGCCGGGTGAGGATAGCCCGGCGGCGCCGCGCGGCGAGGGTCGCGGGGCGGGCTCAGTCCGCTTCCGGGCCGCCCTCGGGGCGCGCCGGGTCGTCGGCCCGGTGGTCCAGCGTCCAGACCACCACCCCGCCGTGACGGCCCGCCAGCACCCGGCGGCCGCGTCTGCGCCAGCCCTCCTTCGCTCCGCCGGCGGCCTGCATGGCGGCGTCGGAGGCCGCGGCGCCGCAGCCGAGCGGGCGCGTCAGCGCCTCGAGCCGGCTCGCGACGTTGACGGTGTCTCCGACGACCGAGAGCTCCATGCGCCCGGCGCCGCCGACGTCGCCGACGAGGACCGGGCCGAAATGCACGCCGACCGAGAGGCGCACGACGTCCTCGCCGCGCTCCTCGCGCTCCAGGTTGAAGTCGGCGGCGCGGGCGAGGATGCCATGGGCGCAGTCGAGGGCGCGGCACGCGGCGGCTTCGGCGTCGGGCACGCCCTCCCCGACGCGGCCGGGCGCGACGCCGAAGGTCGCCATCGCGCCGTCGCCGATGAACTTGTCGAGGACGCCGCCGGTGCGGAACACCTCCTCCCCGACGAGGGCGTGGACGCCGCGGAGCAGGCGCATGACCTCCTCGGGCGGGCGTTCCTCGGCCCAGCCGGTGAAGCCGACGACGTCGGTGAAGAGGATGGCGGCGGGGGGCGCGCGGTCCCCGACGAAGGGCTCGTCGCTTTCGGCCATGCGTTCGGCCACGGAGGCGGGGACGTAGCGGGCGAGGGCGGCGCCGCGGCGCTCCAGCGCCGCCTGGCGCATCACGAGGTCGCGCGAGCCCTGCACGGCGAGCGCCAGCAGGCCGGCGGTGATCAGGAGGGCCGCGACCTCCTGCAGCCAGATGCCCACGTCCATGTGCGCCGGCTCGAGGAAGCGGTTCACGGCCGAGATGACGTCGCCCTGGCCCTCGGGATCGATCTCGGCCTCGGTCTCGGGCAGGAGCGCGACCCAGAGGCGCAGCAGGCTCCAGGCCGTCGCGCCGCAGACGCCGCCCCAGAGCACCAGCGCCGGCGAGAAGGTGAGCGCCAGAGCGGCGAGCAGCACGAAGAAGTAGACGAAATTGCCGAAGCGCAGCATCAGCTGCGCGGCGTTGGGGTGCTGCGCGATCTCGGCGTAGGGGTTCGGCCAGCCGAGGGTGAAGGCCATCAGCGTGAAGTTCAGCGCGGCGAAGGCGAAGGGGTGCCAGCGGACCGGCCCGAAGCGCTTGGCGAGGGCGTATTGCGTCCAGACCGAGGCGCTGAAGAGCAGCATCAGCGCGTGGTAGTAGAGCGCGTCCGGCAGGCCGGTGACGATCGCGACGACGACGGCGATGGCCGCGAGCGCGACGGAGACGCCGACGGCGATGACGCGCAGCCGGTCCATCGCGGCGGCGTCGATGGCGCGCTCCAGCCGCTCGCGGCTGCGCCGCTCGGCCGAGCGCAGGCTTTCGGCCGCCGTCACGGCGGCGGGAGCCTCGGGCGCCGCCGCGGGCGGTGGACCGGGGACGTTCATGGGCGGCGCGTCCGCATGGGCAAGGTAATGGCGTGCGCCGTAGCGTCAGGCAAGCGCCTCGGCGCCTCGACAGGCTTGACGCGGCCGGCCCGCGGGGCTTGGCTCGCGCCCGTGACGCCGCCCGGCAGAGGCGGACGCGCGATCCCGGAAGGGGGAGGAGAGACGCCCATGACACGGCCGCTGACCGGCTTGCGCATCGTCGAGCTGGCCGGGATCGGCCCCGGCCCCTACGCGGGCCAGCTCCTGGCCGACATGGGCGCGGAGGTGATCGTGATCGACCGCCCGCGCCCGAGCCCGGTGGAGACGGACGTCGCGATCGAGCGGCGCGGCAAGCGCTCCCTCACGCTCGACCTCCGGCAGGCCGAGGGCGCGGCGATCCTGCTCGACCTGATCGAGCGCGCCGACGCGCTGATCGAGGGCTACCGCCCCGGCGTGACGGAGCGGCTCGGCGTCGGCCCGTCCGAGGCCTTGGCGCGCAATCCCGCGCTGGTCTACGGGCGGATGACCGGCTGGGGGCAGGACGGGCCGTGGTCGAAGACCGCCGGGCACGACATCAACTACATCTCCGTCACCGGGATCCTGAACGCCATCGGCCGGCCGGAGGCGCCGCCGCCCCCGCCCCTGAACCTGATCGGCGATTACGGCGGGGGCTCCCTGTTCCTCGTGGTCGGCGTGCTGGCGGGGATGCTGCGCGCCAAGGCGACCGGGGTGGGCGAGGTGGTGGACGCCGCGATCTGCGACGCCGTGGTCTCGATGGGGGGGATCCTGCACACCCTCGACGCCGCAGGACGCTGGAGCCCGGAACGATCCGCGAACATGCTCGACGGCGGAGCGCCTTTCTATCGCTGCTACGCCACCAAGGACGGGAAATTCGTGGCGGTGGGCTGCATCGAGGCGCAGTTCTTCGCCGAGATGCTGCGGCTGATGGAGATCGACCCGGAAGCCTTCGGTCCGCAGAACGACCGGAGCCGCTGGCCGGAGCAGCACGCCCGGCTGGAGGCGGCGTTCGCGGAACGTTCCCGCGACGACTGGGCCGCGGTCTTCGACGGCTCGGACGCCTGCGTGACGCCCGTGCTCGACTACCGCGAGGCGGCCGCGCATCCGCACATGGCCGCCCGGCGCGTCGCGCGGGAGGCCGAGGGCCTCCGCCACACCCCGCCCGCCCCGCGCTTCGGGACGGCGGCGCCGGACGCCCCGCCGCCGCTCGCCCGGCGCGGCGGGGACACCGCGGCCATCCTCGCCGAACTCGGCCGGTCGCCGGAGGCGGTGGCCGACCTGGTCGCCGCCGGCGTGGTCGCCGAGCCCAGAGACGCCTGACCCCCTGCAAGGAGCCGAGCCCATGTCCGCCGCCGTCCAGACCTACGAGACCGTCCTGGTCGAGCGCCACGGCAAGGTCGCCGTGATCGCGATGAACCGGCCCGACAAGCTGAACGCCTTCGACGGCCAGCTCTGCCGGGAGCTCGCCGAGGCGATGACGGAGGTGGAGATCGACGATTCCGTCCGCGCGGTGGTGCTGGCGGGGGAGGGGCGGGCGTTCTCGGCCGGGGCCGATCTTTCGGACGCCTCGCTCGGGCCGGACGTGACCGAGAAGCTGATGACGGTGTTCAAGCCCTCGCTCGACGCCGTCGCGACCTCCGACAAGCCCTACGTGGCCGCGATCCAGGGCGCCTGCGCGGGCATCGGCGCGGCGTACGCGCAGAGCTGCGATCTCGCGGTGATGGAGGAGGACGCGTATCTCTATCAGGCCTTCGCGGCGATCGGCCTGATCCCGGACGGCGGCAACCATTGGCATCTGCTGCGGGCGCTCGGCTACAAGCGCGCCTATGCGGCGATCGTGGGGGCCGAGAAGCTGCCGGCCTCGGACTGCGCCGCGGCGGGCATCGTCAACCGCGTGGTGCCGACCGGGGCCGCCCGGGCGGCGGCGCTGGACTGGGCGGCGCAACTGGCCGAGGGCGCGCCGCGGACCCTGCGCCACGCCAAGCGGATCCTGCGCGCCGCGGCGACGCAGAGCCTCGAGGAGAGCTACGCGCTCGAGGCCGAGCTGCAGGCGGACTGTTCGACCTCCGAGGACGCGAAGAACGCCATCGCCGCCTTCTTCCGCAAGGAGAAGCCGGTCTTCACCGGCGCCTGACGCCGCGGCCCGGCCGCGACCGCGCGGTGGGCGCCTGGCGAAGGCGCGAGGCGGTTCCGGCGCCTGAGGGGGCGCCTGCGCGGTTCCGCCGGCTCGCCGCGCGCGTCGCCCCGGGCGAGGGTCGCCGCGGGCGCAGGCGGACGAGGAGGCGTGCGGGATGACCGGGCCGCTGGAGATCGTGGTGGTCGGGGCCGGGATCGGCGGTCTCGCCGCGTCGCTGGCGCTGGCGCGGGACGGGCACGCCGTCTCGGTCGTCGAGCGCGCGCGCGTGCTGGGCGAGGCCGGCGCCGGCCTCCAGCTATCGCCCAACGCGATGCGGGCGGTGGACGCCCTCGGCGTCGGGCCGGCGGTGCGCGACGTGGCCTCCCGTCCCGAGGCGGCCGAGCTGCGCCTCGCCGGTCTCGGGGCGCGGGTCTATCGGCTCGAGCTCGGCGCCGCGGCGGAGGCGCGCTGGGGGGCGCCCTATCTGCACGTCCACCGGGCGGATCTGCACGGCGCGCTGCGCCGGGCGGCGGAGGCCGCGGGCGTGGCGATGCGGCTCGACGAGACGGCGTACCGGGTGGACGCGGAGGGGCCGCGGGCGGCGCTCTGCACCTCGCGCGGCGCGCTCGCGGCGGATCTGGTGATCGCGGCGGACGGCGTGCGCTCGGCCCTGCGCGAGACGGTGGCGGGGGAATCGGCGCCGGCCTGGTCGGGGAACCGGGCGTGGCGGGCGCTGGTCCCGGCGCGGGGGCTGCCGGAGGCGCTGTCGGTTCCGCAGGCGACGCTGTGGATGGGGCCGCGCGGGCATGTCGTGACGTATCCGCTGCGGAACCGGACGCTGGTGAACCTGGTGGCGGTGGAGGAGCGCGCCGGGCCCGCCGGGGAGGGCTGGTCGCATCCGGGCGATCCGGCGGCGCTGCGCGCGGCCTTCCGCGGCTGGGACCCGGCGGTGGACGCCCTGCTCGCGGCGGCGGAGGCGCCGAAGATCTGGGGCCTTTACGATCATCGCGCGCTGCCGTGCTGGCGGCGCGGGCGCGTCGCGCTGCTGGGCGACGCGGCGCATCCCTCGACGCCGTTCCTGGCGCAGGGCGCCGCGATGGCCTTGGAGGACGCGGTGGTGCTGGCGCGGGCGCTGCGCGGGCGCACGCCCGAGGCGGGGCTCGCGGCCTACGAGGCGGCGCGCGCGCCGCGCACCCGCCGGCTGACGCGGGCGGCGGCGCGGGCCGGGCGCAACTACCACTCCCGCAGCCTGCCGGAGCGGCTGGTCAAGGGCGGGGCGCTGGCCGCCTTCGGCGCGCTGGCGCCGGCGCGGGCGGCGGCGCTGAACGACTGGATCTACCGCTACGACCCGACCGCGGCGCCGGTCTGAGGCCGGCGCTTCCGCGGCCGGCGCCGCGCGGCTATCCTTCCGGCGACGGGAGAGGGCCGGCGATGCCCGACAAGGCCACGGTGATCGCGAATCTCGACAGGCATACCGGCCGGCTGTCCGACCGGGTGTGGAGCGTGTCCGTCGGCGTGATCGCCGTCTCGATGACCTACGTGGTGGAGAGCGCGGCGAACCGCGAGCCGTTCCTGACGCCGGCGGAGGTGGCGCCGGCCGCGGGTCTCGCGCTGCTGGCGCTGCTCGCGGACCTGCTCCAGTACCTCGCCGCGATCCGGCGGAATCTGGGCCTTCTCCGGACGATGGAGCGGGAGGGGCGGGCCGAGATGACCTTCGACACGCGCGCGGCCGCCTATCGGCTGCGCGCGGCCGCATATTGGAGCAAGCTGGCGCTCTGCGTGGCGGCGACGGCGTGGATCGTGGCGGTCTCGGCCGTCCGCGTGCTCGAGTTGGCGGCGGCGGGGCCGTGAGCGACCGGGGCGGTCCCTCGCGGCCCTCGCCCGCGCCCATGCCGCAGGGGCCGCCGCCCGGCCCCGGGCGCGGCGGCGGATGCCTGCGCGGGTTTCTGGCGCTGCTCCTCGCGCTGGCGGTCCTCGCCGCCGCGGCGCTGTGGCTGGCCGGAGCGTTCGACGGCGGGGCCCCGCCCGACGCTTCCCGTCCGCCGGGATCCGACCGGGGCGGGCCGAGCGCGCCCGAACTCTAGGCGACGACGCGGAGCGTCAGGTTCAGCCGGCCGCCCTGCGGCAGGAGCCGCGAGGCGCCGAAGCGGATGCGGTCGATGCCGTGATAGGCGAGCCGCGCCTCGCCCGCGAGGCGGGCGACGTCGCCCGATTCGAGCCAGACGGATCGTGTCGGATCCTTGCGCCGGGTCCCGCCGACGCGGAACAGGCCCGGATCGCCGAGCGAGATCGAGACCACCGGCGCGTCGAAGCGGCCCTCGTCCCGGTCCACGTGCAGGCCCATCCTCGCGCCCTCGCCGTACCAGTTCACGAGGCAGCAGTCGGGGTCGTCCGGCCAGCCGGAGACGGCGCGCCAGACGGCGAGCACGGGGTCCGGGATCGCGGGCCAGGCGCCGCCCTCGGGCCGCGCCTCGAGATAGGCGTAGCCGGCCTTGGAGCTGACCCAGCCGACGCGGCCGGCGGAGGTCATCGCGACGCTCATCGGCTTGCCCCACGGCGTCTCCATGCGCCGGGGCGGCGCGGCGCGGGCGGCGTCGCGCACCGCTTCGACGATCTCCGCCTGCGCTTCCGGGGCGAGGAACCCTTTCCAGACTTCGGCGTCGTTCACGACGAGAGGGGGCATGAGGCGTCTCCGACGGGGCCGCGGCCCCCGAGTCTGGCGAGCCGCGGCGCCGAGACAACCCCCGCGGCGCCGCGCGGAAGGGCGCACGGTTCGAATCCGCGCGATCCGATGGCGTCCGCTTCGCTTGCAGGCCCTCCGGCCCCTCCCTATATCCCCGCCAGCACGCGGCGCGGGGTCCGTCCCCCCCGCGGAACCCCGGGATGGAGCCTGGGGGCCTCGCCGGAGGACCCGGGCTCCGACATCGCCACTGAGAGGGAACTCATGTCCAAAGTCATCGGAATCGATCTCGGCACCACCAACTCCTGCGTCGCCATCATGGACGGGTCGCAGCCGAAGGTGATCGAGAACGCCGAGGGCGCGCGCACCACGCCGTCGATGGTCGCCTTCACCGAGGACGAGCGCCTCGTCGGCCAGCCCGCCAAGCGCCAGGCCGTCACCAACCCCGAGAACACGCTCTTCGCCGTCAAGCGCCTGATCGGGCGCCGGTATTCCGACCCGACGGTGGACAAGGACAAGGGGATGGTCCCCTACCGCATCGTCGAAGGGAAGAACGGCGACGCCTGGGTGGAGGCGCGCGGCGAGAAGTATTCGCCCAGCCAGGTCTCCGCCTACATCCTTCAGAAGATGAAGGAGACGGCCGAGAGCTATCTCGGCGAGACGGTCGACAAGGCGGTGATCACCGTGCCCGCGTACTTCAACGACCAGCAGCGTCAGGCCACCAAGGACGCCGGCAAGATCGCCGGCCTCGAGGTGCTGCGCATCATCAACGAGCCGACGGCGGCGGCGCTCGCCTACGGGCTGGAGCGCAAGGAGACGAAGACCATCGCGGTCTACGACCTCGGCGGCGGCACCTTCGACATCACCATCCTCGAGATCGACGACGGCCTGTTCGAGGTGAAGTCGACCAACGGCGACACCTTCCTCGGCGGCGAGGACTTCGACCTCAAGATCGTCGACTATCTCGCCGACGAGTTCTTCAAGGAGAACAAGGTCGACCTGCGCAAGGACCGCCTCGCGTTGCAGCGCCTCAAGGAGGCGGCCGAGAAGGCGAAGATCGAGCTGTCCTCGGCCAGCCAGACCGAGATCAACCAGCCGTTCATCTCGATGGACCCCGACACGCGCCAGCCGCTTCACCTCGTGATGAAGCTGACGCGCGCCAAGCTCGAGGGGCTGGTCGAGGATCTGATCAAGCGCACGATCAAGCCGTGCGAGGCGGCCCTCAAGGACGGCGGCGTCGCCAAGTCCGAGATCGACGAGGTGGTCCTCGTCGGCGGCATGACCCGCATGCCGAAGGTGACGGAGGCGGTGAAGGCCTTCTTCGGCAAGGAGCCGCACAAGGGCGTCAACCCGGACGAGGTCGTGGCGATGGGCGCCGCGATCCAGGCCGGCGTGCTGCAGGGCGACGTCAAGGACGTGGTGCTGCTGGACGTCACGCCGCTCAGCCTCGGCATCGAGACGCTGGGCGGGGTGTTCACCCGGCTGATCGACCGCAACACGACGATCCCGACCAAGAAGAGCCAGATCTTCTCGACCGCGGACGACAACCAGACGGCCGTGACCATCCGCGTCTTCCAGGGCGAGCGCGAGATGGCGGCGGACAACAAGATGCTCGGTCAGTTCAACCTCGAGGAGATCCCGCCGGCGCCGCGCGGCATGCCGCAGATCGAGGTGACCTTCGACATCGACGCCAACGGCATCGTCTCCGTCGGCGCCAAGGACAAGGCGACCGAGAAGGAGCAGAAGATCACCATCCAGGCCTCCGGCGGCCTCTCGGACGACGACATCGAGAAGATGGTGAAGGAGGCCGAGGAGAACGCCGAGACCGACAAGAAGCGCCGCGAGATGGTCGAGGCGAAGAACCACGCCGAGGCCCTGATCCACTCGACCGAGCGCTCGCTCGCCGAACATGGCGACAAGGTCGACGAGGCCACTAAGTCGACCATCGAGGACGCCGTGAAGGCGCTCCGCGAGGCGACCGAGGGCGACGACCTCGAGGACGTC
>Ga0102943_1000637_pt1 | contig 23252 bp, 5 predicted proteins | sample SalPonC_black_MG_FD_78174 | JGI IMG/M metagenome (GOLD analysis project Ga0102943, IMG submission 78174) | Salt pond soil microbial communities from South San Francisco under conditions of wetland restoration - Salt Pond MetaG... | ecosystem: Environmental > Aquatic > Marine > Intertidal zone >...
GAGAAAGTATTTAAATAAGGCAATTTATTCTGATTTCGGACCATTGCATGATTATTCTGAATTCGCTGAAGGCAATATATCAAAGACTTACATTAAGGATTATGTAAAATATGCAAGCAAGTATATTGAACGGATATCTTATTGCGTACATACACTCAGGTTGATTTGTTTCTTAACCACGTCACCAATGGCTGGGCGTCCTTTATATTATAGGATATACCAAAGTGCAAGATACTCATTGGGTCGATGGGAACATTTAAACTCTGGTGGTAAATCTATAGAGTATGGATTTGAAATAATCACTTCCCATGAAGCTTCTTTGTTGCCGAGAATGGATGAAACATTAAGTAATACGCTCAGGAAATATGTCAAGTATTCAGATGTGTTGGATAAAAAGTATAAATTGGTTGCTGACTTGGAAAACAAACTGACTAACGAGCCTTACATCACTGCCATTCCTTACATAAGAAGCATAATGGACAAAGATAGGGCCATGGATGACATATTGGACCCGGAGCCCGTGGAAAAAATTGATGAGGAGTATGCTTACTATGTTATGTTGTTGGAAACTTTAAAATCAACAAAGGGTTTGAGAATGAGAAGGTTTTCAGTGTTTTCATCCACTGTGGGATTTGTACTACACTTATTCTTCCAATCAGTTGGCTTTGGTAGCAATAACAAGTTGTATAGGTTTCAAAATGCAAAAGCCCCTGTGGGTACTTATAATAAGGTAGATACTATGACCTTATTTGCAGCCAATGATGAGAGTATTGAAACAAGAAGGACTGTTATAAGTCAACGTGGCATGGAAAAATTGATGAAATTGGGAACCAAGGCATTCTCTAATGGTACCAATACATTGTCGGAATTGTATAACGTGAGGTCTGAATCTCTTAAGGATATTACAATCAACGAGGCTACTTTGTATGGATTGTTTCATATTGATTCTAAAAGTAACATTGCGCTCCTTGGTTACCAAACTGGGTTAATCAATGCATCTAAAGATTTTTACAATTATTATATGGTTTTGAAGTCAGCTGTAAAGTGGTTGGTTTATGATGATTTGTTAATTAACACCTCTATGTTAGATTATGCATATAGTCAATACATTAACAACCCCCGGAACGATGTTAGAGTGCCTTCTGCGATGACTGTCTTTAGAATAATTGACGAAGTTGGTGAATTGATGAGAGGCTCGTTTACCCAGATATACTTGAAGATAAGTAACAGGCTGGCAAGTAATATTGTCGTCATGACCCCACAAACAACAACAACAACAACAACAACACCCATGACTACCACTGATGTACAGCCCGTCAGTGAAGTGAAGGAAGGTGAAAACTTTACGGATGAAGGTCGTAATTTAGAATCTGAGACCAATGGTTACCAGGATGAGTTGGAGGTGCAAAACGAAGATGATCTTTCCAATGGTGAAACAGATTCCGGAATGCTTTCAGAAGAAAAACCAGAAGTTGAGAATGGTCAAGAAGATGAATTTACCAATGATGATTTCGAGACGGCGGTTGATGATACTAAAGAAATGGACGACGGTATTTCAGGAAAATATGAATCATTGGCTATGATTGGTGCCAATTTTTTTAGCAGAGATGCTTACCTCGAAAGGAAGAATAGGGAAGAAATCATGAGGCTGAAAAAAGAGTACAGAAAAAAGTACACTGACGCTGGTTATAAAATGGGATACAATGATGCTAGTAGGGGCACAAGTACTTACAATATCAACAGAAAAGGTATTGAGCTTTACAAATTCCTTTGGTTCGAAAACATACCTGGTTTCGTCATAGACACCTTGTATTTACCAAATATGATGAACCCAACGGTCGTGGAGTCTGGAAAAAAAGCAGAAGATGTTGCCAGTCAGTTGAGTATTGGAGGTGTACAAATGTACTTTGAAAGTTTACGAGACAATAGTGAATTCTTAACTATATACAATGCTTCTAAAAACTTAGATCGAGACACTAACATCCAAAACTTGTTGGAAAACTCAGCATCCAAGGAATTGGATGTGGACCAATTGGAGAAATTTAAAAGCAAGTATACCAATCTACCATTGGAAGCTAGACGCATAGCTTGGGCTAATTTAAGAAAGGAAAAGTTTAGAAGATGGTGGTTTGTAGCTGCAGCTAGCTGGAAGACTTGGGGCGTTTTTTATCAAATGAACATGATTCATAGGATAGAAAGGACTGTGAGTAACCAAGGTATGAGTGAAATATTTGCCAATCCTCTCTCTCTTGCTTCTGAAAAAGCTAACAAACGAATCTCGGGTTGGAAATTCTTTAATGAGAGGAAATACCCACATCCTTCGTTCATGTTATACGTGGGTACACTATACAGGAAACTGCTAGAAAAGAGAGGCTATCTTTATGGAGATACTAAGTATGGCTTAAATGCTATGAAACCTCAAGAAAGAGTGAACATAAGGAATTATTTTTTTAATTTCAAGAAGCGGTATGGCCTGCAAGGAAATGCTGGGTTAACACAGTACGTGATGCGATGTATAAAACTCTATGATTGGACCAAAACGAATTTAAAGCCTTTTCTGTACATGCTTTTGAAGAAGTTTGAAGATGATGTTACACCCAATGGTCAGAAAATAGATGTGGATGTTCTGAGAGCTGTTAGGCCCGGTGGTCCGACTAGATTAACCCCAGCCCAGATTGATGCACAACCAGGTGAATTTGATAGTGGAAACAGCGACCTTACTAGAAATGCTTTCAGAAATGAGGATGAATTGGTCCAATCTGATGGTGATTCTTTAAACAGTTTGGCACAAGAAAACGGCGACGGTGACGTAGGTGTAGATCTTGAAATGGATGAAAAATCTGGCAGGGAATATGTAAACAACAACGTGTCTTCCAGATTAGGTCGAGTTTTGCGTACAAAGACCAGATCAGACACTATTCAGATGGTAGCTCCCGATGGTGACCGTACACACACAACCGCTACGGTAACTACTACTGATGCACAACTGGCTAGACAACTTGAACAAGAGAATGGAACAGATAAAGTGCTGAGAACATTGCTGAATAGAGGTGTTTTGGGCGGTGATGCTAAGAATGGCAGTGTCAGGAACTCTTCTCAATTGAATTCAAAGTTTGGAAATAACAATTTCAAATCTGACGATGAGATTGAAAAGAGTTATAGAGAGCTCAGCATTGAAGACGAGGGTACTGAAAAAGATTTGTATGGTACTCCAGCACAAAACACCTTGGCTGGTACTGCAGCATTCATTGTTGAGAAACAAAGAAAAAAGTTTGGTAGTTATGCAAGTGCATCAGAGATTATACCTAAGGGAAGACCATTGTTTGGGCCTTTGCCTGAATTGATATATGGAGATAAAATATCAGATGGGATGCCAGTTATTGAAAAAGCTTTTATAGATGACTTCCTAGCTTCTATAAACATTGTCATGTACGAAGCCAAGGTTGCTTCAAAGATTGCCTTAAGACAGTTTGATGACCCTGAGAAAAAGGATAAGGTTTTCAACGACAATGATGAACTAAACAAAACTAGAAGTCGCAGCGATCGATACGCGGGTGTAGGAAGTAAATACACACCAAAGGATGGTGAGACATGCTCTTTGAATGTTTCCTCTAAGAATCCTGAGGATTGTTGTACTATACAATCAGATGATGAAGATGAAGATGGTGAAAATGATGAAAATTATTCACAGAATGAAGCCATAGGTACCAAATTTGACCTTGGTAAAGCTAAAAGCACTATTTTGAGCACGACCGGTCTTAAGAAAGACAAAGGGTTGGAGACTTTGAAAACCATGGATGGCGTAACTAAGAAAAACTTGGATCCGTGCGCCACTAAGTTTTTTAAAGAATACCCAAAGGGGCCAATACAAGGAAATGATCCCGCCAAGAATGTTATATTAACAAGAGAGTCTATAAAAAAACTAGCATTAACTTTGTTTTGTGCAGTGCAATCAGTAACGAAGAGCAGTTATGATTTTAAATCAAATGCCATGATCCTGCGAGGAAAAAGTGGATCTTCTGTCAGTATGAGTACTGTTTTTAAACCCATGTTTGGTAATAATTTGATAAAAACTGATGGTAAAATAGGAACCTCAGATGGGTTTGTAGATAGGATTTATGAAATACTGATGCACCCAATGACCATTGACATGTCCTATAATAGCGACCCTGATGGAATGCGAACTATGGCCGAGTGGAATAAGAACTTTGACTCATTCGACGCCAGGGAGCGTTTTAGATGGTTGTTGAAAAATTGTACATTTGTCATCACCTTGGAACCTTTGCATATTGGCGAGCCAGGTGATAGCCTGGGGTGGAAAATGGAAAAAGCTAAGGAATTTTATTATGCTTTGAAGGTATCTAATGAAAACATTAGTGTTGTTTTTAAAAAGGACATCCAAAAACTATTTGATAGTTACAAAGGTGAGAACGTGCTTCCAACCAATAACATTTCATATGTTTCCGGAAATGATTACAGTTACATGAGGGGAAGTCCTTATTATAAGTGGGATGTTAAACCTACAGACGACCATTATCCTATCGACAGCGTTCAAAATATGGTTATTTCACCAGACGGTCCAATGGAATTTAAGCCAAGCGAGGCTGAGAAAGACAGAGCATATCCAGTAAGCATCCCCCAATCTTCGGTTATTATACCAACGCTCGGACCTGATAGGAATATGCTAGGCACCATAGAACCTCATAACAAAAAAAGCCTTTTATTTTGTACTGGGGCGTGCGATGCTGCAATAAAAAAGATGAATTACGTTCAATATGATGTAAGTGACAGCAACGTCAGTAGAAGCAGTCCATTGAATATCATAGCAGGTACAGAACCAGAAAAAACATCACTGATGCCTGGGTTGAGTATGACACAAACGTTGAAGGTTAAGTATGAAAATCAACCCTCTGCTGCATTTCCTTCACATTTGGAGTACTTGGATCCAAAGCTTATTAGATATCCCAACTTTGACTATCAAGCAGATTTTACAATGAAGGGTGTTGATTTGGTACCATTTGGTGGAAAGATAAATACATACCGTAGCAGGGCATCACCGAGCGAGGGGAATTTTTTCAACAGAGAAGGTGTCGAAGGTTCCTTTTTCACGGGCGTGGTTGAAGCAGATCGCATTTCATCTAAATTCATTATGCCTCACACAAATGAACAGCTTGATATTTCGATATTGATATTATTAACAAACCCCATGAAAGTGAGTAGAAATCTATCTGACGAAGACATCAAAGCGCGAAGTATCCTTCACAATGCACAAGAATATAGGTTTAATGGTGAGCAACTAATCGGGAAATGAGATTCCCTTACTTTTAAAACTTGAATAAATCACTACTATTGTAAAATTATTTTTATTTAATAGCAAATTAACAATACTAATATGACTCAAGGAGTTAATTGGTAATTTTTATTTTCTTTGGACATTTAATTGATTGGGAGGTGTTGGTTAGTCATTAAATTATCACGTGGTGGATGCGGTGTTTTATATGTCAATGCCATCCAATAATTGGCCTCTCTTTTGTACCGTTTTTGGATAAGCTATGATTGCATATGGTGCTACTAATCTGTGTATAGAGCCCACTGTTTTAGAAGGACCTTGAGTTTGAGATTGCATTAAATGTCCGACAAAGGCTAAGTCATATGCTGCTTGTGAATTGCTTGAGTGGATGTCACTTGCTGAAGTACAAGCAAACTCCATGGATTTTTTGTGTTTTGTATTTTCATTGACTGGTGGTTGGATTGAATACATTCCTTCTAAATGTATCTGTGTTCTGTCTTTGTAACCATCGCTACTATACAATGATAGGTGGTAGTTGTAAATACCTAATGGAGAGCCTTGGTATTCAGGATTAAGTGTCAGGAATTCCGACATTTTTTGTGGGGCATCACAACCTTCAGAAATGATATCAAACCATTCTTTAATGTTTGCATCTTTTTGGGAATTTTTGTAAAGCTTTGCTTCTGCAAAAAACTCACCAATCACATTTTGCCCTATTTTAGAAAAATCATAGGAACCATCTTCTTTAACTAAAATGGCCTCCGAACAATCACCTATTAAATCTTTTTCATTACTTATTCCTAATATTAATCCCCTGAAAGAATAGATATAACCCATTCCAGCGGAACCAGGCGAAGACATTTCTGGGCGAATTGTTGAAAAATCAGCATATGATGTATCTAATAAATACATGCTTTTGTACATTTTCCTAAGTCTAGAATAAGTTGTGTCCACAATTTCAGCTTGATGTTCCAGCACGTGGGGGGTTGTTGTTACCGTAGTTGGTTGTGGTTGGGTATTGTCACTTGGTTGTTGTTGTTGTTCTTGACAACTTACAATCAATAAACAAGATAGAAACAGTATGCTGAACATGTTTGAGTATTTAATTTCTTGTTTCTAAACTAATTATTACCATGAGTCAAACAATAATGATATATTTATAATTTATTTTTTAACCATGAATTTACAAAAAAATGTGAGTTATTTATAAATAAGAACCATATCTATTTCTCCCCACTGAGCCGTTGTTTTGATATGAACCAGGTCTTTGAAAGGAAGTGTTACATCTTTGTTTGTAATATTGTTCGCTATAAGTCATATCCTGTCTATAATTGGGCTTGTTACAGGTTCTCGAAGCATTATCTCCACGATACTCTGTGAATTGATTGTTGAATGTCATTAAATTAATGTTGTATCCAGATTTCAATAAGGTAGATATCGGTGGTTTGTAATTATACAAATCTTGTCTCTTTTTTTGAAATTTCAATGGCGCCAATAACTCTGAGTTATCGTACATCAAATTAAAGGACTGTGAGTCGTTATGATATAATCCTTTGATGTCACTAAACTGCCTTACTTTAAATTGTTCCATCACTGTTCTTTGTTTTTCACTTCCACCACCCTCCTGACACTCGCGTCCTTTTTGATCACCATTCTTCGAAGCGTATTCTTTCGAAATGCTGGTTAAGTCACTGGAATCATCTATACTTATAGGGAAATCTAGGTTTGGAATTTCGTGAACCATGTGACACGAACAGAGACATTTACATTTTTTTGCAATGTTGGCCAAATTTTGATCAAGCGTGACGTCCTTTTTTACTTTGGTCTTATTGGTCTTCTTAGAGCAACTCTTTGCTTTACTTTTATCTTCTGAGTTAAAATCCGCGCCATTCATGGAAAGATTTGCGTTTTTCCCACCTCTCCGCCTTCCCCTCCCCCTCCCTCTACCTCTTCCTCTCCCCCTACTTTTCTCGCCACCATTGATTCTACCCCTACCCCTGCCTCTAACCCCACCTTCGCGTTTATATATACCACCAACTTCGCTGTAAAAACAACCGAGCCCGAGTGTGGTTGGATATTGAAATGTACTTGAATCACCACCGCTTCTGAAATGATGAAAACTGTTAGAACTCAAAAAATCATCAAAACTGCTACCAAGACTTTTGGTCCCGTAACCACTCAACATATTATCACACATTGTTATTCTCCCTTGGATTTTATATTTACCCCCTCTTGTGCTTTTCAAACCCCTCCCTCTGCCCCTGCCCCTACCTCTTCCCCTACCCTTTCCTCTGGAAAGCATATGTTTCAAATTAAAATCTAAAAACATGGAGCGATAGATCAGCTCTGAATTTGATAGTTTGTCAGTTTTTCTCTTCTTTTTAAACGGCATTGATCCGTCGATGCAGTTTTCAAGTGACCGTTTCCTTTTTTTAATGTCAGTGGCGTCATTTAGTACAACCATATTTACATTTGAGCTATTGGGAGCCATCTGTGGTATGCAATCACCATTTGAAACCTCTTTATCAATAGAAAACAGTATTATATCGCGGTTGGGCTTATAGTGCTCTCCATTTCCTATCCTTAATGTAAACCAGTTATCAGCATTGGAGGAAATTTTGTATTTATCATCCTTTTTAGACTCCTCGAGAGTTTGTTGAGTACCATTTCCAGTTAAATATTCTATGTTTGTGGTATTTTTGCCACTTTCTTGGCCATCTGTAATACTATTTTTGGTCTGTGAGGGCTTTTTGTACTGACATTCACAGCAATGGATGTTTTCTGCTGAGTCATAAAGCCCTAGAATATAGTGGTCCAAATCAGTTGATATTTTGAGAGTACTTGCGTTGTTGTTATTCAAATCTTGTATATCACTTCGGTTGTCGGTACCATCATCATCATCCTGTGAGATTAGAAAGGCATAATTTTCCAAACACAGTGACGTGGTGTCTTTAATGTCAAAACCTGTTTTATTTTCAAACCAAGGCTCCGCCGTTTTTTCATTGAGCCATTTGCATTTAATATTTTTACCATCATAGTAGATAATCTCATCTTCCATTTTTGGCACAAAGATTAGTTCCGAGGTGTGGTTGGGGGTGTTTTTAGGGTTCTTGGCTATGTAATCCAAAACCATGTCGCTCACAGGTATGATGCGTTTGTTGTTCAAAATTGGAAGGTAGCTTCCCCTTGTATCCCGTTTGTGTACGTCAGTCAGGTAATGATGGTGTGTTTTACAAAATATCTTTCTTTGAAATGGATTTATACTGTCGTTTATATCTAAAATGTTTGTAGTGCTATAACTCAATTCACCTTGTTTCTCGTCCACTGGTATTTTGCAATAATCACAAGTGTGCGACACTTTGTTTTCTTCCATGTCTTTTGTACAAAAATTGCATTGATAACCACTGAACCCTTTCTCATACTTTTGCTCATATTGATGAAAAGCACCACAGGAGGGGCAAAATTGAAAGGCCTTGGACTTGAAGAATAGTCTGTGTTCTTTTAAATCAATTGCAATTGCTGGAGCACTCTTACAATCTAGGGTGTTTTCGTATTTCTTGAATCTTCTAGATATTTTTTCATCTGAACTGTCTTTTTTCTTGCAGCTCTCGTTTTTTTTATTCTTTATCCCAGATTTCTCCAATTCTTTAACCAATGCTCTTTTCTTTTGTATTTTTCTCAATATCTTTTTTTCATCAATTATAGTAGATTCTCGTGTCTTTATGGCTAGTGGTAACAATTTAGAATTCTCCTTCTCCAGTTTTTCCACAATTTCATTTAACAATGGTTTTTTGTTCAGCAATTCATTCAGTTCTTTTAAATACATTTTCCACTTTTTATCAAAATTGCCCATTTTCTTACTCTTTGCTTGGCTTTTGTTTGCACAAGTATACGTTTTCATAACGTGATCATAAGCTATTCTGAAATGTCCATAAGCTTTACCCTTGCCATGTGTAGCTACTCTTCCACAACAAGGGGTCAAAAACACCACGTGGGTTTGTTGTGGTAATTTTTCACCATCCAAAAGCCTATATCTCTGGCTCCTTGTTGCTGATTTTATTCTATGGACCATATCAGGTGGTAACTTATCTGTTCTTATAGAGCTTAGAAAATTCTTAGTCTTTAATAGAAACTGAATCTTTTTGAAAGTGGTTAATTCCATTTCAGATATGGTTTTCCTAATCATTTTGGGATTGGAAATCTCTCTGTAAAGTTGGAGTAATTTTGCATAGGATATCATTTCATTTTTTGTCAATATCTCTGAATACTTGTTTTTATCCAGCTTCGAACCTGTGTAGATTAAATTGGCATCTCTGAGTTCAACATCACTCGGCTCATCATAGTGGCGTATTTTTATGCACGCATTGTCACTGCCGTCATTTTCACAATCGTTGCAATGTGTAGTCTTCTCAACAGTACTATTTTCGTCCACCTCGTGAATGAAATAGGTTGACAATGGATGTAATTTTAAAGAGAAGCGCCATATTTTGTTCTTTTCTACAGGGTTTAAAATCCTCTCATTGTTCCAGATCAGAAACAAATGTATTTTCAATTTCAACAAATGTTCTATCAATTCGAATATTATGTTGTAGACTCTTTTGCTTATTGTCTCGTCTCTCAAGTCTATTTTCTCCCAAATAGACTCATCTGGGTTCAAGAATATGTAATCACCCAGTTCTGATAATTTTAGATGCCCTTTTCTCCGCATCAACTTATCGTAATCCAAACCCATGGCCTTGTTGCGCTTGCAAAAATTAAAAGGCGATGATTCCTCTAGTACTATCACGTCACTCATTTTACCAAGTATTTCTAAAATGCTTCTTTTCATATCCTTCAGTATGGTTAGCGTATTTTCCACAGTGGATTCACTGACGCCAGTGGGTGGGAAATATTTTGTATTTTCTAAAAGTTTGTGTGAAGACATTTTTAAATTCACCAACAGGTCAATGTCCAACTTCATATGCATTTCCTTTTTGATCAAAGTCTCTTGATATTTGTCCATGAAAGATAAAACAGTACTTTCAAAATTTTTGTACTTGATTTGGACTGGAAACAAATCCTTGACGGTCATTAGAGCTGACTCATAAATGAGTTGTAACCACGAGTCCTTATCAAACAATTGGATTCTTTTTTGTTTTGACTTTGAATCAGCCTTATTGTAAACAGTTATCATCGACTTGGTCTCTACACCCAGGTCACTTTTTGTATTTTCAATCCTTTTTGAAATTGAAGATTCACTGTCGTTTTGCCGTCTCATCATCGAATAATCTAATGTATTTTTCACATCTTTGAATCTAAAGTCGTTCACAGAGGGCATGAATGGATAACTTCTACTATTTCCACTGCTTATATCAATATTTAAATTCACTCTTTCGTATATATTCATCCTCATTGAGTTCGTAGCATAATCCACGCTGCGCTTAAACCCGTTATAATCTAGTAATAGTGTCTTACCAACATATCCAAATGAGTCCACATAATTCAAATAGCATTCTCTCACAATGTAATGCGATAGTAATTGTTGCATGGTGTAGAACTTTACAAAACTTTGTATATCGTTTTTGGGTTTGATAAAGTCACCTTGTTCCGAATCATTGTTTTTTTGAAACAGTGAAGTGAACAAAAACAGTATAGAAGTAAAGTCTGGTCGGTAAGTGTAATTGTAAAAACCATCCTTTCCTTCAATCTCTAAACGCCTCGCATATCTTTTCAAGCGCTCTGACTTAATTTCATGAGTTAATTTATTCCTATTAGTGACACTATCCACCGTGGGCCTCGTCTTTGTACTTTTCTCAAAAGGCTTTGTTTTACCATTCAATTCTACTAATTTATCACAACCATCTTCTTCCAAATGAGTTCTATACAAATCTTCAGGTGACTTTGGCCTGATGGAATTCAAAAAGTCGTATTTTCTCAATTTTTGATCCCATTTGTAGCCATATAAAGTAATCATGTCTTCTATATCACTGGTTACCATTCTTTCGGTATATCCACCAGTCAATGAAAGCATGGTGAGTCTTTTGATGAAAATATAAAAATGTGGTGATGAATTACTAGTATCAACTAACTTCAATTCTAATATTCTACCACATGATTTCCAACATTTGCACTTATAGAATAGCTTCCACATGGCCAATACGTCGTTTTTAGGCACTATCGGGGTGTTTTTGATCATGTTGGCTGTTTTTCTTTCCACTTGGTATTTTCTTTTGTTAACATTGGCGTCCTCGCGTGTCCTTCGCTCCTTTTCTAGCAACGAATCCTCGCTGGGGTCGTTTTCTGGGTTTCTTCTTTTCTGTTTATACTTTTGTGTAAATCTTTCTGCGTACATTTTTTTTTTCACCACCTCGCTCGTTTCGAAATTCAAATTTACAGTAGGGCCATTGTTTTTGCCATCAATATTGAAGCTCTGGTCTATATTATTATCAACTCCAATATCATTTAATTTATATTGATCAACATCTTTGGTTTTGCCTACGACGGTTGGTTTGGCTATGAACGCAACCAACCCCTCCGACTTGTTGTTATTTTTTTTGTTCTTGTTCTTCTTCTGTTCTAAATGCGCCGTGTTAGTCACACAATCAGAAAAATAAGGCAGTGAATCATCATTAAAATCACTATACAAAACATCCACGTGTTCTATTTTTGTTTTTTCTTTATATAAGACTGCATATGGTATTTTATGGTCTTGTACGCTTCTTGTTTCAACCTCGTTTATATTCACCTTGGTTTTACTCATTTTCTTTAACCTATATATGGCAATATCCGGCACAGATCTTTTGGCAACCAAGTGTAAAGCCAACTTTGATATATTCATCATCAACAGGTAATGAAAATTGTTTAGAAAGCTAATGGTGATTTGTGAACTTGAATCACATTGGTTAGGTGATTGATTTTCATATATTCTTCTTAAGTTCAAAATATATCTTGGCTGCTTAGTGCAAGTGTTTGGGTCCACGTTATTTTTCTTTGCTTGCACACTCTCTGAGATGCTTTCATCTTTTAGTATACATTTTTCGGAGCATCCTGAGTGTCTGTTTTTCATAAGGCTACTTCCATACCATTCCCCGTCTTCTAAAAATTCAATTGGTATTACTTTTAGACCAAACCATTCCACATCATCATCATCATCATCATCGCCGTTAACCACTCGACCACCCACACATCCTCTAGTGGGTATTATGGGTATTTTAGTGGTGGATGGAAATGTTTTTGTAGAAGTGGTTGCAAATGAATCCATTAAAACCACTGGCTCAGCTATAGATGGCGAGAAGTTATCATGTATTAGCGCTCGGTACATGTTGAAAGCCAATCCACATAGAATTGTGGCATAGAATAATGAGTATTCACTTCCATATATTGGCTTTATGCAATCATCTTTCCTCTCTATTAAATCCATACACCTCAGAACCTTGCCATCAACTTCCATAATAGGTAACATATTAAACAGTCTCAAATATGGTAGGTTGTTTGATAGTCCCCACGAAAATATTTTTGATATGTACCCCTCCACTTCAAATTCAGTCAAATCATTCCAGTGGACTGGGTTGTACCATGCTGATGTCTGAATTGTATCACCATTGCTGATATCAACGGGGTGATGGTGCTTAAAATAGCGATACATTAGCCTCATATTACAAAACATGTTATTCACAAATGGCATGAGGTTTTTAACTTTGGAAATACTTCTTTCAATTAAACTGGCATCATTTGGATAATCATCACCATTGGATATCAGTTCATTCATTGAATTGAATATATTTTTTCTCACCAATATTGACTTAGTTATATCTAACCACTTCCCAGTGAGGACTCCCAAGTTATCGCACTTATTTACCGCCAGATGGTCAAATAGGCAAATTGACCAAGGTAATTTCGTTACTGAGTGCCTTTTGTAAAACTTTTGGGCTCTTTGTAAACAATAAACACCCAAGGGAATTTTTCTTATGTACCTTGAATCTTGCGCATGCTTTCTTTTTGGTACTTTCATGTGAATCATCTTAATTATTTCACACTCCTTTTCTGTAATTGATGAGTCGCTTGGTGATCTAAAACTCTCTTCATAATTTTCCATCAGCCACTTGCACATGAATACGTGGTTGTTTAAAAAAACCCTCAACTTGAAAAGAACGTGATTGAAACTGACTTCGTCATAATATCTCTTGAACCCAAACCATTCTTTTTTAGTATCCACTACTTTTGGTTCTTTAACCACCATTTCTTCAAAATCAGAACTCATGCCATTTGGTATCACAGACTGAGTAGCTTGGCTATTTTTAATTAACTTTAAGAGACGCTCGTATGTATCCTCTTTTAACACCTCTTGTCCATTGTCGAAATCATCTTTAAATGGTCTATCCATAGTTCGGGTGTCCAACATGTTTGATTTATATCCGCCATCTTTTTCAACACGGTCAGTGATGTAGCTGGCGACATTAACATCATTCCCACTCATTGATACAAAATCATGCCCTAAAAGATTGTCATTTGTTTTACCAATGTCATCCAATAATCTTAGAATATAATCCACCCTTTCATCTATCACCTCTGTTGGATCTGCTTCCAAATCTTTGGTTCTTTGCATCACACCATCCAACAATCCTTGTACGCTCGGATCATATTTTAGACATGACTCGGTGTTTATGTTGTAATTGCCTAATAAAGTTGCCAGATCTTGATGTAAATTGTTTTCATCATTGCATCTCTTTAGAAGCGGTTGTAGCGTTTTTATAGCTTCCGAAACTTCCAAGATCTTCAATAAAGTTTGCTTTACTATCATTCCATATGATTCTATTTCCATATAATTGGATTTGACCACGTAACCATTCTCTTTAAACTTCATTAGAGTATCTTTTAAAAACCCAACCAATTCGTGGTGTGTTTCTATATTTAAGGACAGGACTTTCAACATGGTGTAGTACATGGTTATAGGAGAATCTTTCTTCATAAACGACGTGCCATTTTCAAATATTTCAAAACTCAATGCGTTATTCATCTCCAAAGTTGTACTGTCTGAATATTCCTCAAGAGTGTCAGTCTTTTTCGTCACTTGAAATGATTCCAAGGAGTCATTTTCTACATAATATGATCTTCTACATCTATAATAAGTAGCTAGATCCAGATGGCTTGGGCTCTTGTATGGTGCCATGTTATTAAAATCATAGGAATAGGAGCTTTCAGGTTCTAAATCACCCTCTTGGGTTTTTTTCTTTGTATTTTTGTTATCCTCTACTATGTTTGCCACTCGATTTATGCACTCTACTTCCTTGTTTACCATTCCTATGACTAAATTAACTCTTATCAGTAGACAAACATAGAATGGGTTATCTTTGACTTTAAATGATCTGTAATCCATACACCAATGCGTGAAAAACCTTGCATAATCTTCTTTGTTTATGAGATGTTCTAATCCATCGCCCCAATGGAATAACTTTTTCACCACATATCCTAAATGTCTCATGATTTTTTTCATTTTTCCAGACCACAAGATTTTAGATATGTTTGAATCATTTTCATTAAGAGAATCATATTTGTACCAAAAGCTAAGCAGATGGGAATTTTTTGGAAACTTATACATGTACTCGGAAATAGTGTTCCCTATTTTCATCTTACCTAATTTACAATCAATAAGATGGAATAAGAAAAAACCCAAACCAACAAAGACAAAGACAAAGACAATTACACACGACTGTTATTATTTAATAACGGGATATATTAACAAAGATAAAGGTGGGCGGTTTTACTTAAATCATTTATTTACATACTATCCGTTCTGTTGAGAATACTATCTTCAATGGTATACAACATCCCCTCTCTTTCTGACCAAGAGTTGACTGGATGTAAAATATTTTCCATTTTGAAAGTAAAGAAATTGCTCATGGGCGATTTATCGTCAGCAAAAGATATCTCAATTTTTGAATGTGCAACCACACACCGGGATGGTAGGTAATTATTAACATTGAAGTCCAATATCGGCTTGGTTATACCATGGAAATTTCCACCACACGTGAACTGGCAATTACTATCGTACTCACCCACGTCGTTGAATATATTAGCAAACTTCTGGGTGACGATATTCAATTCCGGGTTATGGATAGGTGAATTGTTACTGCAATTCCTAGCCAATCTAGCAGTCTCTGACAATTCACAGAGGATGCAACAATTTGGAGGACCATTAGCAATCTTGGAATCCACACTTGCCACATAATCTTCTATTTGTTTTTTCATCTTGGCTTTTAAGGCTAATCTTTCGCCTCGGTTCCTGCAATATGACATCCTGTCTCTATAATTTGCGTTCATTTCGTTGGAAAATATAGCCAACTCTCTTGCTAAACTCTCGGATCTCCGCTTGCTTTCACCAGGTGTTATAAACTCTCTCAACGGCTCCGGCTTTGGTAACAACTTATCTGCATCAATGTTGTCGCTGGTTTTCTTGTATTTATTGGCGTAAAATTTATAATCTTGACAGAGGTCAGATCCAGGCGCCGGGCCTTGTTGATTAAAATTAGTCTTGTTTTGTATTGGGGCGTCGTTTTTCCATTTGTTCTCTATCAAATGTCTTTTAGAACTCAATAGTAATTGATAATAGATTTGAAACACTTTGCACATTTGACCATTCCTACAGGATCTTTCTCCAGTCTTTGGTATGGCAGGTCTATAAAAATTCTGTATGTAGGCTCGCTTTATTGTGGGTATGTTTATTGAATACTCTCTCTCCCCGTCCAATGGTGAAAGAAGATCATTCTTTATTTCCTCCAGGTTTCCAAATCTACTGTGGTTATTCTTTTTGCTTTCTAAGATGGTGTTTATTTGAGACTCCTTTGCATAAAATACATCCTCATTAGCCTTATTAAAAGCATCCATTATATTCTTCTCCCACTCATTCAATTTTAATGTCCTCAAGGACTCTAAATTCTCATCATTGGATGTTATGGGTGAATCTGGCGTGTTGGAGTCATCCACTGTGGTATTTTCGTGAGTATTGGCGTTTCTCTCCTTTCTAAAACTGTTTACAAGTAAGCCCAGGTTTTTTTGGGTTTGCATTTGATGTTTGTTTTCATGGATGACATTACCAATTTGTGAACACTCTTCCGTTATCAAAATACTTTGATTTCCTATTTTATCCAATTGTGCACGGGTGATTTCAGGCATTATTTCTAATCCTCTGTTCAGGAGCGCCCTATCAAAACCTTTCTTGGCGTTCTTTACATCTTGGGTGTACATATCTGGCTCGGTGATGTTGATTGGATAACCCGCAGCTTTGGTGCTACGAAGATGCTCCTCCATATCACACTTAAATTTATCAGATACTTTAAAACAACCACTATTGGGTGATTCATCCATTTGCATTTTTTCACAGGTCTCGGTATTGCTTGTATTAGGATGGGTTTCGAAATAATTACCAGTCTTAGTTTTGTGTGCTTCATTTGCATTTCGCCCCCTTGACTGTGATTTAGTACCTCTGGGCGTATATCCCTTACTTTTTTTAGTTTTAGAATATGAGTGTAAGATATTCAACACCTCTTCTGAATTATCATTCTCAGTTACTTTTTTTTTCAAATCCCTCGTGATGTCGGGATTAAATAATAATGACAAGTCGTTAACTGGTTTGCTTGTACTCATATTAAAAATACTAAGCTGTGTGGGTCGTAATATGAGCTTTACTTTCAATTTAATAAATTTTTATAATATTTTCTCTAAATATTATTTAAAAAATAGGGTTTTTAAAAATATAAAGATAACTAAAAATAAATACTTGGGATTTGTCATTTTTCTTTTCTTTGTCCAAATTGTAATGGGTGGATCCACCCTTGAAATCTAATGCAAGAAATCATACAATAACATGTTCTTATTACTATTGCAATTGATAAATTATATATCTTGTTGTGTTTTTTATTATAATCTTTCTATGAAAAATATTTTATGACAATTCTGAAATATAACGGATTGTTACATACTCCCAGTCATGACTGCGATGGATGTTTTACCGCAACAATTTTTAATCAATACTGAGAAAACCAATAAGGGATCCATCAAATCAATATTAAATAAGAGAACGCGTGATAGAAGACAAGGTAAAGCTTCTTTGTTTATACCAAAGAGAAGACCGGCCAGGGTCACACAAGGCAGCGCCCGTGGCAGGATAAACGCTATCAATGCCACTAACATGGAGACCAGGCCAATTATTGATGATCAAACCGCCATAATGAGTGACAGCTGTTTGAAGAACCAAAAAATTGGCACCAGTAATTTTCAAAAAGGTAGTAGAAAAAGAAAATGCGAGAATGATTTGGAAGGGATGCGTGTTAAAAGAATTAGAATGCGTGATTCCGGAACAATGTCAGAAAGGTTTGATAATATAGATGGCGATACTGGCGGTGTAAGTGATGAGACTGGTAGTGCTGAGTTTGAAGTTGAGGTAAAAAAGGACATGAGGGATAGTGCGGAGTTGAATAAAATTGAAAAAATGTTATTAAAAACAATGTTCATTAATACTTTGTATAAGACGAAAGTATATAAGGTAATTTGTCCTTATTGCTCCAAATCCAGACGAGAGATTGAATTTCTTTCTCAAAATAGTGAATATAATAGGACATATAATAATTTTAGAAGGTTGAGATATAATGATAGGTTTTATATAAATTTTGGAGTGACTGATGCCTTGATGAAGAAATCATTTGATGGTATAGTGAGTGAAATTATAAATACATCCGTGATGATTAAAGACATTGAATCTAATGATTTAACCAAAAGTGATTCCATGGGTTACTTATTTAAGAATATATTTGCGTTTCTAATCTTTTCTCCATTGAAAATAAAATTACAACATGGTTGCATTCATCTATTTTCAAAAACAAGCAAAGAGTTGAAGAGAAGGTTTAACCTATCAAATAGTCAAGAATCTTCAGTGGATGTCGATGAAAAAGACATCTGTGGGAATGATCATTTAATTAAACACATGAGAAGCGTGGAACATCGCTCAAACAGTGATAAAACCCTTAGTAGGTTAGAGGAAAGGAAAAACATATTCCACGTGTATGTAGAAAGTAAAATATCTTGGAATGGTGATGAATCCAGCGATGGTAAATTTCATAATTCACTAGATTATATAAAATATCTCTTCAACTTGGATATTTTCAAAAAAGACAAACCTCGGGCCGTCTTAACCAATAAAACATCGTCAGGTGATTTTAATTCCAATAATAATTTGGTTGATTCCAATAAAGTAATCAAAGGTGCGCCATGGTTGGATAAAAAGGTAAATGGTTCAAATTATCGTGATGGGAATAAAGGATCTGTAAGTAATACTGGGCGCGCATGTGAACATTATGTGCAAGAAAGCGATGAGTTATATTGTGACCATGGTGGTGATGATTTTGATTATCAAAATTTTCATTCTCAGGTCGGGTCTCTTGATGGTGGAAAAGGCCATATTAAGTATAAACCACCCATCGGCGTGCGCAGAATGACTGACGGGGAAAGGGAAGAGGAGGAATTAAACCGTTACAAAAACCCATTTAATATGATGTTTCAATTAGATTCCATTTTTAAAATACCTCTAAAAATTATCTTAAATGAAAATGAAGATGAGAATCATGATGGCCCCACTACCGGTGATGAGGCATTAAAGGAAGGTCCTGGCGATGAGTTTTCCTATCAGAAGTGTCCTAAATGTCACCGAAGTGGATTGAATAAAGTGGATAATGTAGAAGCGGCGAAGATTGATAGGATTGCATTTATTTTAAAAAGTCTTAGAAAATTTGTAATGGTGGTAGATGATAGTATTGAGTCAGTAGACGATGTTATCTGGGGTTTGGATGGTTCTCAAAAATGCAAAGGTGATTCAAAAATACTTTCGCTGGGTGATAGGTGTGCGCTGATTCATAAATTGTTTCTTCATTTAATTGAAAAAATAAAAAATGACTCTGTGAATGTAAAGAAGTTAGATGAAATTATAAATGTGAAATTGCATTCAGCACTCTATGAAGTACATGCTTGTTTTAACAAGTACAGTACCGCCAGCGAGTTGGATTTAATTGAAGATCTGTTGCAATACTATGATCATAGATCCACTCTAAGAGTCCATTATTGGCAAAAAGTATTAAATGTTCTAACCACACGCCATAGAAATCATTTCATATACCAAACTGGAACAATATATGGACAAGTGGAAAACCAATCAGTTCTTGTTGATGGCTCCAACCATGTACCTCGGAACGCATCAACAACGGGTTAGATTGAAAAACGTGTTTATTTTACATCGAGTAGTGATGATTGATTTGGACATGAGCAAAAGTTAGGTCTAATGCATTTAAATAAATCAATTAAGCAGTGATTTCTTACGCCACTGTGTGGTGTGTAGTTTATTATAATCTTACATTTTGTAAGATTATAATTATACAAAATTATTTAGTTATTTTCCCGCCATATATTTTTCATTTTTTTTTAAATCGAGGTTTTTGTATTTAAGTAAAAAATCTTGTTAAATGATAGCAATATATATATAAGTAGTGTGTTGAGTTAAGGGCCATAAATCTCGGAAGTTAATGGAATATTAAAATATTATATTTTAGCAATGAATGAGAATGACAACGTTGCTCACGACCATGGCAGAACTACTCCACTATCGCATTACAGTCCCGATTTTTTATCATCCTTGTACATATTAGCTAAATCAATCGAGGGTCCTGATGAAATAACTTTTACTTCACAGTATGTTAATAAAACAAAAAACATTTACGATCTTCTGGGAGAGTGCACTCAAGATAGTTTCACTGATGGATGGGTTGAAGAGGGTATGTCACTCACAATCAATGGGGATTAGTGCACTTTAATTTAACAATCTAACTTTGATAGCAGTTTATGACAGTGACGATAGTAGCGAAAGTAATGAAAAAAGTAAAAGCATAGCATCCTATGAGAGGGAAGTGAGAGAATTGGAAGGGGCTGTTCACTTGGACTCTTCTTGGGTATTTCAGATAGTGAATGGAGTGGACCAACCCACAAGTGCTGTGAAAGCTGACCCAAGGTTGATAATGTTGGAACATCATTACTGTGTGAGCAAAACGACTTGGATCAATGGCTATTTTTCAAAAAATGCAAACTATACAAACACAGTCAAGAAGAATCAATTGCACACATTCTTGTCAAAACATGAAATCACCAGTAATGGTATGGAGAGGAGCGACTTGGATTCACATCACCATCATCAAGCAAGATGTCGTTACCACAACTTTGACGTTCATCAAACGGGGACCAAAGTTGAACCACGGGGGATGAAAAAAAATGGTTTTAACTGCGAATGTCCTTTCGAAGCGCCATACGTTGGTACAACCAATTCTATGATATTCGCTTGGAACTCCATGGTGAAGGATTCTACTAATTGTAACAAAGTTGGGCATCAAAAAAACCCCAAAAGGATACACAATGCGAGTGAACCATATCTGATAGGCGAACAACAGAGATATACTTTCTCAAGTCTCGTTGACTTTCTTTCAAAAAACAGTGCGCTTCTGGACCCTACGTCGACTCTGAGTATGTTGGCATTCTCAATGACATATGATGATAGCATAGTGAATAATTTTTTTAATGGAAATGGATGTGGCAAAAAAGAAAGGGTTTACTATTTCATCATGGATCAACCACGTTGGAAGATACTATCCTCCATGAAGTCGGCAAAAAATACCTTGATACCTTTGATGGACAAACACAATTATTGTGAAAAGTTGTTACAAGAGTACGCTAGTGAAAATGGTGAACAACTTTGTTGGCAAAAAGCTTTTCAGTCCGGCGATGTGTCTGACCTCTTGGTAGCATTCATGAAGAACAGGTGTAGGAATGTTGAAAAAACTAGATTCGATGATTGGTTTTCAGTGGCGCCAATAGGTGCTAATAGATGTGTTCTGGCCATAAGAAAGGATATTTTCCTCTGTATGAAGAGTAATTGGATCTGTCATTACTATTCCAATATACCCATTTATGACCAATTATTGAAACATTGGAATTTGAAAAGTTGCTACGGGCTAGTGGATAGAACCAGGAAATTCAACGTCCTTCGAAAGCTTTTGATTTGGTTGGAAAAGAACGCAAACAAGAATGTTCATTTTATGCTATCCCCTGACCACGCTGACTTTGAAGAGGTTTATAATGTGTTGTTTGCTATATTGGATATGTGGAATACAAATTTGGATGATTTCAAAAGAGAACTTATATACTCATATGCAAACCCGACTCGACCATCGATCCTCAAGTCTATAGTTAGTCTATTATTGATTAAAAAGAAACACGTGGTAGACAAAGGCGTTATAACAAAACTACATGATTGGTTGGCCGGACTTATTGATGTTACTGGATCAAAGAGTGAGGACCATGATAGAAATTTGGTGAAAAAGAAATTCCCTTATCTATCACATGTTCTTCACGTTCTAAAGATGTGTAATACAGTGTCGGATAGAGAGAGGTCTCTAAAAAACATAGTAGAGGGAATTTCAAACAATTCTCTACCAGGTGTATCAGCTGATATGAAAGTGAAGTTATTCAAGACAAAGGAACCATATTCAGTCATCAGTAGAGCCAGTGGTAGTAAAAACACGACCCGTGGTGCAAAAAGTGAAGAGCTTAATTCAAGCGATGATTTGTTGGATATATCCTTTTATGGAATGGGTGGTGTGAATAATTTAAAGAGATTCAGAGGTGGTGAATTCAAATACCGAGAGAGTGTCGAGAAGAACTTGGTTGATTTCTCCTTCCTTAAAGATTTTAAAAATGATGATGACGTGAAAGAGTTGATTGACATGTTGGAAATGCAACGTAAAGGAGAGGTTGGTGATGTGTTCGAATCAATGAATCTGGGAAGTGAGCTGAATGAAAAATACCTTAGAATACAGAATTTTAACAAAAAGATTGAAACCTTTCGAAAGAACGCTCAATTGATTCACGCATTGGACTCTTATTCACACATCATGGAGAACAGTGGGTGTTTATTTGAGTACAAGTATAGGAAAAAGAAACTTAGGGAAAGCGAGATCCCTGGTGAATCTCTTAGAAAAGTGAAAGGCATCATGAAAAAATCAAAAATGAGAAAAGGCTTGGTTGGAACATCTAAAAAAATGGATAAATCGGGCCCTTATCTCCAACAATTACCAGCAAAAACTATGAAAATGATATGTACCATATTAAAAGAGGTCAATCTAGTTGGGGATAGAGAATCCAACAAGCGGGCCAAATTGAACCATGCGGATAGTTCCTCGAGGGCACTTGGTTTGGATACACCTTCCATTATGAGTAATGTTGATAAAGAATCCAGCGCTGGTGCCGAAGGAATTGGCGATGGTGAAAACTTAGAGAGAAGAGATGTTAACTCATTTTTGGATTTTGAAGAGGTTAAATTGAAGAAGGAAAACGAGGAGTGCGAAGAGTGGTTGGTTTTAGGAGAATATTACGCAATTAAAATGCTATACCAAGCTTGCTCGTGCAATGAGATTCCGACAGAACTACGAAAACAGCTATTTCTTAACATTCTCTTAGTACATAAGATAAAAAGTTCAAAAAAAAGGAGTGTTGCAAAGAAAACAGAGTATGGTTTGGTTGCGTCACCTTCTTTGGACTCAGAGAACCCAGTGTGCGCCAATATGTTGGACACGGAGATTACAGATGGTTCGATACTTTGGAATATGGGAACCATCATAAAGGACAAAAACGTTATGAAAAACATACTGGTACCTATAGATTTTAACCCGCCCCGCTTGAGGACAAAGGGAGTGGAATACATGAAACATTTAGAAAGGGTGAAAGAAAAAAACAAGGAAGAGTTGAAAGATTATCTGAAAACACTCTCTGGTAACAAAGACTTGGGAAATTTTGATGAAAGTGGAACTTTTAGATCTGTTAAAAAAGGTAAAAGATCCAAAGGGACGAAATCTAAAAATACAAAGGAGATTGACGAGTGGTTATGGATGGATGA
>Ga0102943_1000638_pt1 | contig 23227 bp, 22 predicted proteins | sample SalPonC_black_MG_FD_78174 | JGI IMG/M metagenome (GOLD analysis project Ga0102943, IMG submission 78174) | Salt pond soil microbial communities from South San Francisco under conditions of wetland restoration - Salt Pond MetaG... | ecosystem: Environmental > Aquatic > Marine > Intertidal zone >...
GCCTCACGACACGTACGTCAGCCAGTCCGCGAACCTCGCGTCGCGACCCTCGACCGCGTTCAGGTACCACTCGCGCATCCGCATCGCGAACGGTCCCGCCTTGCCCTCGCCGATCGGACGGCGGTCGATCTCGGCGATCGGCGTGACCTCCGCCGCCGTGCCGACCATGAACACCTCGTCGGCCGTGTACAGCTCGTCGCGCGTCGCCCAGGTCTCCCGGACCTCGACCCCCTCCGCCGTCGCGATCGCGATGACGCTGTCGCGCGTGATGCCGCGCAGGTTCACCGAGTGCACCACGGGGTAGAGCACGCCGTCGCGGACCAGGAACAGGTTCTCGCCCGCGCCTTCCGCGACGAAGCCGTTCTCGTCCAGCAGCAGCGCCTCGTCGTAGCCCAGCTCGCGCGCCTCCTGGTTCGCGAGCACGCTGTTGACGTAGTTCCCGCCCGCCTTCGCCTTCGTGGGCATCACGTCGGGCGGACTCCGCCTCCAGCTCGAGGTGATCATGCGTGCGCCCTGGGCCACGGCGTCGTCGCCCAGGTAGGTGCCCCACGGCCAGGTCGCGACCATGAAGTGCACCCGGTTCCGAGCCGGGCTGATGCCCAGCGACTCCGGGCCGTACCAGAGGAGGGGACGGATGTAGCAGGCCGTGCGGCCGTTGCCCCGGACCGTCTCGATCACCGCCTCGTCGATCTCCTCCACGCTGGGTACGTCCGGCATGCCGAGGATCTTCGCCGAGTCGAGCAGCCGGCGGCTGTGGTCGCGAAGGCGGAAGATCGCCGCGCCGCGGTCGGTGGCGTACGCACGTGCGCCCTCGAACACGCTGGTCCCGTAGTGCAGCGCATGGCTGAGGACCGAGACGGTGGCTTCCTCCTGCGGGACGAGGCGCCCGTCGAACCAGATCCGTCCGGCGTCGATGCCGGGAGCGGTGCGGCCGTTCGAATCTGTCATGAGTGGAACTCCCTCCAGAGTTGGCGCGTCGGCCCATCGTACAGGCCAGCGGCGCGTCCGGGCGCGTTGTGCCGCGCGGCGGCGCCCCGGTACACTGCGGCCATGCGCATCCTCGTCACCGGCGGCGCCGGCTACATCGGCAGCGTGACCGCCGCCGCGCTCATCGAACGCGGACACGACGTCGTCGTGCTCGACGATCTCCGAACCGGGCACCGCGAGGCGGTTCCGGGCGACGCCGCGTTCGTGCACGCCGACGTCGCGGACGCCGCCACCGTGGCCGGCACGCTGAGCCGTCACGGCTCGGAAGCGATCGTGCACTTCGCGGCCAGCTCGCTGGTGGGCGAGTCGATGGAGCGCCCGATGCTGTACTTCGGCAACAACACCGGCGGGACGCTCTCGCTGCTGGACACGGCGCTCCAGCACGGCGTGCAGCGGTTCGTGCTCTCCTCGACCGCCGCACTGTACGGCACGCCCGAGACGGTCCCGATCCCAGAGGACGCGCCCCTCCACCCCGAAAGCGTGTACGGCGAGTCGAAGTACCTGATCGAGCGGATGCTGGGTTGGCTCGGACGGACCGCGGGGCTGGGCTGGACGGCTCTGCGCTACTTCAACGCCGCCGGCGCCACCGCCGAGCGGGGCGAGGATCACCGACCGGAGTCCCACCTGATCCCGATCGTGCTGCAGACCGCCTTGGGGCAGCGTGCCGAGGTCGCCATCTTCGGAGACGACTACCCGACGCCTGACGGGACGGCCGTCCGGGACTACGTGCACGTCGCCGATCTCGCGCGCGCACACATCGCCGCGGTCGAGGCGACCGTGCCCGGCCAGGGCGCCGCCTACAACGTCGGCACCGGCCGCGGCTTCAGCGTCGCCGAGGTCGTAGGGGCGTGCAGGGAGGTCACCGGACATCCGATCCCCGCCGAGGTGGCGCCCCGCCGTTCCGGCGATCCGCCCCGCCTCGTCGCCGACCCGTCGCGCATTCGCGACGCCCTCGGCTGGGAGCCCCGCACGACGGAGCTCCGCGACATCGTCGCGTCCGCCTGGCGCTGGCATCAGGCCCACCCGCACGGCTACGGACGCTGACGTGCCCCGCAGCGGGGTCTCCGGTGACGGTCGCGCGTCGTCGGGTGCCACACGAGCGCCTCACCAGCCCGTGATATACCCTCATCGACCTGACCCGAGGTCCGCTGCCCGAACCCCCGCCGCGCCCCGGCGGCAGGCGGCGCGGCCGGACCCGAACGACCCGCGTTTGGAGACCACCATGAGACGAAGCGTCACGATCCTCCTCCTCCTGCTGCTGCTCGGCAGCGCCTTCGCGCAACGGTCCGTCACGCTTTCCGGCGTGATCGACAGCGAGGAGCCGCTCCCGGAGGGCACACGCCTGGGCGTCCAGCTGCTGGACGCGGACGACGCCTGGAGCTACGAGGTGGGCAGCGTCGTGCCCGTCGCCGGTAGCTTCCGCCTGGAGATCGAGCCCGCCCCAGAGGACCGGCTGCGACCGTTCCGCAGCGGCTCGGTGCTGCTGCCGGGCCTGCAGAACGAGTACCGCGTCGAGACCGAAGGCGTCCGCTACGTGCAGGGCACGCTGGCGATGTACCTCGATGCGGACGGTGACGGCGTGTGGACGCGCGATCCGGACCGCGACCCGTTCTTCCTCGCGCTCTCGCAGCTCGAGCGGCCGATCGGCTTCTTCACGCTGATCTACGTGGACCGCGCCGCGCGGATGACGGGGAGCGGCGTCGAGCTCGAGCTCCAGCCGGGTTGGAACGTCTACACCGTACGGTTCCCGGAGAGCGGTCCCGCCTACGCGGTGCGCGAAGCGGTCGACGACATCGCGCTCGAAGTGCTCGATCTCGTACCGCGCTGAGCACGAGCGGCGCGATCCGTGGCCCCGCCTGCGGCCCGACCCGCGGCCGGGCGCGCCACCCGGCGCGCGGCGCGCCCGGCCGGCGCGGCCGCTACGCCGGCGCCCGATCGACGCGCTCGGCCCCGCTGCGCTGATATAACGGCCGCATGGACATCTGGGAGGGTTCCCTCGTCGGCGACGGTGTGCGCGTCGCCGTCGTCGCGAGCCGATTCAACGACCTGATCACGCGGCGGCTCTTGGACGGCGCGCTGGACGCGCTCCGGCGGAGCGGCGTGGCCGACGACGACGTCGCCCTGGCCTGGGTGCCGGGCGCGGTCGAGATTCCGCTGGCGGCCGCGCGCCTGGCCTCGAGCGGACGCTTCGACGCGGTGATCACGCTGGGCGCGGTGATCCGCGGCGCCACGAGTCACTACGACCACGTCTGCTCGATCGTCGCGTCCGGCGTGGCCGGCGCCGCGGAGCGGACCGGCGTGCCCGTCGTGTTCGGGGTGCTCACCACCGACACGATCGAGCAGGCGCTCGAGCGCGCGGGAACCAAGGCCGGCAACAAGGGCGCGGACGCCGCGCACACCGCGATCGAGATGGCGAACCTGATGCGTGAGCTGCCGACCGCGCCATGACCGAGCCGTCTCCGCCCGCGCCCAGCGCCGGCGATCGCTGGCGCCAGTCGCTGGTCCTCGTCACGATCCTCGCGACGATCGCGATGAACGCGCTGGCGAACATCCTGCCGCTGATGGGGCGCAACACTGCCGACATCTCGGCCGCGTACCCCGTGCCGTTCACGCCGGCCGGCTACGTGTTCTCGATCTGGGGGGTGATCTACCTCGGCCTGATCGTGTTCGGCGTCTGGCAGGCGCGTCCCGGCCAGGCGCACGACGCGCGGTTGCGCGCGGCTGCGCCGTGGGTCGTGCTCTCCGGAGCGTTCAACGTGGCCTGGCTGGTGACGTGGCACGCCGACCGCGTCGCGCTCGCGACGCTGCCGATCGTGGGCCTGCTGGGGTCGCTGATGGTCGTCTACGAGACGCTTCGCCGCGGCCCTGCCGGCATCGGCATGCGGTTCGCCGCACGGCTCCCGTTCAGCGTCTACCTCGGCTGGCTCACCGTCGCGACGGTCGCGAACGTCTCCGTCGCAGGCTGGGCGCTGGGCTGGCGTGGCGCGCCGTTCGGCGCCGAGGCGTGGGCGCTCGTCATGATCTTCGTCGCCAGCCTGATCGGACTCCGCATGCTGCAGGCCCGGGGCGACGTCGCGTTCGCCCTGGTCCTGGTGTGGGCGTTCGTCGGCATCGCGGTGCAGGCCGGATTCCCGAGCGTGCTGGCGGGCGGGGCGCTGCTGTTCGCCGCGCTGGTGCTGGGCGGCGCGGTGGGCCGTCTGGTCCGCGGCGGCGGGGGCGGGAGATGAGCGACGAGCCGAAGACGACCTGGACCGACCGCGAGATCGTGCTGGAGTACTTCCCGGCCACGAACGAGCGGCTGGTCCCCCGCCCGCTGCGGTTCCGCGTCGAGGACGAGGTCGACGGCCACGTGGTGGTCCGAAATGGCGACGACGAGGTCGCCGTCCGGATGACCGCGGTGTCGCCGGCCGGCAACCCGACCGGCGAGCTCTGCTGCGACCTGTGCCAGCGGACCGGCACCCGTCGCTGGCTGGGGCTCTACCGGGCCGAGGTGCCCGCGTCGAGCGGACGCCGCTACCGCTACCTCACCGCCTGCCGAGACCGGCGCGCCTGCGAGGCACGGCGCCTGGACGACGACGGGATCGAGTCGCTGCTGCGCTCGGGCGCGTGATCGCGGCGCCACACGGCCCGGACGCTGGGTAGCGTGCCGGCATGACCCGTCCCCGCTTCGCGTCGCGGCGCGTGCGCGCCATGCCGGCCAGCGTGTTCGCGACGATGGACCGCGCCAAGAGCGAGGCCCGGCGCCGTGGGCTGGACGTGATCGACCTGTCGATCGGCTCGTCCGACCTGGCGCCTCCGCCGGCCGCGCTTGCGGCGATCCGCGACGCCGCGCACGACCCCGCCACGCACGGCTACTGCCTGCACGCCGGGACGCGGCCGCTGCGCGAGGCGGCCGTCGCCTGGTACCGACGCCGCTACGGTCTGGAGCTCGATCCGGACCGGGAGGCGCTGGCGCTGATCGGAGCGCAGGAAGGGTTCGCGTCGCTGCTCCTCGCGGTGACGGACCCCGGCGACGCGATCCTGCTGCCCGAGCCGGGGTACCCGAGCTGGTTCGGAGCGGTGGTGTTGGCGGGGCTCGAGCGCGTGCCGCTTCCCCTGAGCGAGGCGAACCGCTTCCTGCCCGACCTCGCGTCGGTGCCCGACGACGCGGCCCGGCGAGCGAAGGTGCTGGTGCTCAGCTACCCGAACAACCCCACCGCCGCGACGGCGACCGCCGCGTTCTTCGCTTCGGCGGTCGCCTGGTGCGAGCGCCACGACCTGCTGCTGCTCCACGACTTCCCGTACGTCGACCTGGTGTTCGGCGGGGCCGACGCGCCCTCGGCCCTCGCGGCGCCCGGCGGCCGGGAGCGGGTGGTGGAGCTGTTCTCGCTCAGCAAGAGCTTCCACATGGCCGGCTTCCGCATCGGCTTCGCGCTGGGCGCGGCGGACGCGATCGACGCGCTGGCTCGGGTCAAGGGGGCGATCGACTTCAACGCCTGGGCCGGCATCCAGCGGGGAGCGGTGGCGGCGCTCGAGGCGCCCCGTGAGCGGGTCCGCGCGGACGCCGAGCGCTACCGCGTCCGGCGTGACGCCCTGGTTCGCGCGCTGAACGAAGCGGGCGTGCCCACGGCGGTGCCCGAGGCCAGCATGTACGTCTGGACGCGCCTGCCGGGCGGAGCCGGCGATTCCGCCGCGTTCGCGGAGCGTCTGGTGGCCGAGACGGGAGTGGCGGTGTCGCCGGGGGTCGGATTCGGGCCCGCGGGCGAGGGCTGGATGCGCCTGGCGCTGGTCCGTGAGCCCGACGTGCTCAGCGAGGCGGCGGCTCGGATCGGGGCGTCGACAGCAGCCCGACGCCGTTGACGATCAGGTGCGCCAGCACCGCAGGCGCCAGCCGGCCGGTGACCACCACCACGCCGCCCAAGGCGAGCCCCGACGCGGCGACGAACAGCGGGTAGCTCCAGCCGCGGCGTCCGGCGGGGTGCAGCGCCCCGAACAGCAGCGCCTGGGGGACGAGGCCGACCGCGTCGAGCAGCATCCCGCGGAACAGCAGCTCCTCGCCCAGCGAGGTGCCCAGCGCCAGCAGCAGCGCGACCGCTCGGGAGGGCGCCAGCCGGGCCAGGGCCCGCTCGGTGGCGCGCGCTACCCAGGCGAACGAGGGGACGTTCCGCTCGAGCCACCAGGCGGCGCCGAGCAGCAGCCCGCCGGTCGCGGCTCCCAGCGCAAGCGACGGCCCGAGCGCCAGGGCCGGCTCCAGCGACGGCGGATCGAGCGCCCACCAGATCGCGCCGGCCAGGCCGGCCGCCAGGCTGGGGCCGAACGCGATCCACGTCGCGATCCGCCGGTTCACGTGCCGTCGCTCTCCGGCTGCCAGCCCCGCGCCCGTGCGAACCGGTGCAGCGCCCGTGTCGCCTCCTCGCGGTCGCGCACGTCGCCCACGGCGCGCGCTTCGGCCAGGAAGGCGATCGCCTCGCCGACGCGGGGACCGGGGTCGAGGTCCAGGAGCCGCATCACCTCGTCGCCGTCCAGCAGCGGCGGCTCGGGCGGACGCTCCTCGAGCAGCGCGACGACGCGCGCCAACGCCGCACGGTAGGCGCGGCGGGTCGCGGCGCTGGACAGCCGCCCGCGCGCCGACTCGCGGTCGGCGATCATCAGCTGGAGCAGGTCGGGAAGCAGCGCCCGGCGTCGGTGCACGAAGCGTCGTGCCTCGCGCTCGTTCTTCGGCAGCGGCAGCATGTGGCGACGGACGAGCTCCGCGGCGCGCGCGACGGTGGCACGGTCGTAGCGGAGCCTGCGCAAGGCGCGGCCCGCGATCTCGGCGCCCGCGTCGGCGTGCCCGTGGAAGCGCAGCCGACCGAGCTCGTCGCGCTCACGGCAGGCCGGCTTGCCGACGTCGTGGAGCAGCGTCGCGAGGCGCAGCGCCACGTCGGCGTCCGGAAACCCGGTCGCGAGGCGCTGCAGCGCCTCGAGCTGGTGACGCAGGACGTCCAGATGATGGAACCCGCCGTGCTCGAGGCCTTCGCCGGCGATCAGCTCCGGCAGCAGCAGGCGTAGCCAGCCGAGGTCGTGCGCCTCCGCCAACGCGTCGCCCGGTCGCGCCACGTGGAGCAGGGCCGTGAGCTCGTCGCGCATGCGTTCGGCGGCCGGGGCGGCCAGCTCGCCTTCGTGGATCGCGTGCGCGGCCGCAGCGGCCCGGGCGCGGGTGGCGGGATCCCACGTCAGGTCGTGCGAAGCCGCCAGCCGGACGCCCCTGAGCCCGCGCAGGGGGTCGTCGGCGAGGGCGTCCGGACCCGCAGCCACGAGGCGGCGGTCGGCCAGGTCGGCGCGCCCACCCAGCGGGTCGATCGGACCGTCCGGGCCCAGCGCCAGAGCGTTCACGGTGAAGTCGCGTCGCGCCAGGTCGCGCTCGATCGGCCCACGAAGCGGCGTGAGGTCGACGGTGCGCTCCTCCTCGACGACCCGCCAATGCCCCCGGACGGGATCCAGCGCGAAGGCGTGGCCGCTGGAGCGCGCGGCCAGCTGGCGCGCCGCGCGCTCAGGATCGTCCACCAGCCAGTCGACGTCCGACCACGGGCGACCCAACAGCGCGTCGCGGAGCGCTCCGCCGACCAGCACCCCGCCCGCGGGACGCGGCCCGAACGCCGTCAGATCCGGCCACGGTCCGAGCTCCTGCCGGCGGGGGCGCAGCGCCTTCCGGAGCCGCGCCAACGGTCCGCCTCGTCGCTGATCGTCGCTCATCGCGCCCAGGCTAGCCCAGCGTGGTGGAATGGATCCATGACGGTCGAGGTCGGGCTCACCGGGAACATCGGGGCGGGGAAGTCCACGGTGGCGCGGCTGCTGGCGCAGCACGGAGCGGCGGTCATCGACGCCGACGAGCTGGCGTCGGAGGTCCTGACGCTGCCGGACACCGTCCGCGCGATCCGCGAGGCGTTCGGCGCCGGCGTCGTCGACGACGGACGGGTGGACCGCGCCGCGCTGGCGCGACACGTGTTCCGGGACGCGGCGGCTCGGCGGCGACTCGAGGCGATCGTCCATCCGCGCGTGGCGGCGCTCCAAGCGGTACGCGCGAAGGCGCTGCGTGAGCGGCGGCCGGCGCCGCCCATGATCGTGCACGACGTCCCGCTGCTGTTCGAGGCGGGTCTGGCGGAGGCGATGGACGCCGTCGTGGTCGTGGACGCTCCGCTCGAGACGCGGATCGAACGCGTCGTCTCCGGGCGGGGCCTCGACGCCGAGGAGGTCCGCCGGCGGGACGCGGCGCAGTGGTCCCCCGAGCGGAAGCGCGACCTGGCCGACGTGGTGATCGAGAACGACGGCGACCCGCGCCGACTCGAGGCGCGGGTCGCCGAGGCGTGGCCGCGGCTGCTGGCCGCCGCTCACCAAGCCAGGTAGGTGCGGCTCTCCGAACGAACGGTCCCGTCGTCGACCACCGTCGCGCTCCAGCTGCCGCCGAGCCGCTCGGCCAGGAACGCCGACCAGGCGGTGACCGCCTCGCTGGCGGCGTCGACGGCCTCGAAATCCAGCGTCGCGGCGCCGCCCAGACCGGCGAGCATCTGGAGCTGACCCACCAGCGCGTCGGTCGATCCCCCGGTCGCCATCGCATCGTCCGACACGCTCCACGACAGAGGGCCGACCGGAAGCTCGGCGGCGGCGTCGATCAGCGCGGTCGGTCCGGCCGAGCCGGACGCGCGCGCGGTCAGCACGGCCTCCGTCGCGTCCGGCGAGCCGGACAGCAGCGCCCAGCCGTCGATGACGGCCGCGTCGAACACCAGCGTCTCGCTCAGCTCCAGGCGCGTGACCGGCACGCCGGCGATCTCGACCGTCGTCGGGGCGACGAAGCCCTGGCCGCTGGGGGCCAGGAACCCCGCCAGCGTGGCGCCCAGGGTGGTGAGCGTGGTCGTGATCCCTTGCCGTGCGGCCACGTCGTCGCGCGAGGCGACCAGGAGCACCTGCGCGTCGAAGATCGGCACGTCGGTCTGGCCCGCGACGGGAGCGGCAGGCGCGGCGGTCTGGATCTGGGCCCAGCTGTCGCCCGCCCAATCCAGCAGGAGCGTCCCGGCGTCCAGGCCGACGAGGCGCAGCGCCTCGCTGGCAGTGGGGAGGCCGAGCTCGGCGGCGGAGGCCAGGACGTCGTCCAGCCACGCCCACCAGCCGCGCAGGTCGGCGCCGCCGGCCGAGACGGAGAGGGCCGTTTCGGGCGCGTACGCCAGCACCTCGAGGCCTGGAGCGGCGCCGCTCGTCAGCAGGTCGTACAGCGCGCCGTCGGGACCGGCCGCGTCGGGCAGGCGGAGGCCCGCGCCGGCCAGGCCGTCGTCGTCCGCGCGGAGCACGCCGACGGTGGGGCCGGCGGTCCGGAGCGCATCCCGGACGCGCTCCAGAACGGCGCCGGCGCCGTACGTGCCGGCAAGCGGCGCCAGGCCGCGCACCAGAGGCTCGGCGTCCAGCATCCCCATCACCTGTCCCGGTCCGAGCTCGCGGAGCGCGGCGTACGTGGCGGTGTCGGCCAGCGTCGGATCGTCGCCACCCGCGTCGGCGCGGAGCACGAACCGGACGATCTCGGGATCGGTCGAGAGGACCAGCAGGTCACCGGATTGCGCGTACGCGACCGGAACCCCGAGCAGGTCGTCGTCGGGGGCGGTCGGAACGTAGGTATGGAAGGTCGTGCCCGACTCGCTTCGCTGCTCGACCCCGGCGCGGTCCGCCGCTTCGGCGATGGCGCGGGCGAACGCGTCGCGACCCGCGTCGCTGGGCCTGGCGATCAGCGTGAGCGCGGGCAGCGGGCTGAACGGGGAGGCCGACACCGCCAGCCACGCCTCGCGGCCCAGCAGGTCGAGCACCCCGAGCCCGTCGAGCGCGCTGGGCAGGTCGGGCATGCCGGTGTCGTCCAGGGCCGCGTCCGCGCCCTCGGGCAGGGCGGCGCCCACGGCGGCGACGAGCCCCAGGCGATCGGCTTCGTCCAGGAACGGCTGAAGGCGATCGGTCTGACTGCCGATGTCGACGAGGCCGACGGCGAGGGCGACGTCGGCCGGCAGCAGCTCGGGCAGCGACTGCGCGGCCACGGGTGCGGCCAGCAGCCACGACGCGGCCAGAACGAGCGCGGCGCGCAGCAGGATCGGACGTGCCAGGGTGGGTCGCTGGGCGGCGCGATGCCGAACGGCGCGACGCCGGGCGTGGGAGACGGTCCTTGGTTGCGTCATGAGAGGAGCGTACCCGCCAGGCGGGCGACGTCCCATGAGCAACGTCACCCTCGCGAAGGCGAGGGCGACGTCGCCACGTCGGCTCGGACGGCGAGCGCGCGCTGCGCGACCCGCGGTGCGCGCCTCAGTCGATCAGTAGCGCACGCGCCCGGGTCACGACGTTGTCGACGTTGAAGCCGTATTCGTCGAGGACGCGGCCTCCCGGTGCGGACTCGCCGTAGCGGTCGACACCGATCACGTCGCCACCGTCGCCGATCCACTCGTGCCAGCCCAGCGACGCGGCCGCCTCGACGGCCAGGCGCGCCGGGACTCCGGGCGGAATCACCTCGCGCCGGTACGCCTCGCCCTGCTCGCGGAAACGGTCCCAGCTGGGCATCGAGACGACGCGCGTCGGCACGCCGTCCGCCTCGAGCACGCCCTGCGCCTCCACGCAGAGCGACACCTCGGAGCCGGACGCGAGGAGCAGCAGCCGCGGCGTGCCGCCGGACGCCTCGGCGTGGACGTAGGCGCCGCGGGCGACGGCGTCCGGCGGAACGTCGAGGTGGGGAACGCCCTGACGGGTGAGGATCAGCGCGGTCGGTCCGTCGCGTCGCGCCAGCGCCTCGCGCCAGCCCTGCGCCGTCTCGTTCGCGTCGGCCGGACGGACGACCTGCAGGTTCGGGATCGCGCGCAACGCCGGCAGATGGGCTTCGGGCTGATGGGTCGGTCCGTCGCCGCCCAGGCCGATCGAGTCGTGCGTGAACACGAACACGACGGGCTGACGCATCAGGGCCGAGAGCCGCAGGGCGGGCCGCATGTAGTCGGAGAACACCAGGAAGGTCGCGACGAACGGTCGCACGCCGCCGTGCAGCGCGAGGCCGTTGGCGGCGGCCGCCATGGCGTGCTCGCGGATGCCGAAGTGGATCATCCGTCCAGCGTGGTCGCCGGCCCGCATCGAGCGCTCGTCCTCGATGTCGGTGTAGTTCGAGCCGGCCAGATCGGCCGAGCCGCCGACCAGCTCCGGCATGCGCTTCGCGAAGTGGTTCAGGATCTTCTGCGACGCCTTGCGGGTGGCCAGCTTCTCGTCGCCGCCGAAGGTGGGCAGCGGATCGTCGAACCCCTCGGGCAGCGCGCCCTCCATCCGCCGCGCCAGTTCGGCGGCGGCATCGGCGTGCGCGTCGCGGTAGCGCGCCCACAGCTCGTTCCATGCGGCCCGCGCCTCGGCCCCCTCGGCCCGGACCGTGGAGGCGTCCTCGAGCACGTCGTCGGGAACCGTGAAGGCGGGCCAGTCGATGTCCAGCGCCCGCTTCGTCGCTGCGGCCTCCTCCTCGCCCAGGATCGAGCCGTGGACCTTGGAGGTTCCTGCCAGGTGAGGGCTGCCGTAGCCGATCGTGGTGCGGACCGCGATCAGGCTGGGCCGCTCGGCCTCCGCCCGAGCCGTCAGGACCGCTTTCAGCACCGCGTCCGGATCGGAGCCGTCCTCGACACGTTGGACGTGCCAGCCGTACGCCTCGTAGCGCTGCAGGACGTCCTCGCTGAAGGCGATGTCGGTCGGACCGTCGATGCTGATGTGGTTGTCGTCGTACAGCACCGTGAGCTTGCCCAGCCCCAGGTGGCCCGCCAGCGAGGAAGCCTCCGAAGACACGCCCTCCATGATGTCGCCGTCCGACGCGATCACCCAGGTGCGGTGGTCCACGACGTCGAAGCCGGGGCGGTTGAAGCGCGCCGCGAGGTGCGCCTCGGCCAGCGCCATGCCGACGGCGGTCGAGAGGCCTTGGCCCAGCGGTCCGGTGGTCGTCTCGACGCCGGGCGTGAGCCCGACCTCGGGGTGGCCCGGCGTGCGGCTCTCCCACTGCCGGTAGCCGCGCAGATCGTCCATCGTCACGCCGTAGCCGGTCAGGTGGAGCAGCGAGTACTGCAGCATCGAGCCGTGGCCGGCGGACTGCACGTAGCGGTCGCGGTTCCACCAGCCCGGGTCCGAAGGATCGTGGCGCATGGCGTGCCGGTAGAGCGCCCAGCCCATCGGGGCCGCGCCCATCGGCATGCCGGGGTGGCCGTCGCCGGCTTCCTGCGTCGCGTCGATCGTGAGGGCGCGGATGGCGTTGGCGGCACGCAGGTCGCGTTCGCGCTCGTCGGGGGATCGGTTCATCGAGGGGCCTCCGTCGGAATTCGTGGCTCGAGGATCCGCGTCGCTGAGATGCGGTCCAGATCGTCCATGACGGGGTTCACCATAGCAGGGGCGAGCCCCGCTCCGCGCGGCGCTCAGCCTTCGGCGCGTCGCTGCAGGATCGCCTCGCGGACCCTTCGCCCGATCTCGAAGTGGCGCCGCTCCATCTCCGACTCGACCCGCAGCCGCGGCACCGACGCCGGCCGACGATCGTCGCCGATCGCCACGAAATTCAGGTGGCCCACCGTCGTGAGCGAGCGTCGACCGCTGGTCGGGTGCTCGCTGTGGACCTCGCTACGGACGATCATGCTGGTGTCGCCGACCCAGGCCACGCGGCTGCGGACCTCGAGGATGTCGCCGACGTGGACCGGGTTGCGGAAGTCCACCGGCTCGGTCGACGCCGTCACGGCGATCCGCCGGCAGAAGCGGTTGCATGCGATCGACGCGTTGACGTCCATCAGCTCGAGCACGTGTCCGCCGAACAGCGTGCCGAGCGGGTTGGCGTGGTGCGGGAAGACGGCGTCGACGGTGGTCACCCACTCGCTCGCACGGGTCTCGCCGGGGTCGATGGGCATGCCGAGAGAATAGCCCGGTCGGCTGCTATGCTCGCCGGAGCGCACGATCCACGGAGGTTCTCGCATGGCGTATCGATCCCAAGCTGCCGCCGCCGCACCGCTGGCCGCGCATCTCGTTCCCGTCCGCAGCACGGCGCTGCGCACCGCGCTTCAGCTGATCCTCGGCGTGGCCTTCCTCGCCGCGCTGGCCCAGGTCCGCGTCGTGGTCGGCCCGGTCCCGATCACCGGTCAGACGCTGGGCGTCCTGCTCATCGGCGCCAGCTACGGCGCCACGCTGGGCGTCGCGACGGTCGGCGCGTACCTGCTGGCCGGCGGCCTGGGGCTCACGGTGTTCACCGGCGGGGGTGCCGGCTGGGAGGTCCTGAGCGGACCGACCGCTGGCTACCTGCTGGGCTTCCCGCTCGCGGCGGCCGCGGTGGGCGCGCTGGCGCGCCGCGGCTGGGACCGGCGTCCGTGGAGCGCGGCGGCGGCGATGGTCGCGGGGAACGTCGTGATCTACGCGTTCGGGCTGGCGTGGCTGGCCCGCTTCGCGCCTGACGTGACGACGACGCTCGCCTGGGGCCTGTGGCCGTTCGTTCCGGGCGACGTGGTCAAGATCGTGGTCGCGGCAGGCCTGCTGCCGCTGGCGTGGCGGCTGCTGGGCCGGCGCGACGACCGGCGTCGGTGAGTCGGTCGGGCCCGGGGGCGCACCGGTGAGCTGGGAGCGGCGGTTCGCCCGCCGCACGGTGCGGATGCGGCCATCCGCGATCCGCGAGATCCTGAAGCTGACGCAGCGTAGCGACGTGATCTCGCTGGCGGGTGGGCTGCCCGCAAGCGAGATGTTCCCCGTCGGGGAGGTGGCCGAGGCGGCCGCCAGGGCCATGGCGACGAACGGCGTGCGTGCGCTGCAGTACGGTCCGACGGACGGGCTTCCCGAGCTGCGCGCGTGGGTGGCGGGGTCGCTTCCGGGTGCCGACGCGGACCGCGTCGTGATCACCTCCGGCTCGCAGCAGGGACTCGATCTCCTCGCCAAGGTCCTGATCGATCCGGGCGACCGGATCGCGGTGGGCGCCCCGACGTACATGGGGGCGTTGCGGGCGTTCGATCCGTACGAGCCCACCTACCTGACGGTCGAGCTGGACGAGGAGGGAATGGTTCCCGCGTCTCTGGACGAGGTGCTCGCCGGCGGCCCCAAGTTCCTCTACGTCATTCCGGACTTCGACAACCCGGCCGGCCGGCGCATGTCGCTGCCCCGGCGCCACGCCCTTCTCGAGATCGCCGATCGTCACGGCGTGCTGGTGATCGAGGATGCGCCCTACCGGGAGCTCCGCTTCGACGAGACGGTGCTGCCGACGCTGTTCGAGCTCGCTCCCGAGCGCGTCGTGCACGCCGGAACGCTGTCCAAGACGCTGGCGCCCGGGCTGCGGCTGGCCTGGCTGGTCATGCCCGGTCCGCTGGCGCAGGTCGTGGAGCGCGCCAAGCAGGCGGCGGACCTGCACACCGGCACCTTCGCGCAGTCCGTCGCGTTGGAGCTGCTCGCGACCGACGCTCTGGAGGCGCGCCTCCCGCGCCTGCGCGCGCACTACCGGGGTCAGCGCGACGCCCTGGCGGACGCGCTGGCGCGAAGCCTGGACGGCGACCTGCGGTTCGCCCTCCCGCCCGGCGGCATGTTCCTCTGGGCCGAGCTTCCCCTCGGCGTCGACGCCGGCGAGCTCCTCGCCGTCGCGGTCGACCACGGCGTCGCGTTCGTCCCGGGCGAGCCGTTCTTCGCGAACGGCGGACCCACGAACACGCTGCGCCTCAGCTACTCGCTGCCCTCGCCCGCCACCCTGGCGACCGCCGCGACGCGCTTGGCGGCGGCGCTGGCCGCGTATCGGCAGCCTGCCTGAGGGTGCGTAGCGGCGTTCCGGTCCGCCGTCGCCACGGCCGACCGGAACGGCACGGAAACGCCCCCGAGCCTCGTAGGCTCGGGGGCGCGGTGCACCGCCGTGGACTGAGGAGCCTTGGGAAGGCCACCGGCGTCCGGAAGGCGGACCCTTGGGCTACCCTCGGCGGGCACCTCCACTGGTCGTTCGACGTTTGTCGTGTATCAAGACCACCTCCTTCCCGTGGTGCGAAGAGTGTACCCGCGCGGGCACGGGGTGGGATGTGGTGTCGCGCACCCTCGCGCGACACACCTGCGCGGTCGGCGCACCGGGCGGCTATGCTCTAGACCGTGCTGAGCGTCGCTGAGAAGCTGATCTTCGTCGTGCTCGCCCTCTTTTCCCTCGCCTTCGCCTACGGCGGTTTCGAGCGCGTCGTTCGCGTGGTTGCCCGCGGCGCGCGCGGCGGCACCGACCGACTGCACGATCTGCCGCGACGGGCGGGCGACGCGATCGTGCGGACGCTGGGGCAGCGCACCGTGTTCCGCGACCGTCCCGGCGTGGCGGCGGTGCACGCGGCGGTGTTCTACGGCTTCGTGTTCTACCTCCTCGTGAACCTGTTCGACGCCTCGAAGGGGCTGGCGCCACCGTCGTGGACGGGTTGGCTCGAGAGCGTGTGGGCGGGGCCGTACCGCCTCGCCGCGGACCTGCTGAGCGTGGCGGTCCTGGCCGGCGTCGGGATGCTGCTGTGGCGACGTTTCGTGGCTCGCGATCCAGCGCTCCGACCCGACGTTCCCCTGCACGAGGACGCGGCGTCGGGCGGCGTCCGCCGCGACTCGGCCATCGTCGGGGTGTTCATTCTGCTGCACGTGGGGTTCCGCCTGACGGGCGAGGGATTCCTGCTCGCGGCGGAGGGGCATGCGGACGCCTGGCAGCCGTTCGCCAGCTTGCTCGCCGCCGCCGTCGGGTCGGGTCCCTCGCGCATCGTCGGCTGGCACGTCGGCTGGTGGGGTGCGCTGGGCCTGATCCTGGCGTTCTTGCCGTACTTCCCTCGCAGCAAGCATCTGCACCTGATCGCGGGCCCGGTCAACTTCGCGCTGGAGCGCCGCCGTCCGGACGGATCGGCCGCGTCCAGCGGCACGCTGGAGCCGATCGACTTCGCCGACGACACGCTCGAGAGCTTCGGTGCCGAGCGGCTCGAGGAGCTCCCCTACGCGCAGATCCTGGACGCCTACGCCTGCATCCAGTGCCACCGCTGCACCGACGCCTGCCCGGCGCACGTGACGGGCAAGAAGCTCTCGCCCTCCGCGCTGGAGATCAACAAGCGCTACGAGCTGACGCTCATTGCGGGCGACCTCGCGGCGGGTGAGAGCAGCCACCGGCCGCTCCGCGAGTTCGCGCTGGACGACGAGCAGATCTGGGCGTGCACGACGTGCGGCGCGTGCATCGACGCCTGCCCGGTCGGGAACGAGCCGATGCTGGACATCGTCGACATGCGGCGCGAGCGGGTCCTGATGGCGGGAGCGTTTCCCGCCGAGCTGCAGCAGGCGTTCCGTGGCATGGAGCGGACCGGCAACCCGTGGGGCCTCAGTCAGGACGACCGGCTGGCGTGGGCCGACGGCCTGGAGGTCCCCACCGTCGACGATCGCCCCGACTTCGAGGTGCTGTTCTGGGTCGGCTGCGCGGGGGCGTACGATCCCGCCGCCCAGGCGACGACCCGGTCGATGGCGGCGATCCTGGACCATGCCGGAGTCCGGTACGCGGTGCTGGGAAAGAACGAGCGATGCACCGGCGATCCCGCTCGCCGGGCGGGGAACGAGTACCTGTACTACCAGTTGGCCAGCGAGAACGTGGCGGTCCTGGACGAGGCGATGGCGGCGAGCCTGCTGGATCCGGACGCGCCCAAGCGGATCGTCACGGCCTGCCCGCACTGCTACAACGCGTTGCTGAACGACTATCCCCAGCTGGGTGGCCGTTACGACGTGGTGCACCACACGGAGCTGCTCGACGAGCTCGTCGCCGCCGGCCGGCTTCCGCCGCTGGAGCTGGGGCAGGGGGCGACGTACCACGACCCGTGCTACCTGGGTCGCCACAACGGCGTGTACGACGCGCCCCGGCGCGTCCTGCGAAGCGGGGGCGGCACGCTCGAGGAGATGCCGCGCAGCCGAGAGAAGAGCTTCTGCTGCGGCGCTGGCGGAGCGCAGTTCTGGAAGGAGGAGGCACCGGGCGAGGAGAAGGTCGCCGACGTGCGGATGCGCGAGGCGGCCGCGACGGGGGCCACCACGGTCGCCGCCGCCTGTCCGTTCTGCGCGTCGATGCTGGGCTCGTCCGGCGTCGCGGGCGAGGCCGGCGCGCCCGAGGTCGTGGACGTCGCTCAGCTGTACGAGCGTCGGCTGTCCGCGCTGAACGAGCGACTCTTGGCCTGACCCGCCCGACCCGCCTGACGCGCTCGTCGCGGGCGACGCGGCGCCGCTCGCCGTGCGGCTATGCTCGGCGACATGCTCTCCCCGCTGCGAATCGTCGCCGTGGTCCTCACGCTCGTGGCCGCCGGCGCCGCCGCCTACCTGGCAGGGCGTGGGCTCGCCCCGCCGCCCGAGCGGGTGGGCACGGTGCTGGAGAACCCGCAGGACGCTTCGGACCTCGAGCTCACCCTGGCTGCCGACGGGAGCCGGATCGTGTTCGGCGACCTGGCCGCGCGGTCGACCTGGACGCTGGTGTTCTTCGGCTTCGTGGACTGTCCCGACGTCTGCCCGTTGACGATGGCGGGCCTCGCCGAGACGTACCGGGACCTGGGCGAGCCGGAGGCGCTCCAGGTGGTGATGGTCACCGTCGATCCCGAGCAGGACGACGCCGAGCGGCTGCACCGCTACGTGAGCGCGTTCCACCCCGCGTTCGTCGGACTGGGCGGCAGCTCGGAGGACATCGCCGCGGCCGCGAAGCGGTTCTTCATCGGGTATTCGGGCACGGGGACGGACGTGATCCATACCGAGGCGGTCGGCCTGGTGGACGCTTCGGGCCGCCTGCGCGCGGTCTACGGACAGGGGAAGGTCGGAGCGATCGGGAACGATCTGGTGGACCTGCTGGCCGGCGAGCGCCTGTAGCTCGGCGCTCGCCGGATCCGGAGCAGATCGTTCGGGTGGAGCCGGTGCTCGGCCTTGTTCAGGCCATGTCGGCGAGAAGCTGGTACAGCGCGCGCCGGTCCTTCGCGTCGATCTCGAGCCGAGTGATCGGACCGGTGACGGCCAGACGCTCGCTGCCGCCGCGTGGACGGACGGTGTAGATCGCGACGGTCTCGTCGCCGACACGGCCCAGCACGGACCTGAAGCTGGGGCGGTCGTGCACGACGCGGTCCGCCATGGTGCGGAGCGTCTGCGCGTCGCGGGCGTCGATCTCGGTGGCGAGGTCGCCGATTCGGATCGTCATTGCGGTCACCTCGAGACGCTGGATTCCAGGCCGCGCGAAGCGCCCTGGGACGTCCCGAGGGCAGCCTAGACCGGCGGGTGGGGGACATGTGTTCCGGGAACACATCGGACGCCGCGCGAACCGGCCGATCTCAGGTCGTACGATCGCGACACGCTCGAACCGAATGCGTAAGGCCCACCTGACCCCTCGAACCGAAGGCGAGGTGCCGCGTCGAGGCGTACTCCGTGCGATCGCAGCGAGCGCCGAGCCCGCCGCCGCTTTCGCCCGCGCGTCCTGCAGGTCGCCGCGCGGGCGTCCTACGGCGTTTCGTCGCGACGGAACACCTCGCGTCCAGCGACCCAGGTCCGCATCGGCCAGCCCCGGAAGGTCTGCCCGTCCCACGGACCGAACTTCGCCTTGGAGCGGAACCGGGTCGGATCCACCGCGCGGGCGGTATCCAGGTCGAGAAGCACGACGTCGGCGGGAGCGCCCTCGTCCAGCGACGGGCGTGGCCAGCCCATCACGCCCGCAGGGCCGTCCTGAAGCAGGCGGAGCAGCTCGGGGAGCGCGACGACCCCGCCCAGCACCAGCGCCTCGTACAGCACGGCGAAGGCGACCTCGATGTGGGCGATGCCGAACGGTGCGGCGAGCATGTCGCGGTGCTTCTCCTCGCGCGTGTGCGGGGCGTGATCGGTGCCCAGGCAGTCCACCAGACCCGAGCGAATTCCCTCGCGCAGCGCTTCCACGTCGTCCGCCGTGCGGAGCGGTGGCGCGACCTTGAAGACCGGATCGAACGAGGACAGCGCCTCGTCGGTCAACGTCAGATGGTGCGGCGTGACCTCGCAGGTCACCGCGACGCCGCGCTCCTTGAAGAACGCGACGACGTCGAGCGCGGCGCGGCAGCTGACGTGCGCGATGTGAACGCGTGCCCCTGTGAGCCTGGCGATCTCGGCGTCGCGGTACGTCATCGCGGCCTCCGCGGCGCGCGGGTTGCCGGGCAGGCCCAGGCGCTCGCTGACCTCGCCTTCGTTCATCACCCCGTCTCCGCGCAGCGTCGGATCCTCGGAGTGCGTCTGGACCACCAGCCCCAGGTCGCGCGCCCACTCGCACGCGCGCCGCATGAGCTCGCCGTCCACGACCGGGATGCCGTCGTCGGTGAGCATCACGGCGCCCGCATCCGCCAGCGCCGCGGCGTCGGTCAGCCGTTCGCCCCGGAGCCCCATCGACAGCGCCGCCGCCGGCCGAAGCCGGGCGCCCGGGAGTCGTTCCGCCTTCTCGATCAGGCCGCGGACCAGCCCGGGCTCGTCCACGACCGGATCGGTGTTGGCCATCGAGACGACCGTTCCGTACCCCCCGGCGGCGGCCGCGGCCAGCCCCGAGGCGAGATCCTCCTTCACCTCGAAGCCGGGGTCGCGGAGGTGCACGTGCGGATCGATGAACGCCGCCGTCAGGACCAGGCCCGACGCATCCACCTCGTGGTCGACCGGGCCCTGTGGCTCGGCCCCCTCGATCCGGCCGTTCGCGAGGACCACGTCGCGCACGCCGACCTCGCCGCTCGCGGTGACGATCCTCGCCCCCCGGATCCAGGTCCGAGACGCTTCCTGGAGCTCGTTCATCGTGATCCTTTCCCGACCAGCAGGTGGTAGAGCACGGCCATCCGCACCGGCACGCCGGCGGCGACCTGGCGCGTGATCAGCGAGCGGGGGCCGTCGGCCAGCGCGCCGTCGATCTCGACGTCGCGGTTCATCGGTCCCGGATGCAGGACGACCGCGTCCGGATGGGCGTTCGCGAGGCGCTCCTCGGTCAGCTGGTAGCGCTCGGCGTAGGCGGAGGTCGAATGGATCCGTCCGGCGTCCATCCGTTCGTGCTGGAGCCGAAGCGCCATGACGGCGTGCGCGCCGTCGAGCGCCGGCTCGAGGCGCGTCTCGAGCCGGACGCCGGGCAGGGCGGCCAGCTCGTGCGGAAGCAGGGTCGGCGGCCCGCACAGCACCACCTCGGCGCCGAGCCGCTGCCACAGCTCGGCGTCGCTGCGTGCCACGCGCGAGTGCGCCACGTCGCCGACGATCGTCAGGCGCGTCTCCTCGAACGGGCGACCGGTGGCCTCGCGGTAGGCGTACGCGTCGAGCAGCGCCTGCGTCGGGTGCGCCCGGCGGCCGTCGCCGGCGTTGATCACGGCGGCGTCGGTCCACGACGCCACCTGGTGTGCGGCGCCGGCAGCGGGATGCCGGACCACGTAGGCGTCCACCTGCAGAGCGTCGAGCGTGGCGACCGTGTCACGGAGCGACTCGCCCTTCGAGAGCGAGGTGCCGCCCCGCGCGAACGCCATGACGTCCGCCGATTGGGCGCGCGCCGCACGCTCGAAGCTGAGCCGGGTCCGGGTCGAATCCTCGAAGAACAGCGTCGCCACGGTGAAGCCCTGGAGCGCCGGAACGCGCTTGACGGGCCGCTGGAGCACCTGGGCCATCACGTCGGTGGTCTCCAGGATCGCGAGGATCCGATCGACGTCGACGCCTCCGAAGTCCAGCAGACGCCGGAACCGCTCGCTCACGTCGGATCCTCGCCCCGCACGCCCAGAACGACCCCGTCCTCGCCGTCGACCTCCTCGAGCCGTACCTTGACGACCTCGTCACGGCGGGTGGGCACGTTCTTGCCGACGTAGTCCGCGCGGATCGGCAGCTCCCGGTGCCCCCGGTCCACCAGCACCGCGTACTGGATCACCGCCGGGCGACCCATGTCGACCAGGGCGTCCAGCGCGGCCCGGGCGGTGCGGCCGGTGTACAGGACGTCGTCGCACAGCACCAGCCGCATGCCACCGATGTCGAAGTCCACCTCGGTCCTCTTGACGACCGGCTGAAGCGCGATCTCGGTCAGGTCGTCACGGTAGAGCGTGATGTCGAGCTTGCCGACCGGTGGTCGCACCGCCTCGAACGAGGCGATCCGATCGGCCAGCCGCTCGGCGATCGGGACGCCACGCGTGTGGATGCCGACCAGGGCCAGGTTCTCGGCTCCCTTGGCGCTCTCCACGATCTCGTGCGCGATCCGCGTCAGCGCCCTGTCCAGCTCGTTGGCGTCCAGCAGGATGGCCTTCACCGTCATGCGAATCTCCTTCCGCCGCGTGGCGCGCACGCGGCCGTGTCCGCTTCCGTCACGCGGGATCGGCCGAGGCCTGCTCGCGCGGGAGCACGGCGTTCAGCAGCACGCCGACGATGCCCGCGAGGCCGATGCCCTCGAGCCGGAAGTCGCCGACCGCGACCAGCATGCCGCCCACGCCGAAGACCAGGATCACCGAGGCGATGACGAGGTTGCGCGGCGCGGTCAGGTCGGTGCCAGCGCGAACGAGCGCGTTGATGCCGACGACGACGATCCCGCCGAAGAGGAGCACGAGGATGCCGCCCATCACCGGACCGGGAATCGTCTGCAGGAACGCGCCCAGCTTCCCGACGAACGCCAGGACGATCGCGGTCACCGCGGCGATCGTCATGACGGCCGGGTTGAAGGCGCGGGTGAGCGCCACGGCGCCCGTGACCTCGGAGTAGGTGGTGTTGGGCGGTCCGCCCAACATCCCGGCCAGGCCGGTGGCCAGACCGTCGCCGAGCATCGTGCGGTCGACGCCCGGATCGGCGAGATAGTCCTTTCCGGTCACGCCCCGGATGGCCAGCACGTCGCCGAAGTGCTCGATCGCCGGCGCAAGCGCCACCGGCAGGATGAACAGGATGGCGGGCAGGTGGAACGTCGGGGCCGTGAACGACGGCACGGCCAGCCAGGCGGCCTCGCGAACCGGGGTGAAATCCACGAAGCCGAACGGGATCGCCACGAGGTAGCCGACGGCGATCCCCATCAGGATCGGGGTGAGCCGCAGCAGGCCGCGTCCCGCGAGCGCCGTCGCGACCGTCGCCGCGAGCGCGATCATCGCGACCGTCACCGCCGACCAGGCGTAGCCGTCGCCCGTGCTGGTGGCCATGTCGATCGCGACCGGTGCCAGCGACAGCCCGATCACCATGATCACCGGTCCGGTCACGACGGGCGGAAGCAGCCGCTCGAACGCCGCGATCCCACGGGCGCGGATGAGCGCGGCGAGCGCGACGTAGAGCAGCCCGGCCGCGACGAGGCCCGACAGCGTCGCCGACACGCCCCAGCGCTGCACGCCGACCTGGATCGGCGCGATGAACGCGAACGACGAGGCCAGGAACACCGGCACCTTGCCGCGGGTCACGAGCTGGAACACGAGCGTCCCCGCCCCCGCCGTGAACAGCGCGACGTTCGGGTCGAGGCCGGTCAGGATGGGCACCAGCACCAGCGCGCCGAACGCCACGAACAGCATCTGCACGCCGATCGGAATCGCGCGGACATCGAAGCTCCACGAGGTGCGGGCGAGGATGGCGCGAACGTCGTCGCGCCGATCGGGTCGGGTCATGACATCCTCCTTCGTGCCGTGGAGGACGTGGTCTCGCGAGCTCGCACGAAAACGCCGTCCGGACGCGAGGGCGTCGGACGGCGCACGGTGTTCGTTCGTGGAGGTGCCGAGGGGCGGCACGGTCGCGCGAGATTCACGATCGCTCCTTTCCGGCCTCACGGGACCGGATTAAAGGCTTGGGGGAGCGTACCGCCCAGGTGCAGCGATGACAAGGGCGCCGGCGCGCTTAAGGAAGCGCTAAGGAACCGCGGGCATCGTGGGGGTCGGAGGTACGAACCATGCAACGAACCGCACACCCAGTCTTCCGTCCGCTCCTCGGCCTTCTGGCCCTGCTCGTCGCCCTCGCCCCGGCCCTCGCGTTCGCATCCGGCTCCCGCGGCGTGTCGGTGACCGTGACCACCGGAGAGGGCGACGCGACCGTCCTCGTCGGCTACGGCGACCTCGACGACGGCCAGCTCGAGCTCGAGCTCCTTCCCGGGGCGCACGGCGACGTGACGGTGACCATCGACTTCGGCGACGGCCAGACCTTCACGCAGCGAGGCTCGCTGAACGACGGCGTTCTGGACGTCACCGTTCCCCTCCGAGACGCGCTCGGCGTGGACGTCGAGGTGGAGGTCGACGATTCGGTCGGCCCCGACGATTTCGATGACGATCGCGACGATCGCGACGATGACGACCGTGACGACGATCGC
>Ga0102943_1000643_pt1 | contig 23141 bp, 17 predicted proteins | sample SalPonC_black_MG_FD_78174 | JGI IMG/M metagenome (GOLD analysis project Ga0102943, IMG submission 78174) | Salt pond soil microbial communities from South San Francisco under conditions of wetland restoration - Salt Pond MetaG... | ecosystem: Environmental > Aquatic > Marine > Intertidal zone >...
GAGATGATATCCTCCAGCTCCAGAGAGGAGATCCACTCGCCGCCGGTCTTGATGACATCCTTGAGCCGGTCGGTGATTTTCAGGTATCCCTCGTCGTCAATCACGCCGATGTCACCGGTGTGGAGCCAGCCGTTGGCCCACAGTTCCCGGGATTTTTCATCGTCCTTGATATAGCCCTGGGTGAGCCAGGGAGAGCGGACCACCACTTCCCCGGCGCTGGTGCCGTCATGGGGCAGGGGGTCGCCGTTCATGTTCACGATTTCCAGGTTGACATTGGGCACGGGAAGCCCTGTTTTGCAGCGGATCTCCACCTGTTCGTCCTGGCTTTTGTCCATGAGGTGGGGCTTGATATTGGCCACGGTAAGCAAGGGACAGGTCTCTGACATGCCATAGGCGGAGTAGAGGTTGATGCCGTGTTTCAGGGAGGCTTTGCACAGGCCCTGGGGCAGGGCAGAACCGCCGATGATCACCTTCCAGGCGGACAGGTCCACCTGGTCGATCACAGGACTTGTCACCAGCATGTTGATGATGGTGGGCACGCAATGGGAAAAGGTGACCTTTTCCGTGAGGATGAGTTTCAGCAGAACTTCAGGCTCGTACCGGCCCGGATAGACCTGTTTGGATCCCAGCATGGTCATCAGATAGGGGATGCCCCAGGCATGAACATGGAACATGGGGGTCATGGGCATGTATACATCCCCGGAGTCGACCCTGGCCTGGGCCTGATAGGCACAGAGCCCGGACATAAGACCATAGGTGTGCAAAACGATCTGGCGGTGGCTGAAAAATACCCCTTTGGGCAGGCCGGTGGTGCCGGTGGTGTAAAAGGTGGTGGCCATGGTGTTTTCATCAAAATCCGGGAAGTCATACGCGGCAGGGGTGTCTGCCATGAGGGCCTCGTACTCTCCGGCAACGTCAAGGTCTGTATCCGGACGTTTTCCCGTGTCCGAGAGGAGAATCACATTCTTAACCGTTTCAAAACGGTCTTTCACGCCGGCCAGCAGGGAAACGAAATCCTCATTCACCAGGATGACATCATCCTCTGCATGGTTGATGGTATAGATGAGCTGTTCCGGGGTCAGGCGGATATTGATGGTGTGGAGTACGGCCCCCATCATGGGAACGGCAAAAAAGCATTCCAGGTAGCGGTTGGAGTCCCAGTCCATCACCGCCACGGTATCTCCGGGTTTCACCCCCAGCCGGGTCAGCATGGCAGCCAGCTGTTTGACCCGCTGGCCAAATGTTTTGTAGGTGTACCGGGTCTGGTCCCGGTACACGATCTCCTGGTCCGGGGAATAGATCAGGGGGGTCTCCAGGATGTTTTTTATGAGCAGGGGATAGGCATAGGCCTCCTGGGTCGGGCTGATGAGTCTTGTTTTCATGATCTCTCCTTGAAGTTAAAGGTGACAGATGTTTAAACCGTTTGGCCGGACAGGTGTCCGTTCCAGACCTTTGGGTGCTGGTATCTGTCATAGATCATCCTGGTAAAGGAAAAAAGAGGGCTGCTTCCTAAATCGGTGTAGGTGACTTGCCTACACCACGTCATCAGGTTGGGGCATCCCCTTTAAAACGCCCGGTTTCCACCCAGACCACGGCACACCGGACCAGTTCGCTGCCATTGGCCAGGTTCAGCTTTTCCTTGATCCGCTCCCGGTAGGTGCCCACGGTCTTGATGCTGAGGTGCAGCTGCATGGCGATCTGTTTTGAGGAAAGGCCGTTGCCGATGAGCTGGAAGATTTCAAGTTCCCGGTCTGAGATGGCTGCCACGGGAGAGGCCTTTGCCAGGTCGGGCTGCTGCCTGAACACGTTGAGCAGGCGGCTCATGATCCGGGGGCTGACATGGATCTGGCCGGCCAGGATCTGGCGGATGGCCAAGATCACGGAGTCCGAGGCCTCCTGCTTCATGATATACCCCCTGGCCCCGGCCAGAAGGCAGCGCTCAGCATGAAGGGCCTCGTCGTGCATGGACAAAACCAGGCTGGCGCAGGCGGGATACTGGTCGCTGATTTTCCGGATCAGGTCCATGCCAGAGCTGTCTTTTAAGGAGAGATCCACAATGGCCAGGTCCGGCCGGCAGGACTGCACAAGATCCAGGGCGTCATCCACGGTTTCGGCCTCTCCGCACACGGTCATGTCCGGCTCATGAATGATCATTTCCCTGAGCCCTGTTCTGAAGATGGGATGGTCTTCGACAATGAGGATATCCATCAGGCGCCTCCTTGATGAGTTGGAATGTCTGCCCGGTTCAGGGTCAGAACAACCCGGGTGCCCCCGGCTGCCGGGGATTCAAAGGACAAGATCCCCCGGATTCTCCGGGCCCTGAAGGACATGATCCGGACCCCCATGCCCCGGCTGTCATTGGAAACGGCCATGCCCCTGCCGTTGTCGGTGACGCCCAGGCGGATGCGGTCCCCTGACTGGGTCAGGCAGACGGTGATTGCTGTGCATTGGGCATGTCTGACAGCGTTGTGGACCGCCTCGTGGACAATATAATAGGCATGGGTGGCCAGGTAATTGTCGTCAAAGGGCTGGGCATTGCCGGGGGCCTTGCCGGTCTTAAGGGTTACGGTGCAGGTAATGTGAAATATCTTCTGGACATAGGCGGCCAGCTCCTCCAGGGAGGTGTCAAAGCCCCTGTCTGTCAGGTTGACCGGAAACAGGCCCCGGGACAGGCCCCGGGTCTTGTCAATGGCATCGGTGATGAGCTGGCGGATCCGCTCGGTGCTCTGGGCCTCTTTTTGGGGATCTGCACCTGGGCTTTCCAGCCGTTTGCCAAGCATCTTTGCCATGACCTCAATGCCGATGAGCTGGGGGCAGAGATCGTCATGAAGGGCCATGGCGGTTTTCTGCCGTTCCCGCTGGCTGATGTCCAGGATTTCCTGTTCCAGGCGCCGGGACTCGGTGGCATCTTCAATGGCCCCCAGCAGGCAGGGTTCCCCCCAGAGGTTGATCCACTCGCCAGATACCCTGCCGGTCCGGCGTTCCCGGTCCCGGGTCAGAAACTGGATCTCCCTGTTTTTGACCGAGTACCGGCTCTCAATGTCCCGGAACAGCTGCCGTCCGTCCTCTTTTGGGTCGAAAAAAGACAGGGTCAAAAGTTCCCGGCCGATAAGGTCCATGAGGTCGAAGCGGGTGATTCCAAGAAAGCTGTCATTGACATTAATGATCCGGCAGGTCTTGAGGCTGGCGATGAACAGGCCAGAGGGTGAAAACCGAAAGGCCTTGGAAAACATCTCCTCTGTCAGGCCCAATGCGGTTTCTTTTTCCTGTCTGTGGGCAATCTCTTCGTTCAGTTCCCGGCTGTAAACCAAGAGTTTGTCCATGAACCGGTTGAAATATCCGGCAAGCTGACCGATTTCACCTGTGCCGGTTTCCGCCATGCGCAGGTGAAAATCCCCTGCAGCCCCCCGGTCAAACCGGTCTTTCAGGGTGCGGAGGGGCCGGACCACTGAGGCGTTGACCCACAGGGACACCAGGGCCACAAGGATGCAGATGAGAAGGACAATGGCGATGACAACGGTTTTGATGGTGGTCAGGGGGGCATGGATTTCATCCAGGTAGGAGGCAGAGGAGACGATCCAGTCATATTCGGGGATATAGTTGAAGATCACCAGTTTTTCCCGGGGCCGAAAGTCGCCCGGGTTTTTCCAGGAGTAAACTGCCTTGCCGGTTTTCATCTGGCAGATTCTGCGGACAAAATAGGTCCCGTCCCGGTCCCTGGCGTCATAGTAGTTGCCGGTAAGAAAGGGATGGACAATGAGGTTGCCCTGGCTGTCGTTGATATAGGCATACCCGCTTTTTCCCAGTTTCATGGCCAGGATGCTCTCTCTGAAATCCTCTACATTGATCAGAGACCTGAATTCCTCTCGGTAGGAAGAGGCGCAGATGATCCAGTCCCAGGGTTCAAAATAGGTCATATACATGGCCTTGGGCCTTGGGTTTGTCTCTCCGGGGTTTTTCCACTGGTATTCCAGGTACCCGGTTTTCATTTGAATCATCTTTTGGACAAAGGCCTTGTCCGGGTAATGCCGTCCCCGGACAAGGGGGTTGGGATGCTCTGTGGCAATGGCCTTGGAGCTGGCGCAGAACAGATACCCGGTTTTTCCAATGGTCTGGGCGGACATGATCCTGCGGCACAGGGCAAGGGCCTCGGCCTCGGTACAGTCTCCCCTGCGGTAATCGTCGTAAACGGATTGGACAATCTCCAGGTTTTTTTCCGCCACAGCCCTCAGGTGGTTCTGGATAGAGGTGGCAGCTGCTGTCTGCACCATATTCATGATGCCGGCGGTGGTGTTGGTCAGCTCGCTTTGGATCTGGGCTTCAATGGTGCGTTCCACATGGACAAAGATAACACCGCCCCCGGCCAGGACCGCCAGGACAATGGCCAGGGTATACCCGCCCACAAGCTTGGTGCGGATGCTCAAACCGTTCAGATACCGGGAAACGCGAGTCAAGGGAGAGCCGGGAAAACCTTTGTCTGCCATTGCGTTTCCTTGTGGGTTAGCGGGTCAGGTGAGATTCGATTTTATATGATCCAGGATCAGCCCTTCAAGGGTTGCCCGGGCCTTGGCGGACACGGCCTGTTTTTTTGTGGTATTTCTCAGCAGCTGCCGGACCTGCTGCCGCTCGAGCCCGGGGAATCGGGTTAAAAGATCTTCAACCGCTGCCGGGTCTAATGTCAGCAGCCGGTCCATCCATTCCCGGGCAGCTTCGGATTCCGGGGATTTTGGCGGCTGGCCCTCGTCTAAATTTTCCAGCTCAAGCCTGAGGCTTTCCGGGTCTGCATCCCGCATGAGCACCCCGATGTATTGGCGGTGGCGCCGGGCCGCCACATTGGCGGTGATGGACTTGCCATCAATGAGGGCCTGGCGCAGCGTTTCAGGCAGGTCCATGGCCTTGATGTGGTGGATGGGCAGGCCAGCCAGGGTCTCTCCCAGCTTTTGAAGGGCATGGGCCTGTTTTTTTTGTTTGGTCTTGCTGATATCTGAGGGTTGATCTTCCATTTTTTTGTCCTGTCATGGTTTGGCTGCCAGGATATCCGGTTTTGACACAGAAATCAAACTGGCGGCCAGGATCCGGGTCAGGACAAGGCATGAAAAGCCCGGGCCGGCGCAATGGCCGGTCCGGGGGGTTGTTAGATCATCTCTATGGCGCAGGCCATGGCCACGCCGCCGCCGCCGCAGAGGGTGGCCAGCCCCAGGGATTTGCCCTGTTTTTTCATGGCATAGATCAGGGTGGTCATGATCCGGGCGCCGGTGGAGCCCACGGGATGGCCCAGGCCGATGCCGGAGCCGTTGATATTGGTGATCTCCCGGTTCAGGCCCAGTTCTTTTTCACAGCCCAGGTACTGGGCGGCAAAGGCTTCGTTGACCTCGATGAGATCAAAATCATCCACGCCCAGGCCGGAGTTTTCCATGAGATTTTGTACCGCCGGTACCGGTGACAGCCCCATGACGGTGGGATGGCAGGCGCCCATGCCTGACGCCTTGATTCTGGCCATGGGGGTCAGGCCCAGTTCGTCAGCCTTGTCTGCGGACATGATGATCATGCCGGTGGACCCGTCATTGATGCCTGAGGCGTTGCCGGCGGTGACTTTGCCGGTCTTGGGCACAAAGGCCGGGGGCAGGGCCGCAAGCTTTTCCATGGTCATGCCGGGCCTGAAATGCTCGTCCTTGTCAAAGACAAGGGGATCTTTTTTTCTCTGGGGCACTTCAATGGGCACGATCTCATCGGCAAAGCTGCCGTCCTGGGTGGCCCGCTCCGCGTTGTTGTGGGACCGCAGGGCCACCTCGTCCATCTCTTGTCTTGACAGGTTCAGGTGCTGGGCCACAAACTCCGCCGTATGCCCCATGATATAGGGTTTGCCCAGAAAAAATGAGGCCGGAGCCTGCTGTGTGTTCACAGGCGTTGTCTCGTCAAGGGGCATGACGTGGGAGCCGCAGTGCAGGGCATGGATCATGGCGTCCACAAACTGGGTGTCCTGGAGGCGGCAGCCCCACCGGGCCTTGGGCACGGTATAGGGAACCCCGGACATATGCTCCACACCGCCGGCCAGGATGACGTCGGCCATGCCGGCCTGTATCATGGCTGCCCCGGACAGCACGGATTCCATGCCTGAGATGCAGACCCGGTTGATGGTGACGGCGGGGACGGTTTCGGGAATGCCGGCCATAAGGGCCCCGACACGGGCGGTGTTCAGGGTGTCGTGATGCTCCACGCAGGTGCCGTAGCGGACATCGTCAATAAGGGCAGGATCAATGCCGGCCCGGTTGATGGCCTCTTTCATGGTTACACTGGCAATGGTGGCGCCGTTGAGGTCTCTGAGGGTGCCGCCAAAGGCCCCGATGGCCGTGCGGCATGCGGATACAATGACAATGTCTTTCATGGTTTATCCTTTGGGTTTAATGGTATTTATATGAAAGAACCTTGCAAGTTGTTTGAGTTCTTTCATGATGTGTTGCGGGCCGGCTCGGTAAAAGACCAGGTCGGCCCATGGTGGTTATTTGGGGGCAAAGCCCGTGTCTTCAATATCCATGACACTGGTGTCAAAGGCGTTGACTGCGGCCATTTTTCCTGCGGTCACCGGCAGCACCGTTGCGGTGAAGTACCGGGCAGAGGCCAAAACGCCTTTGTAAAAGGGGATATCCTTTTTCTTGGGCTTGCCGGACAGGGCCTGGGCAGCGATTTCGGCCCGCCAGACCAGCATCCATGCCATGAGAACATCCCCTGTGATGTGAAGAAAGGGATGGGCCTGGGAAAATGCGTTTTCAACAGCCCCTTCCCCCAGGCGGGCGCCCAGGGATCTGGCCGTTTCCATGAGGCCGGTCACTGCCTTTTCCAGGGCGTCTGCCAGGGGCTCAAGGCCCTGTACGGTCCTGGCCGATTCAACGGTTTTACTCACCTCGGCCATGAGGTCGGTAAAGGCCTTTCCCTTGTTCAGGCCCAGCTTTCGGCCCAGCAGATCCATGGCCTGGATGCCGTTGGTGCCCTCGTAAATCTGGGTGATCTTGCAGTCCCTGAGCAGCTGTTCCTGGGGATACTCTTTTGTGAACCCATACCCGCCGAAAATTTGCACCCCGTCGGAGCACAGGTCAAAGGCCCGGTCCGTGATATAGCCCTTGGCCACGGGGATGAGCACATCGATGAGGCCCTGGTATTTCATTTTGTCTTCGTGGGTTTGAGCCACTTTGACCATGTCCTCCATGAGGCCGACATAAAACAGGATTGAGCGCATGGCCTCGGTATGGGCCTTCATGTTCAGCAGCATGCGCCGGATGTCGGGGTGCTGGATGATGGGGACGCCGGGGGAGCCTTTGGGGGCAGTGAGGGCGGCGCCTTGTATGCGCTCTTTGGCGTAGTTCAGGGCGTTGAGATAGGAGGCAGAGGCGCAGGCAAATCCCTGCATGCCCACATGAAGCCGGGCCTCGTTCATCATCACGAACATGGCGCTCATGCCTTTGTTCTCCTGCCCCAGCAGGGTGCCCATGCACCTGCCCTTGCCGCCCAGGGCCATAGAGCAGGTGGGGCTGCCGTGGATGCCCATCTTCTCCTCGATACCGGTGCAGACGATGTCGTTGGGCTCGCCTAAGCTTCCGTCGTCGTTGACCCAGATCTTGGGCACCAGGAACAAGGAGATGCCGGCGGTACCGGCAGGGGCCCCTTCAATGCGGGCCAGCACCGGATGGATGATATTGGGGACCAGATCGTTTTCCCCTGAAGAGATGAATATCTTGTTGCCGGTGATGGAATAGGTGCCGTCCCCGTTGGGCACGGCACGGGTGGTCAGGGCCCCGACATCGGAACCAGCCTCGGGTTCGGTAAGCAGCATGGACCCGCCCCAGACGCCGGTGTACATTTTTTTGAGGAAAAGCTGCTTTTGCCTGTCGGTGCCGAACTTCTCCACCAGTTTGCCTGCCCCGTGGGCCAGGATGTTGTGGAGCATAAAAGGATAGTTGGCCCCGTTGAAGTAGTTGTTGGCGGCCAGGGCCACTGGCGCGGGCATGCCCTGTCCCCCCCATTCAGGATCGTCGCACATGGCGATCCACTCTCCTTGGGCAAAGAGCGTGTAGGCCCGGTGAAAGGCCTTGGGCACGGTCACCGTGCCCTTGTCAAAGGTGCAGCCCTCTTGGTCAGCCTCCTTAAGACAGGGAAGCAGCTCTTTGACAGCCAGGTTTCTGGCCTCGGACACGACCATGTCCACGGTCTTCTTGTTAAACGCCTCAAATTGATCGTACTGGGTCAGACGCGCCACCTTGAGCTGCTCGTGGAGAACAAAGTCCACATCCCTGCGGTCTGCGATCTGCTGTGCCATGGGTCACCCCCTTATTTGGTGTAGTCGTAAAAGCCTTTGCCGCTCTTTCTGCCCAGATACCCAGCCCTGACCATCTTGCGCAGCAGGGGGGCGGGCCGGTATTTGTCTTCGCCAATCTCTTTGTGAAAGCCCTCCAGAACCAGAAGCATGGTATCCAGGCCCACCATATCCGCCAGGGCCAGGGGGCCGATGGGATGGTTGGCGCCAAGGGTCATGGCGTTGTCAATGTCTTTGGGAGAGGCAATGCCTTCGGCCAAAACAAAGATGGCCTCGTTGATCATGGGGCAGAGAATACGGTTCACCGCAAAGCCCGGGGCCTCTTTGACCTGGATGGCGGTCTTGTTGATCTTGTCCACAAAATCCTTTGCCACGGACAGGGTGGTGTCTGAGGTGGTAAAGCCCCGGATCAGTTCCACCAGCTTCATGACGGGAACCGGGTTGAAAAAGTGCATGCCGATGAACTGGTCCGGCCGGGCCGTGACCGAGGCCATTTCCGTGATAGACAGCCCAGAGGTGTTGGAGGCGAACAGGGTCTGTTTTTTGCACAAGGCATCCAGTTCTTTGAAGACCTCTTTTTTGATGGCCATGACCTCGATGATGGCCTCGATGACCAGATCTGCATCCCGGGCCGCTGTGGCCAGGTCTGTGGTGCCAATGACCCGGCCAAGGATTTCTTCGGCCTCGCCAGCAGCCATCTTGTTCTTGGATACGGCCCGGCCCAAATTGCCCTGGATGGTGGTCATGCCGTTGTCCACGAACCGGTCTTCCATGTCCCTTAAGCTGACCTCAAATCCGGCCTGGGCTGCGCATTGGGCAATGCCGGCCCCCATGATGCCCGCCCCGAGTACGGTAATTTTTTTGATTTCCATAGGTGCTCTCCCTAAATATTTGGATTCATGAAGATAAAGGCAGGACCTGTGCCAGGCTGCCAAAGCCTTGGGGCAAGGGGATTGTTAAATGGGCAATCAATCAATAAAGGCATTTCTATGCCATGGCCCAGTTTTTCTTTTCTAATTTCCAGTTTTCTAATTTTCTGTGCCATGGTACAGATAGTCAGATAACAGAGAGAAAGGTTCACATGGGCGTCATTGATGAAAAAGTCTTTTTCAGGGAGGCCACCCTAAAGCTGTGCTCCAGCCTGGACATTGAGCGGGCCCTGCACCTGTGCCTGACCTATGTCTGCCAGTTCATGCCGGCCGGCCAGATGGGGTTTCACGTCTACTCCCCGGAGTCAGGGGAGGTGGAAACCGTTGCCATTGCAGGCCTGGACAGGGGAAAGGCCGTATCCATAAAAATTTTCTTGTCCCAAGAGGGGCGCAAAAGAATAGAGAATCGGCAGATCGACCGGGTCCGGCTCATCAACCACCTGGGAGATGATCCCATCACAGGCCCTGTGGCTGACCGCCTCAAGGCCTGGAACACCTCTGCCGTGGTCATGGATCTGGTTTTGGAGGGGACCATGCTGGGTATTTTTTCCGTGTTTGACAATGGAAGGGAAAAATTCACCCCGGATCATATGGCCCTGTTAAGCCTGCTGGACAAGCCCTGCGCCATTGCCCTGACCAATGCCCTGCGGTTCAGGGAGTTGAACAACTTCAAGGAGCGCCTGGCCGACGACAACCGCTACTACCAGGACGAGTTGAACCGCATGGCCGGGGAAACGGTGATCGGTGCGGGCCAGGGGCTTTCCCGTGTCATGGAAATGGTCCGCCAGGTCTCTCCTCTGGAAAGCCCGGTCCTGGTTTTGGGAGAGACGGGAACGGGAAAAGAGGTCATTGCCAATGCCATTCACAATTTGTCTTTGCGCCGCAAAGGCCCGTTTATCCGGGTGAACTGCGGGGCCATCCCCGCCACCCTGATGGATGCCGAGCTGTTTGGCTATGAAAAGGGGGCGTTTACCGGGGCCGTGGCCCGCAAGCGGGGCCGCATTGAACGGGCCCAGGGCGGCACCCTGTTTCTGGATGAGATCGGTGAGCTGAGCGCAGAGGCTCAAGTCCGCCTGCTCCGGGTCCTTCAGGAAAAGGAAATCGACCGGGTGGGTGGAACCGAAACCATCCGGGTCAATATCCGGGTCATCGCAGCCACCCACAGGGACCTTGAGGAAATGATGGCCCAGGGAGGGTTTCGGCCGGACCTGTTTTTCCGCCTCCGGGTCTTTCCCATTGCCATCCCTCCCCTGCGGCAGCGGCGAAACGACATCCCCGCCCTGGTGGATCATTTTATCCAAAAAAAGGTCAAAGAGATGAAGCTGCCCAAGGCCCCTGCTGTGCCGGATTCTGTGATGACCGGGCTGTGTGCCAGCCCGTGGCCGGGCAATGTCCGGGAGCTGGAAAACGCTGTGGAGCGGGCTTTGATACTGGACCGGGAGGGAGAGCTGGGATTTGATGAAATTCTAAGGCCCCGGCCAGATGCCGGGGGGCCGGCACCCGCCCGTCCCGAACCTTGCCTTATGGCCCTGGATGAGGTCATGGCCGCTCATATCGCCCGGGTATTGGCCCAGTGCGGGGGGCGGGTGGAAGGTCCCCACGGGGCTGCCCGGATTCTGGATATCCACCCGTCCACCTTGCGCAAGCGCATGAAAAAGCTTAAGATTTGTTTTGGGCGGCATGCCCTTACGTGAACGGTTTTTGACGGTTTTCTATGAAGAGAAAAACCTGCCAAGCACCGCAAAAGACAACCCAAGTTTTAACCCGGAAACCGGAGGAAGATATGAAGGCGATCCAGGCGCAGGTCGGGGAGGATCCCGGCCGGACAGGCATCAAAGAGGGAGCTGTTGAAGAAGACTGGCCAGCGGTATGTGCCCGGTTTAACGATGATGTGGAGCGGGTCTGTGATGTGGAACACGTGCCAGGGTATACCGGATTGTACCGGTGCTTTGACGATGACAACCAGGCCGTGCATTATCTTGTGGAGGAAGGTCGACACCTTTACAGGATCAAGCGAAAGACCTTTTTGAAAAATATCGGTTATAAAGAGGACAACGCCCCGGAGTAAGCCAAGGCCTGGGATCTGATATCAGGCAGTGTCCAGGGCCTTGCGGATCTGTTTTGCCAGGCCCATCTGAGAGTAGGGCTTTTGGATGAAGTTGATTCCCTTTTCCAGTATCCCGTTATGGACAATGTGGTTGTCCGCATGCCCTGAGGCATAGATGATGATCAATCCAGGGCACAGCTTTTCAGCAGCGTCGGCAAAGGCTTTTCCGCTCATTTCAGGCATGATCAGGTCCGTCACCACCACCTGGGGCAGGGTTTTGCCCGACCGGATTCGGGCGTCAACCCATTCCAAAGCTTGTTTTCCGTTCAGGGCCTTGAACACGGTATATCCCAAAGACATCAGGGCATTGGCCCCGAAATTCAGCACCTCTGGATCATCTTCCACCAGAAGGATGGATTCGCTGCCGGACAGGTCCGGTTTGACTTCAGGCGGCGTTTTTTTCGCCTGGGAGGTGTCAGTGGTCACAGGCCAGTATATCTTGAACATGGTGCCCTGGCCCGGTTCGGAATAGACCCGGATGCCCCCGCGATTCTGCTTGACGATGCCGTAGATCATGGCCAGGCCCAGGCCGGTGCCCTCGTACTTTGACTTGGTGGTGAAAAAGGGTTCAAAGATCCGTTCCTGGGTCTTGCGGTCTATGCCCATACCATTGTCAGATACCGAGAAAAAGACATAGGTGCCGGACAGTTTCAGTCCCAGCCGCTTTGCCGTATCCTGATTGAGTCGGGTCTGCCCTGTTTCAATGGTCAGCCGTTTTTTTACCCGGGCATCTGCCGGCAGGGCGTTTAACGCATCTCTGGCATTGATGACCAGGTTGGTGAATATCTGTTCCACCTGGGCCTGATCCGCGGAAATGGGGCTGATCTTTTTTTCCAGGCAGGTTTCCACATGGATATCCTCACTGATGAGGCGCCGAAGCATCCGTTCCATATCCTTGATGGTGGCGTTGATGTCCAGCGTCCGGGGGGTGAAGAGCTGTTTTCTGCTAAAGGCCAGCAACTGCCGGGTCAGGTCTGCTGCCCGGGTGCCGGAATGGACAATGGCGGTCAGTTTTTCTGTCAGAGGATCTTGGGGGTCAAGGTCAGTGAGGGCCAGGTTGGCATACCCGTTGATCACGGTGAGCAAGTTGTTGAAATCATGGGCGATGCCCCCGGCCAGGGTGCCGATGGACTCCATCTTCTGGGCCTGAAGCAGGATCTGCTGCATCTTTTCTTTTTCCATCTGGGCATGCTTTTTTTCGGTAATATCCCTTGAGATGCCCAAAAGCCTTGGGCCGCTGTCACCCGCTTCGGTCATGCAGGAGACCCGGACCTCAATCCAGCAGTGCTTCCCGTCCCGGTTGACCTGTTTCAGCTCCATTCCTTCAAGGGTAAGGGGGGTTGTCCCGGCGCACAGCTCTTTGTCAGCTTCACTGTGAATCTGGGCTGTAAACCGATCTGCATCCTCTGGTGCCAGAAGATCGGTAAAGGGCTTGTTGACAAGGTCCTGTGCCTGAAATCCGCTGACCTGGTGTATGGATGGGCTGATGTAGAGGATGGAAAGGTCCATGTCAAGCATCCAGATTACATCGGAGATGTTTTCCGCCAGCAACCGGTACCGGTGTTCACTTTTTTCCAGCTCCCGGATCTTCTGCTGAAGCTGGGGATAGTAGCTTTTCTGGACGGATCGTTCTCCCAGCCCCATGAGACTGGCAATGGCGGCGGATCTTTGTTTTTTTCCCGGTCCGGGGTTGGCCCCGGGGGACCGGTCAGAGGGCATCTTCATAAATGGTTTGAATATCCTTTTTCCCTGCCGACCTGGGGTTGGTCAGAAGGCAGGCGTCGTTAATGGCCTTTTCAGACAGGTGGGGAATGTCCGGGGATTTGACATTGACCTGTCCCAGGCTTTTGGAGATGCCCAGGTTCATGCGCATGCGCCGTACCTTTTCAAACAGGGCCCTTTTTATCATGGGGCTGGTCATGCCCCGGGTATCCACCCCCAGGGTGTTTGCAATAACAGCGAATTTTTCCGGTGCCGCTTCAAAGTTGAAATTGATGACATGTTCCAGAAGCAGGGCGTTGCACTCTCCGTGGGGCAGGTCCAGAAAACCGCCCAGGCTGTGGGCCATGGCATGGACCGCCCCGAGAACGGCATTGGAAAAGGCCAGGCCCGCCTCCATGCTGGCCAGCATGATATTTTCCCTCAGGGCCGTATCATTGGGGGCCTTGGTGATGGTTGGCAGAAACTGGCTCAGCAGGCGCATGGCTTCCAGGGCATGGACATCGGTCATCTTTGAGCTGGCCGTGGACACAAAGGCTTCCACGGCATGGGCCAGGGCGTCCATGCCGGTGCAGGCGGTCAGATAGGGGGACATGGTCACCGTGGTTTCAGGGTCAATCAGGGCGATGTCAGGAATCACGATTTTGCTGATAATCGCGATTTTCACCTTTTCACGGGTGTTGTTGATGATGGCGAACTGGGAGACATCTGCGGAAGTGCCGGCGGTGGTGGGCAGAAACACCATGGGCGGCAGAGGAGAGGCAATGCGGTCCACGCCCTCGTAATCCAGTATGGAACCGTGGTTGGCCGTGACAATGCCGATGCCCTTGGCACAGTCCATGGGAGAACCGCCCCCCACCGCGACAATGGCATCACAGCCGCTGTCCTCATACACCCTGGCCCCTTGCATCACCTCTTCCGCCCTGGGGTTGGCAGACACCTTGTCATAAATCAAAGGATCTATGCCCTGGTCTAAAAGGCTTTGCCTGACCTGTTCGGCCCAGCCTGCGGCGATCACGCCGGGGTCTGTGACAATCATGGGTGACTGGATGTAAAATTTTTTGCAATACTCTCCGGCCAAAAAGCGGGCGCCATTGCCAAAAATGATTTCCGGGGCCACGAATTTCCGTAAATTTTCAACAGAAACGGCCATTATTTCTCCAGGTTATGGATAAGGTATTTATCATGGTTTAAATTTATCAGGATAGTCATTTTTGGTCGGAATATCAAGAAGAAGGGAAAAATCCCAGCAAAGATTAGAGATCAAAGGCCTGGGCCCATCGTTCAAATCGTTGTGCATGCCCGGGGTCAATGGCTTCAAGTTCCTCAACAATAAGGTCCCGGGTCATGGTTTGCCCCTGTTTTTTGGGGCTTTTGGAAAAAAACTTATCTGCACAGCAGATGATTTTTTCTTCATGGGTAAGGGGGACCATGTTTCTGGGGGGCAGGGGCAGGCCTGCGGCCAGGATGTTGTCCAGGGTGATGCCGGCCCCGGTGTGGCGCTCGGCCACCCGGCCGTAGGACGGGTCCAGCCCCAGGGTGTCCAGCATCTGGCGGCCCAGAACACCGTGGCAGATATAGGGGTTGTCGCCGGTGCAGCCGATGGCCGGGGACCGGGTCTTGATGATGCCGATGTCGTGGAGCATGGCGGCCCGTTCAATAAAGGCCATGTCCAGGTTGAGGTGGGGCAGGTTCGAGGCGATGGCCAAGGCCTTGTCTGCCACCTGGCGGCTATGGTCCGTGAGAAGAGAGAACAACGGGGTGTTTCTGGGGTAAAATTCCCCGATAATATCCATGGGATCAATCATTTTCCTGACAGCAGTACCCCTTCTACCAGGCTGTCCAGGTCCCCGTCCAGAACCCGGTCCACATCCCCGATTTCCATGTCGGTTCTATGGTCTTTTACCATGCGGTAGGGATGAAGGACATAGGAGCGGATCTGGCTGCCCCAGGCGATCTCATCCTTGCCGTTGTGCAGGTTTTGTTTTTTTTGGTCCTGTTTTTGTTTTTCCAGCTGGTACAACCTGGATTTCAGCACCTTCATGGCGATCTCCCTGTTCCGGTGCTGGGAGGGTTCCTGCTGGCATTGAACCACCACCCCTGTGGGCAGATGGGTGATGCGGACGGCAGAGGAGGTCTTGTTGACATGCTGGCCCCCGGCCCCGCTGGCCCGGTAGACATCCACGCGCAGGTCCCCTTCGTCCACGTCGATCTGAATTTCATCCTTGATTTCAGGATAGATGAATACCGCGGCAAAGGATGTCTGGCGCTTGCCGCCGGCATTAAAGGGAGAGATGCGGACCAGGCGGTGGACCCCGGACTCCACCTTCATGAAGCCGTAGCAGTTCTGGCCTGACACCTGGAAGGTGGCCCCTTTGATGCCGGCCTCGTCTCCTGGCTGGTAATCAATGATCTTGTATTTAAATCCCCGTTTATCCATCCACCGGGTGTACATGCGAAAGAGCATTTCCGTCCAGTCCTGGGAGTCGGTGCCGCCGGCACCGGCATTGATGGAGACGATGGCATCCCGGGCGTCGTCTTCACCGTCCAGGGTGATATCAATGGAAAATTTCTGGATCTTTTTTTCCAGTTTGGCCAGCAGGGCGGCGGCCTCTTTTTCGCCTTCTTTGTCCTCTTCTTCCTGGGCCAGTTCCATGAAGATGCCCACCTCTTCGATTTCAGTAAAAATGGTGTGGCAGGTTTCGATGAGTCCGGAAAGAAAGGTACGTTCTTTTAAAAGGCGGGTGGCCTGGTCGGCGTCGTTCCAGAAGTCTTGTCTTGCAGTGAGCATTTCCAGCTCACGGAATCGTTTTTCCTTTATAGGAAGGTCAAAGATACTCCTTGAGCTGGTTGGCTTTGTCGGTAACGCTGGAAAGGGTCTGTTTTAATTCTAAACTCATGGGTGAGGCTCCTATAAAAATTTTTTTATGCCTTTTACCACAAAAACCAGCAGGATTGCAACCATGGCAGCCAGGCCTGAAAGATCTCCGTGGCGGGTAAAAAAGGTGGTCTGGGTCAGGGTCGGAACGGTGCGGACCAGGCCTGCGCTTTCAAAAAGCCCTGTGGCGGCGCAGGTTTCTCCCGTGGGAAGAATAAACCCGGAAATCCCGGTGTTGGCGGCCCGGACCAGGGATCTGCGATTCTCAACAGCCCTGAGAACAGCAATGGCATAATGCTGGGCCGGGGCAGCGGTTTTGCCGAACCAGGCATCGTTGGTCATGGTGGTCAGCAGGTCAGCCCCGTTCAGGACAAAGTGCCGGGAAATGTCGGGAAAGAGGATTTCAAAGCAGATGAGCACCCCGGTGGCATGGGTGCCAAAGGCCAGGGGGGTTTTCCCGGTGGTGCCTGAAGAAAAATTGCCTGCCTGGGCGGTGATTTTTTCCACGAAAAAGAGCAGGTCCTGGAAGGGAACATACTCTCCAAAGGGCACCAGGTGGGATTTGTCGTAATATCCGTTCACAAGGCCCATGGGTGTGAGCATATAGGCCCGGTTGTAGTATTCAACGGTGTTGCCGTCAATTTTTGCAGCCGGGCTGCCAACAAGAAAGAAAGACCGGGCCTGTCGTACGATCTCATCCACCTGGCTGGAAAAGACCGGATCCCTGCCATAGTAAAAGGGCAGGGCTGTCTCCGGCCAGATGATCAGGTCGGCCGGGGCAGAGGCCAGGGACAGCTCACCGTACCGGTTTACGGTTTCGGTTTTAAATTCCGGGCTCCATTTCTGGTCCTGCTGAAAGTTGCCCTGGATCACGGCAATGGTTGCCTGGGAAGCCGACGCTTCCATTTTTCTGACCTCTGGCAGGCGCAGGGCCCCGTAGCCCAGGGCCATGGCCAAAAGCCCCAGGCTGCAGGCCAGTGGGATCAGGGCAAGGCCCGGGGCAAGGCCCGGAGTCGTGTCCGGGTGTTTTTGCCCGCACTTGCATATCCCTTTCCAGCGCCGGACCAGGGGCCAGGCCATGGCCAGGGACCCGTTGCAGGCCACGATCACAAAGGAGATGCCCAGCACCCCAAAGATGTCCGCCATCTGAAGCAGCAGGGGATTGGCGTATTGGCTGTAGCCCAGTACCCCCCAGGGAAAGCCTGACAGGGCATGGGTACGGATAAATTCCAGGCCCACCCAGACCGTGGCCCCCCAGAGGGGCGCCAGAACCGTGGGGGCCCTGACCTTTGTCAGGATCCAGGCAAACAGGGCAGGATACAGGGCCAGGTATAGGCTCAAAAGGATAAGGGTGGCCAGGGCCAGTCCAAAGGTCAGCCCGCCGTAGACGGTGAGGGTCGGCACCAGCCAGTAGATCAGACACAGAAAGTGGATCAGCCCTGTAACCAGGCCCAGTTTGAACCCCTGGCCGGCAGAGCGGTTTTCCAGGGCAGTCCACAGGGGTACCAGGGCGAAAAAACTGAGCCAAAACAGACCGGGGTCGGGAAACCCCAGGGTCAGCAAAAAACCGCTGGCCATGGCTGGAAAGTATCGTAAAAGTCGGCGTTGAAAGATGTGGGCCATACAAGGGGTGTCCGGTATTGTCCAGCACGGTTCAGGCGCTGAGGTTAAAATCAACTCGTTGTACCAGGAAGGGATGGCTTCGTCAATTTGGGCATGTGGCGACACCCAGCCAAAGGCGGCATAAACTATAAAAAAAGGAAAAAATTTACGGGTTTTTAGCAAAAAAATCTGATATGGTTCAAATATTAGATTCGTCAATTTTGGACAGGAAGACATCTGGCTTATGAGCGTGCAGAACCACATCGCAGGGCAAGTGTTAGTCCAGGAAAACAAAGGGCTGGAAGGCCTTGATACAGAGGCGCAGGCGGCAAGCCTGCTTGCAGCCCCCGTGGGGATCTGTGTGATCAGAGGCAGAACCCTTGAGTGGGGCAATCCCGCCTTTTACAAAATGCTTGGCCGGCCCCTGGGCAGTCTGGAATCCAGAGATATCGCAGTGGTGTATCCCACATCCAAGGAATTTATGCGGGTGGCCGGCCGGCTGGACGCCCAGGTCCGGCAGCAGGGAACAGGCGTGGTCGAGACCCGTCTGCTCAGGACAGATGATACGGCCTTTGACTGCAGGGTCAGGGCCAGCCTGCTGCACCCGGAAGATCCCGAATCAGCCATGGTCCTGTATGCCAGTGACATCACCGAGATCAAGTCCCGGAGGATCCAGCGTCAGCAGGCCCAGAAAATGGAGGCCATCAGTGTCCTGGCCGGGGGCATCTCCCACGATTTTAACAACCTGCTCATGGGGGTCCAGGGGCATCTTTCCCTGATGCGCATCAATGCCGACAGCCCTGAAAAGATGTCCTCCCACGTCCGGCAGGTTGGCAAACTGGTGGAAACGGCTGCCGAGCTGACCTCCCGGCTGCTGGGCTTTGCCAGGGGGGGGAAGTACCAGATCTCGGTGTTGGACATCCACCAGGTGATTTCCATGGCCCTGGATATCTTCAAGCCTGCCCACAAGGGGGTGAGGATCATGGCGCAATTTGAACCCAGGCCCCTGGCGGTGGACGGCGACAGTTCCCAGCTGGAGCAGGTCTTTCTCAACCTTCTGGTAAACAGTGCCCAGGCCATGGTGGATTCGGGAACCATCCATGTGACCACCCGGAAAATTCACATTGACGAAAACAACGAATTCCCGTTTCAGGTGGTTCCAGGTTTCTATGCTGAGATCAGCGTCAGGGATGAGGGCATCGGCATGGACGAGGAGACCTGTAACAAGGTGTTTGATCCTTTTTTTTCCACCAAGACGGCGGGAAATCAGAAAGGCCGGGGCCTGGGGTTGTCCACGGTTTACGGCATTGTTAAAAATCATGGCGGGTTTATCACGGTGGACAGCAAAAAGGGCCAGGGGTCGGATTTCCGGGTCTGTCTTCCCTGCTCGACTCATCCCCCGGACCTGTCCCAGAATGCCGAGGAAAATATCCTTGAAACCATGCCCAAAGGCTGTGAAACCGTTCTTTTTGTGGATGACGAAGAGGCCATTGTCAACCTGGGCAAAACTTTTCTGGAAAAACTGGGTTACCAGGCCGTGCTGGCCAGGAACGGCAAAGAGGCTGTGACTGTTTTCCGTCAACATCGTCAGGAAATATCCCTGGTGGTTCTGGATCTGATCCTGCCGGATATGGGTGGCAAGGCTGTGTTTTCTGAATTGCGAAAGATCAGACCTGATGTCAAGGTGCTTGTCTCCACAGGGTTTAACGTGGATGAAGACTTTGAAGCCATTTTGAATCAGGGCTGCCACGGATTTTTGCAAAAACCCTTTTCCATGCATCGGTTTTCACAAACCATCCGAAAGATTCTGGACCGTACCGAGGCCTGCGGCCCGGGTAAATAGGCCAAATCCAAGGTAAAACGCGAATCCCGGCTTTACATTGGGCCTGGCAGGTGATATTTTTATGGGCGTCAGTGAATTTAACGGTTAAGGTGCCGCAGGCAGTCTGGCAGCAAAGCTGCGGCGCAGCGTCATCGGGGGTTATATATGGAGCATATCAAAATTCGGTTTGGGGAAGACATAGAAACACCTGCCACCGGAGCAAAGTCCTTTGAGGAGATGTTTCAGTCGGTTAATCCCATGTTCTGTCTTTCAAATCGGGTGTGGAGACCCCAGATGGACATCTTTGAAACCCAAGAGGAGATCATCATTCAGGCTGAAATAGCCGGGGTTCAAAAAGACGATATCGTGGTGGAAGTCTCCAATAAAGCCGTTAAAATTTCAGGGGTCCGCAAATGCTGTCAGCCTGACCCCACAGCCACCTACCGTCTGGCTGAGATCCAGTTCGGCCAGTTTGAGCGGGTGCTCTACCTGCCCAGCGTCATTGATTTGGAACACGTGTCTGCCACATTTTCCGAGGGGTTTCTTCAATTGACCCTTGGTAAGCTCCTCAGGAGGAACATCAAACAAAAACAGAATGTCTCCATTGATTTTCTTTAAGGACTGCGAATGGATGAATTAAGACATCCCGCCGCCCCAGTCAGCACAGACAACATTCCGGACTCCCTGCCCATTTTACCCATCGTGGATACCAATTTGTTTCCCAAGATGGTGCTTCCCCTGGTGCTTATCCAGAAAGAGGCCATTGACCTCATTGATGAGGCCATGGCAGGCAGCCGGATGCTGGGGCTGCTGCTGTCCCGGCGGCCTGACATTGATACCAAGCATACCGCTGACGATCTTCATCGTATCGGCACCGTGGCCATGATCCTGAAGATGTCCAAGATGGAGGATGAAAAGGCCCAATTGCTGATCCAGGGGCTCAACCGCTTCCGGGTCAAGGCGTTTTTACAGGGCAAACCCTATATGCAGGCCGATATCAAGGTGCTGAACAGCCGGAACGTGGACCGAAGCGTTGAAAACCGGGCGCTGATGACCAATATCGTGGAACAATACGAAAAGATTGTGAGCCTGTCGCCGGGATTGCCCTCGGAGATGGGTCAGATGATCAAGTCCATCCAGGAGCCCAACGTTTTGGCCGACATGGTGGCCTCTACCATTAACGCCCCGGTGATGGAGAAGCAGAAGGTACTTGAGCTTTTGGATGTGAACCTTCGTTTGAAAAAGGTGACCCGCCTGGTCAATGACCAGCTGGAGATCCTTGAGATGGGGTCCAAGATCCAGAACCAGGTCAAAGAGGACATGGACAAGCGCCAGCGGGAGTACTACCTGCGCCAGCAGCTCAAGGCCATACGGGAGGAGCTGGGAGAAACCGATGACGAAAGCCTTGAAATCCGGGAGTACCAGGCGCTCATTGATGAAAATCAGCTGCCGGAAGAGGCCAGAAAAGAGGCGGAGCGGGAGTTGAATCGCCTGGGACGGATGCATCCCTCTTCTTCAGAATATGTGGTGGCCTCTACCTATCTGGACTGGCTGACTGCCCTGCCATGGACGGACACGTCAAAAGACCGCCTGAATATCGGCGAGGCCCGGCGGGTTCTGGACAAAGACCATTACGGCCTGGAAAAGCCCAAAAAACGGATCCTGGAGTACCTGGCCGTGCGCAAACTCAAAAATGATTCCAAGGGCCCAATCCTGTGTTTTTCCGGACCGCCCGGCACCGGTAAGACCAGCCTGGGCCAGTCCATTGCCAAGGCCATGGGCAGAAAATTCGTCCGTATCGCCCTCGGCGGCATCAGGGATGAGGCGGAAATCCGGGGCCACCGCCGGACCTATGTGGGGGCCCTGCCCGGCCGGATTGCCCAGCAGTTAAGAAAGGCAGGAACCAAAAACCCCGTTTTCATGCTGGACGAGATCGACAAGGTCAACTCCTCCTACCACGGGGACCCGTCATCTGCCCTGCTGGAGGTCCTGGATCCTGAGCAGAACCACTCGTTTATCGACCATTATCTGGATGTGCCCTTTGACCTGTCCGACGTCATGTTCCTGACCACCGCCAATGTGCTGCATACCATTCCCCCCCCCCTGAGGGACCGCATGGAGATCCTGGAGCTTGCCGGGTATACCGAAGAGGAGAAGCTGCGCATCGCCACCCGGTATCTTATTCCCAGGCAGCGGGAGGCCAACGGCCTCAAGGCCAGCCATATCAAGATCACCTCCGGTGCCGTGAAAAAGGTGATCACGGGCTATACCCGGGAGTCGGGCCTGCGGAACCTGGAACGGCGCATCGGCGCCATCTGCCGGGGGGTGGCTGCCAAGGTGGCCGAAGAGGGGGTGGCATCCCTGACCATCCGGCAGAAGGATCTCCACGACTACCTGGGGCCGGTGCAGAATATGCCGGATCTGGCCACCCGGATCAACACCCCGGGTGTGGTAATGGGCCTGGCCTGGACCCCGTTTGGCGGCGAGGTCCTATTTGTGGAGGCCGTGGCCATGCCCGGCGGCAAGGGCCTGACCCTGACCGGCCAGCTCGGGGATGTGATGAAGGAATCCGCGTCCACCGCCCTCAGCTTTATCCGGTCCAATGCCGCCAAACTCTGCTTTGAAGAGGATTTTTTTAAAACCCATGATATTCACATCCATGTGCCTGAGGGGGCCATTCCCAAGGACGGCCCGTCAGCCGGGGTGACCATGCTCGCGGCCCTGGCCTCTTTGATTACCGGCCGCAAAATCCGTTCCCGTATGGCCATGACCGGCGAGATCACCCTCCGGGGCGAGGTGCTGCCTGTGGGCGGAATCAAGGAAAAGGTCATCGCCGCCCACAGGGCCGGGATAAAGCGCCTGATCCTGCCCCAGTGGAACAAGAAGGATATGGAGGATGTCCCCGGCCATATTCAGTCGGCCATGGAAATATTTTTCACCGATAAAATGAAAGATGTTCTTGATATCGTCCTGACCTAGCCCATGAAATCTTACCTTATATCCATACTTATCCTTGTTTTGACCGGTTTGGGCCTCATCTTTTCCGGGTGCTCCTCCAAATATGACGGGCCCTATCACAGGGATACGCCCACGTCCCCGTCGGGAAAAAAATCCCCTGCCACCCAGCGGCCCTATACGATAAAAGGCCAGCGTTATGTGCCCCTGGCATCGGCCCACGGCTATGCGGAAAAGGGGCTTGCCTCCTGGTACGGCAGAAAATTTCACGGCCGAAAGACCTCCAACGGAGAAACTTACAATATGTACGCCATGACCGCAGCCCATAAGACCCTGCCCATGAATACCTGGGTGAGGGTGGAAAACCTGGACAACGGCCGGGCGATCAAACTCAGGATCAATGACCGGGGACCCTTTGTCCGCTCTCGGATTATCGATTTATCCTATGCAGGAGCCAAGAAACTGGGGGTGATTGGCCCGGGAACGGCCAGGGTCCGGGTGACGGCCCTGGGACGGGCCACCTCATATGCCAAGGCAGATAAATCAAAGCCTGTGGCCTTTAAGCCGGTGGATTATTGGAAGGGAAATTTTACGGTTCAGGTGGGGGCTTTCAAGGTCAGGGGCAATGCGGAAAAGTATCGCCTGAAATTGTCCAAGACGTATATCAACGCCCATATCGTGCCCTACAAGGATCACCGGGGACGGTTTTACCGGGTCAGGATCGGACAGTTCCGCCGTCTGGAAGATGCCGTGACATTCTCCCGTCAGCTTCTCAAAGACGGATTTGACGCGGCCTTTGCCGTGGGTGAATAGCAGGGGGC
>Ga0102943_1000644_pt1 | contig 23128 bp, 15 predicted proteins | sample SalPonC_black_MG_FD_78174 | JGI IMG/M metagenome (GOLD analysis project Ga0102943, IMG submission 78174) | Salt pond soil microbial communities from South San Francisco under conditions of wetland restoration - Salt Pond MetaG... | ecosystem: Environmental > Aquatic > Marine > Intertidal zone >...
GGGTATTATGGCAGAAATCCTATCTGAAAAATTTCATGCCTTGAATATGGATGTTCCTTTTCTTGAATTACCGATTCAACAGCCACCGGAATCGGAACAACGGACCAAGTTCTGGCTTGATCTGAAACATTTGGTTGAACCCCGAAATCCGGAATATATGACAACCGAGTTCACCGGCAAATGAATCATATCAGCGTTGGCTTTTCCATTCACAGGCCGGAGATAGTTCCGGTCACAGCCCGGATCATGGAGCAGCATGACGTAATTTTCCTGGAAGAACCCCCGGAAGCCGGCTTTGAGAATATGTTGAACAGATCCCTTGGCGTGGAAGACTATTTGATGCCGTTAGATCTGGAATACCCTGAATTCAGTCGGAGCATGTGCTATCTTGAGCGGGACCTCTATGCCAGGGGTAAAAAATTAATCCAAATTGAACCCTTTGTCGAGGCCCTGTTGTCTGTTCATGAATTTTTTGCGCAGGGAAATAAGCCCGGAGACTTGAAACGGAACACACTGCCATATTTTGTTTATCTTGTGGAACGAAATGCATCCGGCGCCTTGTTAGAGTATTATCAAACGGCAATGATCGGCTCTTTTGAACAGACCATCGCCTCTGTCAAAAAATTTGCCCTGGCAGATGCGGCCCGCTTCCGGCTGCGGGATTCTCTGCGATCTCAGGAGATTGCCCGTCAGGCAGGCAGTCACCTGTCCATATTTGTAGAAGCCGGCATGATTCACTTTTATCTGTGGCAGCAGCTCCGGCGCAAACTGAAGGGTTCGTTCCGGGTGCAGCCGGTTTTTCTGGACCGTGTTGCATTACAGCTGCCAAAGCGGCATCACCATACCTACAGTCCGGGGGATCAGCTGACCCTGGCCTATGTTTTTCATCCCGGGCTGTCCTGTGACAAATGGGAATCGCTGATGGCAGCCCGGTCCATCGTCTATTCCAAAATTATCCAGAAAGAAGAAAACCGTGGAGATCCCACCCTATTTTTCCATTTGACCGATGAAATCGACTGCATCCGGACGGCCCGCATGCTTTCTTTCAAGGACTGTAAACTCCTGTATAATCTTATCCGGCATGCTGTTACGGAAAAGGCCCGGCTTGCCGTTGCAGATTATATAAAAACCCATTTTCACAAGCATGTTTTGCTGTAACCTGTCAACCTGGAGGTGTTGATGGTAAACGAAATCGCTTCTGGATGTTGCTCCTTTCCTGCAGCAGACACATCATCTTCACGCTGATCTCAGATAGTTACATTACAGCGTATGGTCCAGGTAATCCAGAAACCGCTGCCAGGATTTGCGGTCCGCATCCTCCCGGTACCGCTCCGATCCAAACACGCTGAACGCGTGGGGTGCACCCCCGTAGGTGATCATTTCATGGGCTGCGTCGTACTGTTCCAGGGTTGTGGCCAGTTCGGCAAATTCGGTCATGGTCACTGCGGTATCCGCACTGCCGTGGAGGATGAGCAGGCTGCCGGAAGTCCGGGCATAATTCTGGCCGGAGGGAGTGGCCAGCCCCCCGTGAAAACTGACAAACCCTTTCATCTCTGCCCCTGACCGGGCCAGTTCCAGGATCACAGTTCCGCCGAAGCAGTACCCCATGGCCACGGCGTTTCCAATATCAGCGCCCTGGTCAGCGGCAGCGGCAAGTGCTCCTTTTAACAGGCGGCGCATGCGTTCCCGGTCCTGGTACAATTCCCCGGTCAGGCGCTTTCGTTCGGCAATTTTTTCGGGCCGTATGCCTTTGCCGAACATATCTGCGGCAAACACGGCATATCCCTTTTCAGCCAGCATATTTGCACGGCGGACTTCATAATCCCCCAGACCGTCCCAGTCATGAACCATGAACACCAGCGGGGCCCCGGGTGCCGGGCTGATGAAAAATCCCTCAAACACAGCATCGTCAACCATATACTCCACCCGGCTGCCTGCGGCCTGGACCGCAGCACCAAAACACAATATTATAAATAAGATACAGAATCGTTTCATGACAGACCTCCCTGACAAACCATTTAAAATCTTTAAGAAAAAAATAAGAATTTTCCTCCCAAAGTCAAATCCCGGAAAATAAAGATGCAGCCAAAGCGGCGCTGAATAAACAGCATACCATACACTTAGGATATACATAATCACCTCGAACTGGTTCGGTTCCGGGACATACCAGTATTGACCTTTTGACGGGCCGATGTTACAAATTGGAAGGAGATCTGGAAAAGCATGACATAATGGTGAGCGTATGGCAAACAACCTGTTTATAACCGCCACTGAGGCCCGGAGCGGCAAATCCGCCGTATCTCTGGGAATCATGGAAATGCTGATCCGGAAAGTGGGCCGGGTGGGGTTTTTCCGGCCACTCATTGATGCAGACGCGCCCGAACACGACAATGATATCCAGCTGTTCTCCACCCACTTCAAACTGGGTATTCCCTTTGACAAAATGTTCGCCTGTACATTGGCAAAGGCCAGCAACCTCATCAGCAGCGGCAGGCAGGATGACCTGCTGGAAGAAATTTTTTCAGCCTACAAAGAACTTGAAAAAAACCATGATTTTGTTTTGTGTGAAGGTATTGAACTGCAGGGATCCTCAGCCTCCTTTGAGTTTGATATCAATGCCCGGATCGCCAGAAACCTGGGGTGCCCCATCCTGCTGGTTGCCAACGCCCGGGACAAATCCGTGGACGAGGTGATTCAATCCATCAACATTTACCACAAGTCCTTTATCCAGGAGGGGTGTGAAGTCATTGCAACCATCGTGAACCGGACCCGGCCGCACCAGGGCCCTGAGATCCTCTCCCGACTGGCCGCACAAAGCCCGGTTCCGGCACAGCTGCTGTATGCCATACCCAATGACACCCATCTTGGAAACCCCACTGCAGGTGAGATCGCCCATATACTGGGCGCTGACGTTCTTTACGGTAAAGACCAGCTCACCCGGCATGTGCACGGTTTTACAGTGGCAGCCATGCAGCTGCGCAATTTTCTGACCCGCATCACCCACGGCACCCTGGTCATCACCCCGGGGGACCGGTCCGATGTCATTGTTGCCTGTCTTTGTACCGTATCCTCCATGGCCATGCCCAATATCTCCGGAATCATGCTCACCGGCGGATTGACACCGGAAGAGCCGGTATGCCGGCTGATAGAGGGATTTTCCACCATGGTGCCCATTCTGTCGGTCAAAACAGACACCTTTCCTTCCGCAGTTGAAGTGAGCCGGGTCCATGCAGGCATCTCCCCGGACGATAAACGCAAGATCACAAGGGCTTTGGAAGTATTTGACACCCATATTGATTCCCGAGAGCTGGCAAATAAAATCATCAGTGCCCGGACCTCGGTGGTAACCCCCAAAATGTTTGAATACGGCCTGCTGCAGAAAGCCAGGAAAATCAAACAGCACATTGTACTGCCCGAAGCAGAGGATGAACGCATTCTGGCGGCAGCGGAAATCCTGCTACGGCGGGATGCCGTGCATCTGACCCTGCTGGGTGATGCCGCCCGGATACAAAAGAAAATTTCCCGGCTGGGGCTGCGCCCGGACAAGGCAGATATTCTGGACATTCAGACCTCTCAACGGTTTGACGGGTATGTCCGGACCTATCACCAATTGCGCAGCCACCGGGGCATCACCCTGGAAACAGCCAGGGATGTCATGAGTGATGCCAACTTCTTCGGAACCATGATGGTATACAAGGGAGATGCCGACGGCATGGTGTCCGGCGCGGTGCATACCACCCGGGATACTATCCGGCCCGCCTTTGAAATCATCAAAACCCGTCCCGGCATCTCCTTTGTCTCCAGTGTGTTTTTCATGTGCCTCAAGGACCGGGTCCTGGTATACGGGGACTGCGCCATCAACCCGGACCCGGATGCAGCCCTGCTGGCTGAGATCGCTGTCAGTTCGGCCCGTACGGCCCGGATCTTTGACATCGCCCCCCGGGTGGCCATGCTCTCCTATTCCACCGGGCTGTCCGGCACAGGGGCAGATGTGGACAAGGTACGGGAGGCTACCCGGCTGGCCAGAGAACTGGCTGCTGTCCAGGAGCTGGACATCAAGATCGAAGGCCCCATCCAGTATGATGCGGCCATTGATCCCATTGTGGCAGGCATCAAGCTGCCGAAAAGCGATGTGGCCGGAAAAGCAACGGTGTTCATCTTTCCGGATCTGAACACCGGCAACAACACCTACAAGGCGGTGCAGCGGTCTGCCGGGGCCGTTGCCATCGGTCCGGTTCTCCAGGGACTGAACAAACCGGTCAATGACCTGAGCCGGGGATGCACGGTTGCCGATGTGGTCAACACCATCGCAATCACGGCCATCCAGGCCGCAGCGGAAAAAGAGACATCATGAAAATCCTGGTGATCAACACGGGCAGCTCCTCAATCAAATATCAATTGTTTGACATGGCAGACGAAACCGTGCTGGCCACGGGCATGGCCGAAAGAATCGGCAGTGATGCCGGTACCCTGTCCCACACCGCCACGGCAACGGACGGCACACCGAAAACCATCAAGATCACCGAAACCCTGGACCACGGCCGCGGCCTGGCCCGCATCGCCGACCTGCTCACGGATAAAACCCACGGGGTGATCAAGGATACTGCCGATATTGCCGCTGTGGGACACCGGGTGGTGCATGGGGGAGAAACATTTCAGGATCCCCGGATCATCGACCAGGACGTGCTGGATGAAATCGAAAAAAACACCCCCCTGGCCCCGCTGCACAATCCGGCCAACCTCACCGGCATCCGGGTGGCTGTCTCTGTGTTCCCAAATGCCACCCAGGTGGCGGTGTTTGACACCGCCTTTCACCAGACTCTGCCGAGGCAGGCCTTTATGTATGCCCTGCCCCGGAAACTGTATGACACCCACCGGGTGCGGCGGTACGGATTCCACGGCACATCCCATGCCTTTGTGGCCGGCAGGGCTGCCGCATTTCTGAACACGCCCCTGGACCGGCTGAACCTGATCACCCTGCACCTGGGCAACGGGGCCAGCGCAGCAGCCATCCGGAACGGCAAATGCGTGGACACCTCCATGGGACTGACCCCGCTGGAGGGCCTGGTCATGGGAACCCGCGCAGGAGATACCGATCCGGCGGTCCCGGTTTTTTTATCCCGGCACCTGGACATGTCCCTGGACGAAATCGATGCACTCTTCAACCGGCAGAGCGGCCTCAAAGGGCTTTGCGGAGAAAATGACATGCGCATTGTGCTGAAAAAGGCGGCCGCCGGAGATGACCCTGCCCGGCTGGCCCTGGACGTGTATACCTACCGCATCAAAAAATATATCGGGGCCTATACAGCCGTACTGGGCAGGGTGGATGCCCTGGTGTTCACCGGCGGCATCGGGGAAAATGCTTCCGTTATCCGGGAGCGCTGCTGTAAGGACCTGTCTGGCCTGGGCATTGAGATCGATTCGGTCAGAAACCAAGACAAAAAAAACCTGCCGCGTCAGATCAGCCCAAAGAACACCGCTGTAGCGGTTCTCGTGGTGCCCACTGATGAAGAACTGGAAATCGCCAGACAGACCGGGAAAAAGATCCTGGAATGACCGGTTTTCCCCCAGAACATACCGGACCGGCCGGCCCCTGCGGCACACCGGCGTATCCGGTTCTGGCACCGGAACTGTACAGCCGGTTTGAGGATATTCTGAACCGGGTGTCTGATGAACAGGTGTTGACAGAACCGGCACAGCTCAAGGAACATTTGGATACATTCATCCGTCATATGCTCTACAGCCCCACTGACCTGGCAGATATTTTCACGGCCGTCTCTTTCATCCATGACCGTCTCACCGCGCAGATCATCTCTTATCATGTCGCGGTTTTCAACACCCGTGACCACCGCCCCCTGCCCGGCCCTTTCTGCTGGATCTCCATGGGCAGCGACGCCCGGCAGGAGCAGGTGGTGAGAACCGACCAGGACAATGCCCTGATTTATGCGGACCCGCCGCCGTCCGAAGAAAGATACTGGGACCGCTATTTTGGCGACCTGGCCCGGCAGGTGGTCACGGATCTGGACCGGTTCGGATTTTCCCTGTGCAAGGGCAATGTCATGGCCACCAACCCGCAATGGCGGCGGTCCCGGACCCGGTGGCACCAGGCCCTGGACCAGTGGATCGGATCATCTGAACCCGCAGACATCCGGATCCTGACCATTCTGCTGGATTTCAGACCGGTCTGCGGAGAGTTTCCCATGGCACAGGCCCTCTGGGAACGGGTATCTGGATTGTTTCAGGAAAACCCGGTGGTCAACCACTTTCTGGCCAGGGATGATTATCTGTTCAGCTCTCCCAAAACCGTTTTCGGCCGGATCCGGACCCATCGGGTGAAGGGATGCAGGACCTGTTTCAACATCAAGACCGCCGGCCTGGCCCATCTTATCAATGCCATGCGCATCCTGGCATTGAACAGCAGGATCTTCTGCCCGTCCACCCTGGCACGGATGGCTGCCCTTAAAGACCAGGGTGTGCTGGACAGTGACGAATACCACCGGAGCCTGGATGCATTTTACCATCTCAACAGGCTGAAAATCGCCAGTCACCTGAACCGGGAACAACATCCGGACCTGCCGGTCAACTGCGCTGACCTGTCCCTTTTGAACGGCAAAGAAAAAAGACAGCTCAAGACCATTCTGGATACGGTGATTCACCTCCAGAAACGGATCCGCCGCACTTACACCATGAGATGGATGAATTTTTTCAACTGACCGGTTTTATGGAACCGGTCCAGGGAGGAATATGACCCCGGACTATCACCAGTTTTTCACCCTTTTTGCCCGGATCAGCAAAAAAATCCATGCCAACAGCGATACCAGAAACATTCTGGCATGCATCGTGGAAAACATCACCCGGATCCTGTCTGCCAAAGGCAGTATCTTCTGGATACTGAATACGGACAAACAGTGCATTGAAACAAAGATCTTCCATGGATTTGACTACCGGAGCCTGATGCAGGTCGATTATCCCACCCTGATGGCCCTGTTTGAAAACCGGAAAAAAAACTGTGTGACCATTTCCAACACCCGGGAGGACGACCGGATCCCGGATCTGGAGCGGCTGGGAAAACGGAAAATCAATTCCGTGACCGGGCTGTTTTTTGACATTGCCGGGCCTTACACCGGACTTCTGGCTGTTTATTTCACCGGAAACCGCACCCTGGCTGCCCATGAACTGGAACTGGTCACCGCTTTGGGAGAACAAGGGGCCATTGCCCTGGAAAAGGCCATGGGCCATGACAGAAAACTCCTGAACATTTACCGCAGTATCGTGGAAGGGTTTGCTTTGGCCATTGAGGCCCGGGATCAGGTCACCCACGGCCATTCCCGGCGGGTGGCTGTTCTGGCAAAGCTCACGGCCCGGCAGATGGGCCTGGATGAGGCCATGGTAAAAAATATTTTTCATGCCGGCATTCTCCATGATATCGGGAAAATCGGCACCCGGGACACGGTGCTGGACCGCCTGGGTCACCTGACCCCCAGGGAGATGAAACAGATGCGGCAGCATCCGGTACTGGGGGCGGAGATCATTTTGCCCCTGACTTTTTTCAACCGGATTGCCCCCATGATCCGGCACCATCACGAACGGTTTGACGGCAGCGGGTATCCGGACGGGATCAAAGGAGAGGACATCCCGCTCGGGGCCAGGATCCTTGCCGTATGTGACGTGTTTGAAACCATGACTGCCGGCCGGCCGGGCATGCCGCCCAAAGACCTGTCTTCCGCCATTTCTGCACTGAAACACGGGGTGGGCACCCTGTTTGATCCGGCCGTGGTCCAGGCATTTTTTGCTGTGATCCAGGCCCATCCCCGGGCCATGGAAATCCATGCATCCATTGATGATGTCCTGGACATGCTCCGGCAGAATGTGACAGACCTGGCCCTGCAGAACCGCCTGGAAAAAAGAACCGCGCGCCTGTTTCCTGCGGGGTTTTAACAAAAGCGCCTGCCTGGGACGGGCAGGGTTATTACAACAAAAAAAATTTTACCGGGGTGTCATGAACCTGTTTCATCAGTTTGGAAATCTACCCATCCGCTATAAGATACTGTGCATCTTTTCCTTCACCTTCATCGTGATCATGGGCCTTTCCAGTCTCACCATTTATGCCATTGTGAAGCAGAATGTTGAAAAAAACATGGAAAATGTCCTGCACAATGCAACATCCGCCATGGTCAACAACGTAAAAACCGCTGCATCCGTTTCCATCAGAAATTATCTGCGGGCCACAGCAGAAAAAAATCTGGATATTGTCCAGTACCTGCATGGTCTCCAGACCGATGGCAGGCTGACACAAAAGGAGGCAAAAAATCAGGCTGCAGAGATTATGCTTTCCCAGAAAATCGGCACCCACGGCTATATCTGTGTGCTGGATGGGTCCGGCCGGGTGGTGCGGCACCCCAAAAAACTGCTGGAAGGCCTGGATATTTCCGACCATGCCTTTGTCCGGGAAATGGTGAATAAAAAAAAGGGGTATATTGAGTATGACTGGCAGAACCCGGATGATGCAGTCCCACGGCCCAAGGCCCTGTATCTTGCATATTTTGCCCCCTGGGACTGGATGATCACGGTATCTTCCTACAGAAATGAATTTTCCCAGCTGATGCAGATCTCTGATTTTGAAAAAAGCATCCTGGAACAGCGTTTTGGAAAAACCGGATTTGCCTGTGTGCTGGACACTGCCGGCAATCTTATCATCCACCCGGAACAAAAAGGTGCCAATGTGTTTTCAATCCCCGGTTATGCGGATGCGGGTTTCCAAAAAATCCTGGAACAAAAAAACGAAAACCAGGTGGTCTCATGGCAGGGAAAAATCGGAGAACAACCGGGCAGAAAGATGATATTTTTCAACCATATTCCGGAATACCAGTGGATCGTTGCCTCCACCATTCACATGGCGGATTTTTTCTCTCCGCTGGATACCATTAAACACTTCATCATACTGGTGGGACTGGTGTCCCTTGTGGTGTTCATACCCATCACTTTTTTTTTCAGCGCCACCATCACAGAACCTTTGCGCAGTCTCAAGGACCGTCTCAATGAAGACATCAAAGACGGGTTTTCCAACCGGATGGTCACCATGCATTCTCTGGATGAAGTGGGACAGATCACCTTTTACTACAACTCCTTCATGGAAAAACTGGAAACTTACAGCCGGGACCTCAAAGCCCAGATCAGCGAACGCAAACTGGCCCAGGAAGCACTGCAGGAAAGCGAAGAAAGATACCGCTCTGTAATGGAGGCGGCCCCCGACCCCATCATCGTTTATGACATGAACGGCTGTGTGACCTATTTCAACCCGGCGTTCACCCGGGTGTTCGGCTACACCCTGGAAGAAAGCCTGGGCAGAAAAATGGACCATTTCGTGCCCGAAGAACAGTGGAACCAGGCCATGGAAGGCATCCACGCCATTCTGGAAGGCCATGTGCTCCCCCGCACGGAAACCACCAGAAAAGCCAGAGACGGCCGCCTCATTGACGTCACTCTCCGGGGATCGGTGTACCGGGATAAACACAGCAGCCCTTTAGGCACGGTGATCACCCACCGGGACGTATCCCGGGTGAAACAACTGGAAAAAGCGATCATGGAGACCGGAGAAAAGGAACGCCAGAAAATCGGCAATGATCTTCACGATGATCTGTGTCCCCATCTTATCGGCGTGGAAGGGTTGAGCAAGGTGCTCAAGACCAAAGTGGAAAAAACCGCGCCGGAAGCAGTCCAGTCCGCACAAAACATTACCCGGCTGATCCAGGAAGCCATACGCAAAACCCGAAGTCTGGCCCGGGGTCTGTGCCCGGTGTACTTCAAACACGGCCTTTTGTCCGCCATGCAGGAACTGGCTGCCAACACCAGAACAGTGCACCAGGTGAACTGCGCGTTTCTGTATCATGAAACAATTCCCGCCGGCAGTGACATGGCCAACATCAATCTGTACCACATCGCCCAGGAAGCCGTGCACAACGCCATCCGTCACGGCAGGGCAGACCGGGTTATCATTGAAATGGCACACAAAAAAACCTGGTTCTCCCTGAGCATTACAGACAACGGCACAGGGTTCACCCCTTCCGGAGATTTTCAGGGCATGGGGCTGCGCATCATGAACTACCGGGCCAAACTCATGGGCGGGTCCCTGGAGGTCGAATCCGCTGATACCGGCACCTGTGTCACCTTGAAACTGCCGATCAGTGCCCTGCAGTCCCGGGATGGTACCGGTCAGGCAAAAAGTCCGACCCGATAGGGTCTGTGGATGGTGCAAATATGCCTTTTCTGGTTTTTGAGGGGATTGCATAAAAAGCAAAAACATGGTATTTGCCTGCCAGCAACAAACAAACAACCAACCGGTGTTATGGACATAAAAATGAAAATTTCTGCCCTGATCCAACCATTTAAGGAGAATTCATGCGACAATCTTTAATGCGTTCATTGGGTTATGTCTGCTTCGTCCTGGCATTATCTGTTTTCATACTGCACCCGCTCAAGGCAAACGCCCAGCAGGACAATTCGGGCAGCACCGATCCTTCCAGAGCCAGTATTGAAAAATTACTGCAGGATCTGGAAGACCCGCAGCAACTGGAAAACCTGAAACAGGAACTGCGTTTACTTCTCCGGGCCGGCGAAAAAGCTTCCGGCAAAACCGGGGCTGAATCCAAAGGGCCTGGCGGCCAGCTGCTGATGGCAATGTCCGGTTACATGCAGGAAATCAATCACGTGTTGGCAGAAGTGGGGCATAATCTGCTCCAGATACCCGATCTGACCAGGGATATTGCCGGGCAGGCCCGGAATCCGGAAACACTCATGAACTGGGGGGAAACAGGTGGCAAAGTCATACTGGTCCTGCTGGCAGGTTTTCTGGCACAGCTGCTGGTTTCCCGCCTCTTGTCCCGGGCCCGCAACTCTCTGGAAGATCGGGTAACTTACAGCAAGGGATTCAGAACCTTTCTAATGTTTGGCAATACCTTGCTGGAATTGATTCCCATCGCTGGTTTTGCCGCTGCAGCCTATGGACTGCTCCCCCTGCTCGAACCGCGCGAAAGCACCCGACTTGTGGCTTTGACCCTCATAAACGCCACCGTCCTGGTCAGGGTGGTTCTGGCCTTTGCCAGGCTGCTGTTCATGCCCGGGACACCTTCCCTGAGGATATTGCCTCTGGACAGCGAGTCTGTGCAGTATCTTTATATCTGGATCAGAAGAATCGTCAGACTTTCGGTTTACGGCTACTTTATTCTTGAAGCGGTCTTGATTCTCGGACTTGCCGCAAGTCTTTACCTTTTTCTTCTCAAAATGCTGGGGCTGATCATTGCCCTGATGGTAATCATTCTTGTGCTGCAGAATCGAACGCATGTGGCCGGATGGCTGCGCGGAGATCATAAACAGCCAGAAGGGCCCGCCCCGCAGACAGAGGCGGAAACCGCTGATCCCCGTTTGCAAAAGGTCGAGACTGTAACTGCTTTGCGCAGACGATTTGCCGATTCCTGGCACATCGCTGCCATATTGTTTACCCTGGGCTTGTTCGCAACCTGGGCTCTGGAAATAGAGGGGGGGGTTTACTTTGTGGTCAGGGCTCTGATCCTGACCATCATGGTTGTTGTCCTGACCGCCTTTCTTTTACGCATCAGTCAGCGGAGTCTGGATCAGCTGTTCAAGATCAGTGATGAATTGAAAAGGAATTATCCGGACCTGGAAGCCAGAGCCAACAGGTATCTTCCCCTGCTCAGGCATACAGTCAAATGGGTCCTGTACATCATTGCCGCCTTTTCAATAATGCAGGCCTGGGGAATCGGCACCTTCAGCTGGATATTATCGCCCCAGGGAGGCACTATTATTTCCAAGCTGCTGGTGATTATCCTGATTGTGGGCAGCGCTTTTGTATTTTGGGAACTGGTCAGCTTGAAAATTGAAGCTTACATCACAAGAGAGCAGGAGTGCGTTTCCGGAAAGGAACCCAACAAGAGAATGCTGACCCTGCTGCCGCTGTTTAACAACGTTATACGGATTACCCTGATTCTGGTGGCAGGCATGAGTGTCTTATCCCATATCGGCATCAATATCGCCCCGCTGCTGGCCGGTGCAGGGATTGTCGGCCTGGCAGTGGGCTTTGGGGCCCAGACCCTGGTCAAGGATGTCATTACCGGTGCCTTTATCCTGATGGAGGACTCCATTTCAGTGGGTGACTGGGTTGAGGCAGGCGGACATGCAGGAACCGTTGAAAACCTCACCATTCGCACCCTGACCCTGCGTGACCTTACAGGCGCGGTATTTGTGATTCCCTTCGGGGAGGTCACCACCGTGAAAAACAGCAACCGCGACTTCGGTTACGCCCTCGTGGACGCAGGCGTTGCTTACAGGGAGGATTACGGCGAGGTGGTCCAGGCCCTGCAGGATGTGGCAACAGAACTGCAGCAGGATGAAACCTGGGGACCGGATATCATCGGGGACCTCGAACTGTTCGGCCTTAACAACCTGGGAGATTCCGCAGTAGAAGTCCGGGTGAGGATGAAAACCAGACCCCTGCGCCAATTTGCGGTTCGCCGGGCTTTTCTGGAAAGAATGAAACGTCTTTTTGATGAGCGCGGCATCGAAATTCCATTTCCCCACCAGACTATCTGGTTCGGAGAGGACAAAAAAGGATCTGCTCCGCCCATGCGTCTTCTCAAAGCATCTCAACCGGAAGCTGAACCTCCCCGATCCATCGCATCAGTGCCCAGCCAGGATCAACCGGAAGCTGAAATTCAGCAATACTCTGAATCCGAAGCATCCAAAGACGTGGCGGACAGCGTTGAGGAAGCTGAAGAGAACCAGGATGAAAAGAACAGAACCTCATGATGCACCCGGTAAACCGAATAAGTAACCAAACCGGTGTTATGGGAACAAAAAAGAAAATACTGCTGGTGGAAGACCACCCCATCTTCCGGCTCGGGCTTGCCGAACTGATCAACCAGGAAGAGGACCTCACAGCTTCAGGAGAGTCAAAGGATGTGGCATCTGCCGTCAAAGAGATCGCCTCGGTCAAACCGGACCTGATTATCGCAGACATCTCATTGAAAAACTCCGACGGCATTGACCTGGTTCGGCACGTCAAAAAACACCATCCGCACATTCCCGTGCTGGTGCTGTCCATGCACGATGAATACCTGTATGCCCAGCGGGCCCTTCATGCCGGTGCCAGAGGATACATCATGAAACAGGAGGCCATGGAATCGGTGGTGGCAGCCATTCACCACGTGCTGGCCGGCAGAATCTATTTAAATGAAACAGTTAAAGAACATATCCTTTCCAATATCACGGGCAGCTCAGATCTGCGCAAAAAATCTCCGGCTGACTGTCTCACCGATCGGGAAATGCAGGTATTCAAGATGATAGGCCGCGGATTTTCCTCCCGGGAAATCGCAGAACGGCTCTTTGTCAGCATCAAAACCATTGGTACCTACCGGGAGAGAATAAAAACCAAACTCACCCTGAAACACGCCAATGAACTGGTACGGTGTGCGGTCCATTTTGAAAAGACCGGCCAGGTCCGCACCATTCCGGATTGACATTATCCGCCACCTGAACTCAGGTTTTTTCCCTTCTGCTCTTCAGGTCAAAGCCCTTTGAACAAGGTTGTTTTTTCAGCCCTGTAGGAATCCACCCTACAGATACGTACTTTTTTTGCCTACAAAGCCCGGTCATTGCACCTACATAAAAAATCGGCTTTGCACCGATTGTGGTATTTGTTTTCCTTTAATATATGAACACAGGCGATGCGCTCTCCTTATAAACCCTATCTTGAAGAAAGGTAACGCTTATGACGGTACAACCCAACATGACCGACTATGACAAAGAGTACAGGGAATTCACATGGCAGGTTCCGGAATATTACAATTTTGCCGGGGATGTGTTTGACAAATGGGCAGAGGACAAGGACAAGCTGGCCATGCTCTGGGTGGATGACCACGGCACGGAAATCAAAAAAACCTTTCATGACATCAGCATGGCTTCCAAAAAAATGGCCAATGTATTCAAGGAACATGGTATCGGCCAGGGAGACGTGGTGATCGTGGTCCTTCCCAGAAACATTGAATGGTGGATCGCTTTCACTGCATGCATCCGGTGCGGGGCCATGATCGCACCCGGCACCACCCAGCTCACCGCCAAGGACCTGGAATTCCGGGCCAACAAATCCAATGCTGCCTGTATTATCACCACACCGGCCATTGCCGGCACCTTTGACCAGGTTGCGGACAAATGTCCCACGGTGAAGACCAAAATCGTCATCACCGAACCCAAAGAAGGCTGGTTGTTTCTGGATGATGCCATGGCACAGGCATCTGAAACATTTGAAACCGCAAAAACAAGAGCGGATGAAAACTGCCTGGTGTATTTCACCTCCGGCACCACCGGATTTCCCAAAATGGCCCTGCACACCCATTCCTACGGGTACGGTCATATGGTTACCGGAAAATACTGGCTGGATCTCAAAGAAACCGACATGCACTGGAACGTGTCCGATACCGGGTGGGCCAAAGCTGCCTGGTCCAGTTATTTCGGTCCCTGGAACCAGGGGTCTGCCCAGTTCGTGCACCATACGGACCGTTTCGATCCCAAATTCACCCTGGAACTTTTGTCAAAATACCCCATCACCACCATGTGCGGGGCCCCCACCATTTACCGGATGCTGGTGCTCCAGGATCTGTCCAGGTATTCATTTCCCAGCCTGCGTCACTGCGTAGGGGCAGGTGAACCTTTGAACCCGGAAATCATCGAGGTGTGGAAAAAAGCCACCGGCTGCATTATCAGGGATGGATACGGACAGACCGAAACCGTGCTCCTGGCCGGCAATTTTCCCTGCATCACCCCCCGGTTCGGTTCCATGGGCAAACCCACGCCAGGCATAGACCTGCATGTCATAGACGATAACGGCAATATTCTGGGCCCCAATGAAGAAGGGGATATCGCGGTCAGGATTGAACCGGAAAGACCGGTTGGGCTGTTCAAGGAATACTGGAAAGAGCCGGAAAGGACTGCATCTTCCTTTATCCCGGGGTGGTACCTTACCGGGGACCGGGCCTATGTGGATGAGGACGGATATTTCTGGTTTGTGGGACGCTCCGATGATGTCATCCTTACCTCGGGATACCGCATCGGCCCCTTTGAGGTGGAAAGTGCCTTGATCGAACACCCGGCTGTGGCTGAATCAGCTGTGGTTTCCAGCCCTGATGACACCAGAGGAGAGGTGGTGAAGGCATTTATCGTACTTGCACCGAATTTTGCACCCAGTGATGCCCTTGTCAAGGAAATACAGGACAATGTCAAAAAAACAACCGCCCCCTACAAATATCCCAGAAAAATTGAATTTGTGGAAGAACTGCCCAAAACCATCAGCGGGAAAATACGGCGCATTGAACTGCGCGATGCAGAGTGGGGAAGATAAAGCGGCCATACAACCTCAAAGGAAAGGCAACCCATGAAAGAAAAAGAAAAGATTTATAAAAAAGAGATCCGGATCACCATTTTGTTTTCAGTGCTGCTGCTTTTAGCCGGGCATTCCGCATCCATTTTCGTCCTGTTCCCCGGCCTGCAGCAGGGGACTTTGTGGGGGTTTCCGGTCCAGTATATCATCCCCATTCTTCTGGGATGGTTCGGCATTGCCCTTATCTGTCTGGTAATGACCCTTGTGTGCAACAAGTTTGACGATGAGATGGATGCCTATGTCCAATCACTGCCTCCGGAAACTGAAACCCAAACCAAAATCACCACTGAATAAGGAGAATACAATATGCCGGCTGAATATGCGTTAAGCAATGTCTGGATAGGACTGGGGGTTGTGATGGTCCTGTTTGTTATCTTTTACGGTGTCGGTTACATGGCAAGCCAGAAGACAACTTCTGATGAAGACTTTTATGCAGCAGGATTTTCCATCGGGCCGGTGACCAACGGGCTGGGCATGGCCGCCACCTGGGCCAGCCTTGCCACTTTTTTAGGGGTCATCGCTCTGATACTGAAACTTCAGGTACCTTTTGTGTACCTGTGGATTCAATGGGCTATTTCCATTCCTCTGCTTACTTTGCTGTACGGCACAAGTCTGCGCCGGATGAAAGCCTTTACACCGGCCACGTTCATACGGCAGCGGTATGGCAGCCCTGCCACGGTGGTCATTGTCTGCTGGATGATCCTGATCATGGTCATGTATGCCCTGGGCCAGATGATCGGACTGGGACGGGCCTTTGAACTGCTTTTCGGGGTTCCCTACAATGTGGCCATCATTGTGGCCGGGCTGGCCACGGTGGGATTCATCACCATCGGGGGCATGTACGGGGCCACTTACAATGCCGCTTTTCAGATGATCGTGATGACCATTGCCATGATCGTTCCCATGGGGGCCATCATGAAAGCCATGGGATCTTCCGGGTGGTGGTTTCCGCCCCTGGCCTACGGGGATATGGTGCCGGAAATGATCAAAAACATCCCCACTTTTTTTGACATGAAATATGATTTCCGGTGGTATTTTGCCCTGATTCCGGCATTCACCCTGGGACCGGTGGCCCTGCCCCACCTGGCCATGAAGGTATTTACCTCCTCATCAGTGAAAAGCGCCCGGTGGGCGGTTGTCTGGTTTGCTCTCTTTTTGGGCCTGCTGTTTTCGGGCACCTATGCCGTGGGGTTTGCAGGCAATTTCTTTACCGCCACCACCGGCAGAATCATTGAAAAACCGGACCAGACCCTTTTGATCCTCAATGTCTTTTACAACCCGACCCTTGTGGCAGCTTTTGTCATGGGCGGGGCGGTTGCAGCCGGTCTGTCCACCATCGGCGGGAACCTGATGGCCATTGCCGGCCTGGTGGGCTCGGACCTGCTGGGCATTGTCGCTCCGAACATGACGTCCGCCAAAAAAATGAAATGGGGCTATGCAGCCCTGGCACTTGGCGGTCTGGCAGCCATTCTCATGGCATTCAGTCCCCCGAAATTTCTGGTCACCAGTATTCTGTGGGCCTTCGGCCTGCTGGCCACCACAGCCACACCTGCCATTCTGCTGGGGGTCTGGTGGAAAGAGGCCAATAAACTGGCCCTGATCATTTCATCGCTGTGCTGCGGCTTTCTCTTTATTTTGATTTCCCCCCATGTGATCCCTTCCATCTGTATCGGATCCGGTCTGGTCGCGGCCCTGGGCATGTCCGGCGGCATGGTGACCATTCCTTTGAGCTTTGCCATGTTCATTGTGCTTTCCATTGCCTTCAACCGCATGGCAGTGTTCAAGGCCTATGCACCCACCCTTGCAGACAAAAAGGTGATAGACCGAATTCACGGCTGGGGCGCTGATTATGAAGAAGTCCGTTACAACGGCATCACATGGCCCTTGATTATTTCAGGTCTGTGCATGGCCGTATTTTTCTGGGGACTGCAGCCCTGGACCTGATACTGTTTCACCTGCTGCCCGGACCGGTCTGCCGGTCCGGGCAGGACCACCCTGCCAAAAGGAAATGCGATGCATTATATTACCGCTGTAATCCGGATGCTCAGACTTGATCCATCCGGTGTAAAACAACTGCCCCTGCACCTGCTGCCCTATATCTGCATTTTGCATGTGGCAGTACTGGGCCTGATTTACGGGGGCACGGCATCTTTGCTCAGCCAGGGGGTGCTGGCCGGACAGGGACTGGATCCCGGTTCCTTTGATGCGGTAAAAATCACCATTGCAGGCATACCTGTGGCCTTTCTGATGCACGCGGGAGCAGCCTTGTTCATATGGGTGTTTTTAAAGGGCCTGGGAGGACATGCCGGGTTTTTGAACGCTTATATCGCCATGGGGATTGCCGCTGTTTCCCTGTGGCCCCTGGCCCCTTTTCTTGTCATGCTCCAGACAGCGGCAGCCGGACCGGCGGCTGCTGCAGGATCTTTTATTACAGCGGTTTATGCCCTTTTCGTCCACACCAAAGTGATCCAGGATGCTTCCGGACTCTCCCTTATGAAAGTGATCATTTCCCTGTCCGCGGCCATTGTCTATATCGGCTGTTTTTTGTATCTGTGGGTATAGACCAAAACAAACCATTACCGGATCCTGCTGTACCCGATCATATGGCGCAGATCGGCATTGCATTTTTACTTTTCCCTTAGACATCATTTTCTTTTCAATCAGCCCAATGCATGGTAGACTTTTTTTCCAGGGAGACAAAAATGTAATTTCATTTCTTTTTGCTCCCTGCACACATGGCAGTTTGAAACCAGCACCTATGGGAGAAACAGATGGCATCCGTTAATCTGTCATTCAAAAGCGCACCTGCCCGGGCCCTGCCCGGCACCAAACCGAACAGCAACGCAAATGCGCTGCGAAAAAACATGTTGTTGATACTTGTTTTTCTTATTGCTGCAGCCTGCAGTGTCCTGCCGGACGTATCCCGGGCCGCAGACAATCTGCTGACCATGGAAACAGCCATTGCAGCCGCCCTGGAAAACAACCCGGATATCCGGATGGCCCGCATTCTGATAAAAAAAGCCGAAGCTTCGGTTAAAAAAACTGAAGCTGTCTTCTGGCCCCGGGTGACGGCTTTCAGTGAATTATCAGCAGGTGATGCCCCTTCTGCCTTTCTGTTTAAAACCATTGACCAGAGAGAACTGCCGCGTGATGTTGACTTTAACGATCCCGGCTCGTTCACCAATACGGAAGTGGGCATCATGGCCGGGATAAGCCTGTATAACGGCGGAAAAAACCGGCTGGAAAAACAGCTGGCACAAAAAAAACTTGCAGACCAGACCGCACTGGCGCTTCAGACAGAAAATGACCGCATATCTGCGGTGATCCAGATGTTTTTCACTGCGCTCAAAGCCAGGGAATATACCATCATAGCCCGGACCTCGGTGCAGACAGTGGAAGAACAGCTGGATATGATGATGGTGCGCTTCCGGGGCGGCAGTGTTCTAAAATCAGACATTCTCTCTTTGAAGGTCCGCCTGGCTGAAGCAAAAAAAAATCTGGTGGAAAGCAAAAACACCCTTGCCACCACCATGACAGCTCTGGCTACCCTGCTCGGGCACACACCAGGCCATTCTTTTTTCCTTGATCCGGACCCGGACAGCAACTGTCAGGTAATTTTTCCCGAATCCATTGACCAGGCCTGGGCCCTTGCCCTTGAAAAACGGCCGGAACTGCAGCGGGCAAAGCAGCAGATCGACATGGCAAGGACAGCCGTATCCCTGGCAGCCAGCGGGTACCGGCCCCGGGTTGACCTGCAGGCACGCTGGTATATGGACAGTGATGATCTTTCCTATAATACGTCAAAGGACAATTACACCGCCAGCCTGAATCTTGCGTGGGACCTGTTTGACGGCTTTGCCACCCGGGCACGGATTGCCGAAGCCCGCCATGAACTGGAACGGGCCCTGGAAGCCCGGCAGAAAATCCGGATGCAGATTTACCAGGATGTGAAACAGGCCTATCTGCGGCATGAAAACGCAAAGCAGCGGCTGCATGTGGCCCGGTCCAGTGTGGATATGGCCAAAGAGTCCCTTCATATAGTTAAAAAACGCTATGAGGGCGGTGCTGAACCCATTACCCGGTATCTGGAGGCAGAACTGGACAGAACCAGGGCCGGTATCAACAGGGCTGCCGCATTTTATGACGGCAAAATGGCAAAAATCGAGATTGCCCGGGCCGTTGGAACCCTTTCCAGACTCTGGACACAGGAGAAGTAAAAAAGATGCATTCCCATAAAAATAACGCTGCCAGCAGTTTGATCGCAAAAACAGTATTGGCAGCCCTGCTGGTACTTGCTCCGTACCACTGCACAACAGCTGATGCAGATGCAGGGTATCAGCCCCGGAAGACCGTCACGACAAAAGAGCAGACCATTGCCCAGACCTATCCGGCCGTGGGAACTGTCCGGCCCAAAAGTGAAACCAGCATCAGTGCCCAGATTCGGGCCCAGATAACGGATGTGCATGTCAAAGCAGGTCAGATCGTAACATCAGGCACCCTGTTGATCACCCTGGACAGCAGAGAGGCCGCAGCCAGACTGGAAAGTGCCAGAGAAGCGCTCCGCGGGGCCAAAGCCTCCCGGGACAAAGCCCGCCAGGCCATCAAATCTGCTGAAGCCTCTTATACCAATGCAAAGCAGCACTTTGCACGCATCAAAAATTTTTATGCCTCAGGTGCGGCCACGGAACAGGAATTTGAAAATGCGCAAGCCGGTTATCTGAAGGCCCGGGCTGCCCTGTCCATGTCCCGTGAATCACTGGTGGAAGCAGAGGCAGGTATCCGGCAGGCCACAGAAACCATTACCCAGGCAAAGGTACACCGTGGTTTTTCAAAAATCCTTGCGCCGGTGGACGGAGAAATTATCCGCATCCTGGTGGAACCCGGAGATCTGGCCCTGCCGGGCAAGCCCCTGGCAGCGGTGCGGACCAAAGGGGGCTACAGGGTTGAAGCCCATGTAAGGGAAGGCCTCATCAACACCATCAAAACCGGTTCCCATCTTCATGCGGTTATCCCCACCCCCGGTCTTTCCTTGAATGCAGTGGTTGAAGAAATAATTCCCTATGCCGATCCCCAGACCCGCACCTTTCTTGTCAAAGCCGCCATCCCGGCCAAAGAAGGCATCTATTCAGGCATGTATGCCAAGCTGATGGTCCCGGAAGCCCGCAGAACCATCATCACTTTAGACAAAGAAGCGGTTATACATGCCGGACAGCTGGAACTTGTCATGGTCAAAACCAATGGCACCTGGCAGCGCCGGTATATTACAACCATTTCCCTGGACGAGACCTTCGTGGAAGTTCTGTCAGGACTGTCTGCCAATGAAACCATAGGCATCGGGGAGGCCCGGTGATATGACAGACCAGCAGCCCGCTGATCCCAAAGGCATTATTCCCGCGACAGTCAAGGTATTCCTCGGTTCAAAATTTTCCCTGATTCTTATCATTATTGCCCTTTGCCTGGGTGCTGCCGCCCTTTTTGTCACCCCGAAAGAAGAGGAACCCCAGATCGTTGTGCCCATGGCAGATATCTTTGTCAATGCCCCGGGCGCCAGCCCCCAGGAAATTGAGCAGCTGGTATCCATTCCCCTGGAGAGGTTTTTATGGCAGCTCGACGGCGTGGAATATGTCTATTCCATCTCACAAAAGGACATGGCCGTAGTCACGGTCCGTTTTTTCGTAGGGGAAGACCGTGAAGATTCCCTGATAAAGCTGCACAACAGGATATCCATGCACATTGACCAGGTCACCCCCATTGTCAGGACATGGGTGGTAAAACCTATAGAAATCGATGATGTTCCCATCGTCACCATCAGTTTGTTTTCCGACCTGCTGGACGATGCCCAGCTCCACAGAACAGGCCAGGAAGCTCTGGCCAGGCTCAGCCGGGTGGAAAACACCTCCAGAACAGTTCTGCACGGGGGAAGGCCCAGGGAAATCCGGGTTGAACTGGATCCTGAAAAGATGACCGGGTACGGGATTTCCTATCTGGATGTGCAGCAGGCCCTGCAGGAAGCGGATGCTTCGGTCAATGCGGGAGATTTTTCCAGAAGCGATACCAGTTTTCCCGTGACCACCACCTCCTTTGTGTATGGTGCCGGGGATGTGAAATCTCTGGTTGTCGGGATAAAAGACAATATTCCGGTGTACCTCAGGGATATTGCCCATATCCAGGATATACCCAGAGAGTCCGAGGCATACACGGCCATCAGTTTTTCAAACGCCTATGCAGAAAAACAGGACAACGTTGTGCCCGGCAAACGCTATCCTGCCGTAACCCTTGCGGTTTCCAAGAAAAAAGGGTCCAATGCCGTAGATGTCGCCAAAAACATCATAGATGAATTTGAGCGGATCCATGATCAGGTCCTGCCCCATGGCGTATATTATCAGGTCACCCGCAATTACGGGGAAACCGCTGCCCAGAAAGTGTGGGGCCTTATCAGCTCTCTGGGATTTGCCATCGCCTCTGTGGTGATTCTCCTGGCGGTTGCACTGGGATGGCGGGAGGCTTTGATCGTTGCCGTTGCCGTACCCATCAGTTTTTCTCTGGCCCTGTTTGTCAATTACCTGTTCGGCTACACCATCAACCGGGTGACCCTGTTTGCCCTGATTCTTTCTCTGGGTCTGGTGGTGGACGACCCCATCACCAATGTGGAAAATATCCAGCGCCATATCAAAATGGGCCTGCTTGAGCCGTTCAAGGCCACCCTGGCTGCGGTTGACGAGGTACTGCCCCCGGTGATCATGTCCACTTTGGCAATTATTGTCTGCTTTGTGCCTTTGTTTTTCATCACCGGCATGATGGGGCCCTATATGGCGCCCATGGCGGTGAATGTGCCCCTGACAGTGACGTTTTCCACCCTGAGCGCCCTGACCATCGTGCCCTGGCTCACCCTGAAGCTGCTCAGGTCCACAGCGCCCGAACTGCTCAACCAGAACGATCCGGATGCAGCATCATCAGACCGTATCTCAAAACAAAGCCGTTTGTTCCGCATCTACCGCAGCATTGTCCAGCCGTTTCTGGACTCGGGCCCAAAACGCACGGTATTGTTTGGGCTGGTCATTGTACTTTTGCTGATTTCCTGTTCTCTGGCCCTGTTCCGGCTTGTGCCCCTCAAACTTCTGCCCTTTGACAACAAAAACGAATTCCAGATCGTTATTGACATGCCTGAAGGCACCACCCTTGAGCGGACCAATGCGGTTGTACAGAATTTTGAACACTATCTTAAAACCGTTCCGGAAATCACCAGCATGGTCTCCTATACCGGGGACGCTTCTCCCATGGATTTCAACGGCATGGTCAGGCACTATTATCTGCGCAAAGCAGGCAATCTGGCTGATATACGGGTCAATCTCACTGCCAAAGATGTACGGGACCAGCAGAGCCATGGCATTGTTTTACGGCTGAGAAACGATCTGGAGGCCATTGCCCGTAAAAACAATGCCAAAGTCAAGCTTGTGGAAGTTCCGCCCGGACCGCCGGTGCTGTCAACCATTGTAGGCGAGCTGTATGCTGATGCAGATGTCCCCTACCGCCAGCTTATCCAGGCCGCAGACCACCTGAAAAAAATCATGGAAAAAGAAGCCTTTGTGGTGGACATCGATGATATGGCAGAAACGGTTCATGAGCGCATCGATTTTATCATCGACAAAGAAAAAGCCGCCCTTCACGGTATCTCCACCC
>Ga0102943_1000646_pt1 | contig 23123 bp, 28 predicted proteins | sample SalPonC_black_MG_FD_78174 | JGI IMG/M metagenome (GOLD analysis project Ga0102943, IMG submission 78174) | Salt pond soil microbial communities from South San Francisco under conditions of wetland restoration - Salt Pond MetaG... | ecosystem: Environmental > Aquatic > Marine > Intertidal zone >...
TAGACCAGTCCCTGTACTCGCCCATCTCATCCTTGAATACTGACATGTCGTTCTTGAACTCCCGCATCTCGTCCTTGAACATCACCATGTCGTCCTTGAACATCAACATGTCGTTCTTGAACTCCCGCATTTCGTCCTTGAACTCCCGCATTTCTCTGGACAATGTTTGCAGGGACATCTCCGTTTTAAGCTGGGAATAGGCAAGCTGGGCCATGGTTTCTTCAAGATACGATAATTTTTCAGCGGTTGAACTCATGGGAGCCTCCTTGCCGGCTTGTTTACATGACACGGGAACCGGCTGACCTGATTTCAAAATACTGGAATACGTCGGGACTGTCAATAGCAGGGCGCTGACCCTGATCCGGCCTTGCCCATACCCACTGGCCCGGTTTTGGTTTGACAGCATACGTCCCAGTTATTATAGTCTTGACCTGCCTGGCAAAAGATAATTTCCCCAAACCCCGTGCCGTGACAAAAGAACAAAAAGGAAATACCATGCTTAACCTGATCAGCAAAATCCTGGGCAGTGGTGATACAGGCGCTGCCACAGAAGAAGATGCCCTGACCGCCCACCTGGCCCTGGCCGTGCTGCTTTTTGAAGCCGCCCATGCCGACGGGGAGTGCAGCGCCCGGGAAAAAGACCACCTGAGGCATACCCTGATCGCTGACTTTGGGGTGGCCGAACAAGACATTGACCAGCTGCTGGAAGACAGTGCAGCCCAGCACAAGGATTATGTGGATCTATTCCACTACACCCGGTTTATCAACGAGAGCTTTGACCAGGACAAAAAGATAAAAATCCTGGAATCTGTCTGGCAGGTCATCCTGGCCGACGGCCTTCTCGAGGCCCATGAGGACCATTTTGTTCACAAGCTGGCCTCTTTGTTCAATCTGAGCCACAAGGATCTTATCGACGCCAAGGCCCGGGCCCGCAAGAGACTGGCCTGAGCCCCGGCCTTTTTTTGGGTTTTATCAAGGAATAAATTGTGGATCAGCTCGTGTATGCCGGGACATTTACCGGCGCGTTTATCCTGTTCTGCCTGCTCATATCAGTGCGGCAGAAAACCGCGACCTCGGGATCGGACTTTTCAGTGGCCGGGCGGGCTTTGACCGCCTCCCAGGTTTCCTGGGTCATCATCGGCACCCTTGTGGGCGGGGTCTCTACCATCGGTACGGTGCAAAGCGCCTATGACCACGGGATATCTGCCTGGATCTTCACCCTGGGCAGCGGGATCTCCTGTTTTATTCTGGGATGCTTTTTTGCCGCAGCCCTGCGCAAAGAAGAGGTGGTCACGGTTTCCCAGTTTCTGGGCCGGTATTTCGGCCGGGGATTTCAATACTATGCCTCGGTGTTCAACTCTTTTGGCATGTTCATACACATCATCGCCCAATACCTGGCTGCCATGGCCATCCTGAACTCGGTGTTTCCCCTTCCCCAGCCTTTGGCCATTATCATCACCATGCTGCTCATGGGATTTTTCGTGATATCCGGCGGCATATCCGGGGCCGGAATGGTGGGAAAGGTCAAATTCTTCATGCTCTACGGCATCATGATTGCCGCAGCAGTGACCGCCCTGGTCCGGGGCGGGGAACAGATGCTGTCGTCCCTGACCGAAGACACGGAATTTCTCAACTTTTTTACCCACGGAATGGGCCCCACCCTGTTGGATTTGGGGGCCATGATCACAGGAGTGCTGTCCACCCAGATCTATCTTCAGGCCGTATTCTCGGCCAAGACCATCCGCCAGGCCAGGAACGGGGCCTTTCTCTCGGCTTTGGTCATTCCCCCCATCGGCATTCTGGGCATTATTGTGGGCCTTTACCTTCGGGCCCATTATCCCGAACTTGACGGGGCCAGCGCCCAGGCCCTGCCCTTTTTCTTCAAGCAGGCCTTTGCCCCGGCCCTTGCCGCCGTCTGCTCCGCCGTGCTGCTGCTGGCCATCCTGGGTACCGGTGCCGGCCTGGTCCTCGGGGTCACCACCAATGTCTACATGGACGGAATCCAACAGGTCCTCAGAAAAAAAGACAGCCTCACCGCTGTCAGGCTCTGCACCCTTGCCGTTTTGGTGCTCTCCGCCGGCATTGTCTTTTTGGGATTTGACAGGGCCATTCTCCAGTGGAGCTATCTGTCCATGGGCTGCCGGGGCGCCTCGGTCTTTGCCGGCCTGTGCATTGCGGTTTTCATGGGCCGTTGCAAATTTTCCCCCATAGTCCGTGCAGGGCTCTACCTTTTGCCTATTTGCTATCTGATTCTGCAGATTTTCGGTTAGCCCTGCCAGTTCAGGGTCAAAAATGTCAATCTGTTGCGGCTATTTTAAAATCCAGGCTTTGATCTCGTCTTTTTTGGGCACTTTACCAGAACACTTGACCTGTCCGTCAACAATCACGGACGGGGTACCGAACACACCATAGGCGGCGATCTGCATCATATCCGTGACCTTTTCCACACCAGCGTCCACCCCGGTTTCTTTGACCACCTCCTGAACCAGTTTTTCGGCTTTCTTGCACTTGGCACAGCCAGGTCCCAACACTTTGATGTCCATGTTTACATCTCCTTATTATACGGGCGTTATAAAATTGTATTAAACAGGTACCCCACCATTAAAATGCCGCAGGCAACAACGCCCACAAACACGGCGATCAGCCGGGGTTTCAACACCTTTCTCAATATCACGATTTCAGGCAGGGACAGGGCAATCACACTCATCATAAAGGCCAGGACCGATCCCAAGGCCGCACCTTTGCCCAAAAGCGCCTCAACCACGGGAATAATGCCGGCCGCATTGGAGTACATGGGGACCCCGATGGTCACGGACAAAGGAACAGACCACCATGAGCCCTTGCCCATGATAGCGGCCATTACGCCTTCAGGAACAAAGCCGTGGATGCCGGCCCCAACAGCAATCCCCAGGATAACATAGATCCAGACCCGGCCAATGATCTCTTTGACCGCTTCCCAGCCGTAAACCACCCGGTCGTTCCAGGTCAACGTTTCCTCTTGTGTCTCCACCTCAGCCATGTTGGCCTGGGTCACCCAGTCTTCAACATGATTTTCCAGGTTCAGGCGACCGATGACCCATCCGGCAGAAATGGCGATGAAAAGGCCGGTGCCCATGTAGATGGCCGCCACCTGCCAGCCCAGAAGCCCGTAAAGAAGGCCCAGGGCAATTTCATTGACCATGGGGGCGGCAATTAAAAAAGAAAAGGTGACCCCAAGCGGCACACCTGCAGTGACAAATCCGATAAACAAAGGCACGGCCGAGCAGGAGCAAAACGGGGTGACAATGCCCAGAAGCGCTGCAAAGACATTGCCGGCAAACTCACTTTTCCCGGACAAAAAGGCCCGGGTTTTCTCCGGGGTAAAAAAACTGCGGATGATTCCCACGCCAAAGACAACGATAAACAGCAGCATCATGACCTTGGGGGTATCATAAAGAAAAAACTCAACAGAATGCCCCAGATGGGATCCCTGGGAGATTGACAGCAGGCTGTAGGTCAGCCATTGGGATACATCCGGCAGCTGCCGGTAAATCAGATACCAGACAACAACGCCGGCAGCACCCATGAACAGGTTCAGGGCCATGGCCATATTTTCTTTCCGGGCAGCATCTGACCGGGGGGATTTTGAAGGCATACTCACCTCTTTATATATGTTTTTATTTCTTGCCCACGATCTTGTGCCGATCAATTTTTGGAAGGATCTGATTTAACGCCTTGATCTGGCTTTCATCGTCCAGCCAATGCTCGAGGTTGCCGATCATGCTGGCGGCAAAAACAGACCCGCTGCCGTCAGACAGGGAATAATTCACCCAGAGCCCGTCTTTAAAATGTGTAACCAGCTCAGCATCCTCAAGAATTTTCAAGTGCTTGCTTGCAGTGGACTGGGCAACGCCCAGGGCCTCTTTGATTTCACACACGCACAAGGGGCGGTGCTGAAGCATTTTCATCATTTTGACCCGGTTGGGGTCAGACAGCGCCTTCATTACTTTGATAAAGGTTTTCATGACAATGAATGTTGCCTCCTAGTTAATCCTGACCGCAGGTTATGCCGTGGATAAGATACCATTAAAAATGGCATCCAGTCCTGTAATAAATCGTTAGAAAAGAATATACGAATATATACATCGCCTGTCAAGAAAATAGATGATCTTTTTAAATAGAGACAATACTGTGTCTGACATGTGATGCAATATTGTTTCGGTGCTGTGTTTTCCGTTTTACCCTGACGCCCTTTTCCAGCACCAAAACACCTTGAAACCCGGTTTATAATCAGGTATGTTATTTACACTCTAAAAACATACCCATTCCAGACAGGTGCATTATTCTGGCATGCTAATTGCTGAACCCTTTACGCAATTTTGATGTTAAACACCTAATTTCGGAGGAATCTATGGATCCGGTTTTTCTGTCCAGACTGCAGTTTGCAGCTGCCACCATGTTCCACTTTTTATTTGTCCCTTTGACCCTGGGCCTTTCCATGATCATCGCCTACATGGAAACCAAGTACGCCAGGACAGGAGAAGAGGTCTATCTGCGGATGACCAAATTCTGGGGCAAGCTGTTTTTAATCAACTTTGCTGTGGGTGTTGTCACAGGCATTACCCTGGAGTTCCAGTTCGGGACCAACTGGTCCAGGTATTCCGCGTATGTTGGGGATGTCTTTGGCAGTCTTCTGGCCATTGAGGCCACTGTGGCGTTCTTTCTGGAGTCCACCTTTATCGGCATCTGGATCTTTGGCTGGAAAAAGCTGTCTGCCAAAGCCCATGCCGGTGTCATGTGGCTGGTGGCCATTGCCGGAAACTTTTCAGCCATCTGGATCCTTCTGGCCAACGGCTTTATGCAGAACCCCGTAGGATATGCCATCCAAAACGGCCGGGCAGAACTCACCAACTTCTTTGATGTGATATTCAACAAGCACGGTATCCTGGAAATCGTTCATGTGGTACCGGCGTCTTTGCTGCTGGGCGCTTTTTTTATCATGGGCGTATCTGCCTGGCACCTGTTGAGAAAACAGCATATTGACCTTTTCCAGAAATCCTTTCGCATCGCCCTGGTGGTTGGGCTGGTCACCTCTTTGTGGACCGCTTTTTCAGGGGATATGCACGGCATCAACGTCTCAGAAAAACAGCCGGCCAAACTGGCGGCCATGGAAGCCCACTGGGAAACCCAGAAACGGGCCCCCATTGTCATGTTTGCCATTCCCGATCAGGAACAGGAAAAAAACCTCATTGAAATCGGCTCTATTCCGGGGCTGTTGAGCTTTCTGGGATTTCACGACTTCAACGCCGAGGTCACAGGGCTTCGGGATATCCCCAAGGATGAACGGCCACCAGTGCTGCCCACCTTTGTCGGATTCAGAACCATGGTGGGTCTGGGCACCTTGTTCATCATCCTCATGATCTACGGGTGGTTCCGCCGGAACAAGCTCATGGAAAGCCCGAGATTCCTGAAAATCATGCTGTGGTCCATTCCCCTGCCGTATATTGCCATGGAAATGGGATGGGTGGTCACGGAAGTGGGCCGCCAGCCCTGGATTGTCTACGGCTTGATGAAAACGGCAAATGCGGCATCCCCCATTACCACCTCCCAGGTTTTCATTTCCCTTGTGGGCTTTATTCTTGTCTACGGTCTTCTGGGAGCCGTGGGCTTTTACCTGATCGCCAAATCCGTAAAAGAAGGCCCTGAGGCCGCAACCAAATAAGGAGGACGTTACAATGGAACTTCAAACTACCTGGTTTTTCCTGTGGGGGCTGCTGTGGGCCGTATTCTTTTTAACCGACGGTTTTGACTTTGGCATTGGCACCATTTATCCTTTTGCCGGCAAGACCGATGTGGACAAACGGACCATGCTCAACGCCATGGGGCCCTTGTGGGACGGCAACGAAGTCTGGCTCATCACTGCCGGCGGCGTCACCTTTGCCGCCTTTCCCCAGGTCTACGCCACCATGTTTTCATCCTTGTACACCCCGCTGATGCTCATTTTGTTTGCCCTGATCTTCAGGGGGGTGGCCCTTCACTTCAGGGGTAAAATTGACACACCCGCCTGGAAAAAAACCTGGGACACCCTGGTTTTCGTGGGATCTTTTGTGCCGGCTTTGCTGTTCGGCGTGGCCTTTGCCAATATCTTCCAGGGCATCCCCTTTGACGGTGAAGGCCTTTACCACGGCAACACCTTGAAACTGCTGAATCCCTACGGGCTTTTGGGCGGCATCCTCTTTGTCCTGCTGTTTATCCTTCACGGGGCCAATTGGATGGTCATAAAATCCAGGGGTGCGCTTCAAGAACGCATGGTCACGATCTCAGCCAGAACCTGGCTGGTGCTGGTGCCGGTGGCGGTGCTCTTTCTCATTGCCTCGGCCTTTTTCACCAACCTTTATGACAACTATTTTAAATACCCGGTGCTGTTTTTGATCATTATCGGTGCGGTTGCCGCCCTGTTTGCGACCCGGTTCTTCTCGTCCAAGCAGGCCTGGTTCAAGGCCTGGTTCACCTCGGCTCTGACCATTTTCTGCTGCACCTTTTTCGGGATCGCAGGGCTTTTTCCCGCCCTGTTTCCCTCCAGCATGAATCCGGACTGGCATTTGACCGCCTTTAACGCCTCTTCCAGCCCCCTGACCCTGAAGATCATGCTGGGGGTGGTGCTGGTGTTCATCCCCATTGTCATTGCTTACCAGATCTGGGCCTACACCCTGTTCAAAGATCCCATTACAGATGAGGATCTGGGACTGGACGAGGCCTATTAAACGAAGAATATGAACCCATTAAAGGAGAGTATTATGGACAAGTATGTTTGCGGCCCCTGCGGCTATGTGTATGACCCGGCAGAAGGTGATCCTGACAACGGCATTGATCCGGGCACCGCCTTTGAAAATCTTCCCGATGACTGGTGCTGCCCCATCTGCGGCGCAGCCAAGGATGAGTTTGAAAAAGAGTAATTTTATTAACCATCCATAAAAAACCAAACCGCCGGGCGAAAAATGCATTTTCCCCGGCGGTTTGATTTTGCGCGGTCAAGGCTTACTCGATCTTCTTGCCCGCAGTCTGGTTAATCCGCTCCATGATCCACTGGCCCATGGCCTTGTGGCTTCGGCCCCTGATCTGTTTATAGATCAGCTTCATATCCAGCTCCCCCCGGGCCATGGTCTTGTGGCCACCGGCGGAACCGAATTTGCCAAAGGCCTCTTTGGCTGTTTTCCCGGCGCTTTTTCTCAGGCCGTCGTTTCTCAGGATCACCACCAGCTTATCCTTATAGACCCCGGAGACCACACTCCAGTTCACCCCGGAAATCACCAAAAAGGTATCAGCCACCATGACCAGTTCGTCGGGCTTGGTGCAGACGCCGGCGTGGTAAAAGACCCGGTTGTCCACCACCTGGCGATTTTTAATGGCCACGGACAAAAAGTCCAGGTCCGCCTGGGTCAGGGTAGACCGCTCGACCTTGGTGACGATGTTCATGTTGGCAAATTGGTGTAAAAAGTGAAAGGCCCGGATGTCAGGGGCCATGACCTGGCGGGTGAAGCTGGCTGTATCGGTTTTGATCCCCAGCATCAGGGCAGCGGCCAGCTTGGCAGAGGGCTTGATCTTGAGGGATCTTAGATACTCAGTGGCAATGGTGGAACAGGCCCCGTATCCGGGGCGGACATCAGAATATTGGGCATTGGGGGCGGAAAATGGGTGGTGGTCCACGATGACATCAAAATCAAATTCGTCAAAGGCCTCGTTGTGGTCGGGCTGGGAGTCCACAATGATAAACCGGTCAAAATGGGCCTTGTCGATTCGCTCCATGGGCACCAGTCCGGATTCTGTGTACTCGATCATGGCCAGGTTGTCCGGCCGGGTAATGGGGTTGAAATGGGTAATGGCCACTTCTGACACCCGGCGCCACAGGATGCGCTTCATGGCCATGGCCGTGGCAATGGCATCGGGATCGGCATTGATGACGATGAGTACCCGGCAGTTCCCGCTGAAAAGGGTCATAAGCTGACGGATGCGTTCACGGTTACTGGTCATAAGCAGCCCTCCCGTGTCCGGAAAAAAACAGGGTCAGGGTGATAAAGGCATAGCCTGCAATGGCCAGAATGGCAAACCATCCGTAAAACACCCCCAAAGGCGCCAGCATAATGGCGGTGATCCAGTGAATAAAAATCACCGTGGGCGAATGCAGGCGGATGGGAAAATCCTCAAACCGGCTGATCACGGCCAGGCCGCTCAGGTTCCATCCGTAAAGAGAGGCAAACACGTGAAGGTGCAGCAGCCATTTGGTCCGGGCCGGATCATAGCCCGGCTGCATCTCCAGAAAAATATAGGCAATCCCGGTGATGGCCGTGAAAATCAGAAACCCGATACCTGAGGTTAAAAACAGCTTCTGCTGCATGGGGTCGGCAAAGGTGTGGTACAGGTAAAACACCAGAACCACGGCGCAGAACAGGGCCGTGGTCACAAATATCTGGGGAATGAACTTTTCAAAGAGGATAAAGACAAAGAAGATGATCACCCCCAGGGTGATGGTCCAGAAGCACAGCTCCATGAGGACTTTCCGGCTGCTGCCCTCGTGTTTGCGCAGCATGCCGAAGATCAGGGAGAGACTGATCAGGGACAAGGGAAAAGAGTATCCCAGAAAAAAGGTGTCCAGAACCAGCTTTTCCATGTGAACCCAATGGGTGTACTTGTTGTTGATAATGACCAGGGAGGCCATGCCAATGCCGATGGACAGGCACCAGAGCGCCGCATGGTGGAACTTTTCCGACACCGGAACATCTCCTTGGAAAAACTGCAGCGGAATCACAGAAAACCGCTGAATCCTGACCTTTTCAACCACATAACACAGGCCCAAAGAGACCAGAAGGGTAACAGGATAAAGCTTGAGAAAGGCGCTGAAGGCATAGATCAGAGACAATAAAAAGAAGATCTTAACGGTCCCGGACAGCCGGTGCTGTCCCTGGGTGTAGTACAGCAGGATGGAGCCGCCGGTGCACAGGTTGAACAGAAAAATATGAAGGCGTTCAAAGCTGTACCCCTTTACGGGAAAATAGATATTCAAAAATCCAAGGGCCAGGGCGGTGATCATCAAAAAGGCAAACAGCAGTTTCAATTGTGTCTTCATAACCTATCCTTGAGCAGTATGATTGGGATACCGGCCCAGCAGGTGGCGCAGGGCCGGTTCCAGGGTCGTATGGGTATGGCAAAATCCGCTGGACAACAGCCTGTCCGGTATTACCCGGGCCGAGGTCAGCAGGGTCTCTTTGCCCATCTCTCCCCACAGGGCCAGGGCCACGGACCGGGGCATGACAAAGGGGGCCGGCCGGCTCAGCACCCGGCCAAGGGTCCTTGTGAACTCTGCATTGGTCACAGGGTTTGGGGCGGTCAGGTTGACCGGGCCGTGCACTTCTGGGGTCTCCAGGATATGAAGCATCCCGGCCAGGGCATCGTCCATGGAGATCCAGCTCATGTACTGGCGGCCATGGGAGACCCGGGTGCCGCAGCCCATGGCAAAGGCAAGGCGCATCCGTTCAAGCGCCCCCCCTGCCGGGGTCAGGACCACGCCGATACGCAGCTGCACCGTCCGGATGCCTCCCCGGTCCGCTCCCAGGGAGGCGGTTTCCCACCGGTTGCACACCTGTGATATAAAGCTGTCTCCCATGGGATCGTTTTCTGTGAGTCGTTGGTCGCCGGCCTCGCCGTAGAGCCCGATGGCAGACGAAGAGATAAACACCGCGGGCGGGGTTGCCATGGCCCGCATTTTCTGCACCAGCACCCGGGTGGGAATCACCCTTGAATCAATGATCTTTTTTTTCTGGGCATCGGTCCATTTTCCCCTGGAGATGTCCACCCCGTTAAGGCTGATGACGGCGTCCACAGGACCGGCCGCCTCTATATCAAGGGCGTTGGTGTACGGGTCCCAGACCAGGGCGTCGTCTGATTTGTCTTCCAGATCCCGGACCAGGCGGATGACCTCATGACCGCAGGTTCTCAAAAAAGGGACCAGGGCCCTGCCGATGGTGCCGGAGGCCCCGGAGATCAGGACGCGCTGCTTGCGGACCCTGCCTGCCCCCTGGGCCATATCCTGTTTAAGTACATCGTGGCGGTACCTGAAAATCCGCTCCAGTTCGTTGTGGGCATGGCCGTAAAAGGGCAGGCTCAAGGGACCCATGGGCAGCCGAAAGACCACCCGGTCTTCCATGACACTGGTGGACGGTCCCAAGGAGTGAAACACATGGTGGTGCTCCCATTTGGCAAAAGGCCCCCGGGTCTGGCGGTCCCTGAACACGCGGTTTTTTTCGTAGTCAAAATGCTGGGCTTGCCAGATCCGCGGGATGCCCATGACCTTCATCCGGAAGGTCACCTCTACCCCGGTGTCAATGCCCTGGCCCTTGCGAGAAATCAGTTCCAGAGGGGCCCAGGGCGGGGTGAGGCGGTTGATGGCGCCGTTTCTGGCATGCCAGGCAAACAGCCGGTCCATTGGGACGTCAATCTGTGTTTTTTTTAGGTATTCACGGTCTTTCATATTCAGCTGGTATATTCAATTTACGGGCCATTGGCGATCAATAATGGTCATTGATTTTGCAGGGCTTATACTATATGAATGTCAAGCAAGTTGAAACCCTTATCTGCCCGGTCTTCTCAATTTAGGGGCAAGATAAAATGGCATGTACTTTGCATCCTGTTTCATGGACAATACGTGCCCAATATCAATCAAAACGCAACCTTTAACCATACAGAAAGGAAAAACCCATGACAAAATATGAATGCCCCTGCGGATATGTGTATGACCCGGCAAAAGGCGACCCTGACAATGGCGTGGCACCTGGCACGGCCTGGGAAGACCTGCCTGAGACCTGGAGCTGCCCCATGTGCGGCGCTCCCCAGGATGCCTTTGACAAACTGGACGACTAAAAAAGGACGGCTGTGATGTACAAACCCATTGAAATTGCCGACGGCATATACTCTGTCGGGGTCAGGGACTGGGATATCCGGGATTTCCACGGATACTCCACCTATGAAGGCACAACCTATAACGCCTTTCTGGTGCGCGGAAAAAAAACCGTGCTCATTGATACGGTCAAGGCCCCTTTTGGAGACGAACTGCTGTCCAATATCGCCCGGATCATGGATCCCAAGGACATTGACGCTATCATCTCCAACCATACGGAAATGGATCACTCCGGTTCAATCCCCAAGGTCATGCACGCCATTGGAGAGGACAAGCCCATTTACTGCTCTAAAATGGGGGCAAAAAACCTTAAGAGCCACTTTAACCGGGAGTATAATTTCCAGGTGGTGGGCAGCAAAGACACCTTAGAGATCGGAGGCAAGACATTCTCGTTTCTTGAGACAAGAATGCTTCACTGGCCAGACTCCATGTTTACCTATCTGCCGGATCAGGCCATCTTGTTTTCTTCGGACGCCTTTGGCCAGCATTACGCAGGAGATGTGTTTTTTGACGATGAAATCGGGGATGAAATCATGCCCCATGCCAGAAAATACTACGCCAACATCCTGCTGCACTTTTCCCCCAGGGTCCAGGCCCTGCTCAAGGACGTGGCCGAGATGAACCTGAAGATCGACATGATCTGCCCGGATCATGGGATTCTGTGGCGGGACAACCCCTCCAAAATCATTGAGGCCTACGACCGGTGGTCCAGACAGGAACCCACAGGCAAGGCCGTTGTCATCTTTGACTCTATGTGGGAATCCACCACCAAGATGGCCCGGGCCATTACCTCGGGCATAGAATCCCAAGAGGTGAATGTCCGTCTCATGAATACCAGAAAATGGCACCGCTCAGATATCATGACCGAAATCATTGACGCCGGCGCCATTGCCGTGGGGTCCCCGACCCTGAACAACAGCATCTTTCCTGTTATTGCCGATGTGATGACCTATATCAAAGGGCTGCGGCCCCAGAACAAGATCGCTGCGGCTTTTGGCTCCTACGGGTGGAGCGGGGAAGCAATAAAAATTTTAAACCAGGAGTTTCAGGAGATGAAACTGGATATCATAGATCCCGGGGTCAAGGTGCAGTATGTACCGGATGAGGCAGATCTTGAGCGGTGTTTTGACCTGGGGGTGACACTTGCAAAAACCTTGAAAGACAGACTCACCTAAGGAGGCACTATGGCCAACGACTTTAATGCAAACGACATTTTTGAGATCGCCAAGCAGATTGAGATCAACGGCGCCCGGTTTTACAGGGAAGCTGCCAACCGGGTAGACGAGGACAAACACCGGCAGTTTTTATTGGGCCTGGCTGACATGGAAAACGACCACGAAAAGATTTTTGCCGACATGCAGGCGGACATAGCTGCCGGAGAAGCGGGCCAGACCACCTTTGATCCCCAGGATGAAAATGCCCTCTATCTTAAGGCCCTGGCTGATACCCGGGTCTTTTTTGAAAAAGACCAGCCTGAAACCAGCATGAAAGGCATCCTCACCGCAGCCATTGCCGCAGAAAAAGACAGTATCGCCTTTTACCTGGGCATGAAGGAGTTGGTACCCCAAAAACAGGGCCGCTCAAAGGTGGATGATATCATCAAAGAAGAGATGTCTCATATCAAGCTTTTGGCCGGCACCCTCATGGAATTCAAGGACGCCTGATCCGCAGCAGCCCTAAACCAGACGCCCCCTGTCAGTTTTGCTGACAGGGGGCGTTTGTATTTAGGATTTCCACAGGCCGTGGAGGTTGCAGTATGCCAGGGCAACCACCTTGTCGGAATCACATTTGAATACAGCCTCTGGGGTGGATGTCGGGGTCAGCATCTGGCGCTGGACATATTGGCCGTCGCAGGAGGTCAGCTCGATCCATTCGATCCAGTGTTCCGCGGTCATGGGATGGTGCACGCTGCCCACACTGACCTTGTACCCGCCATCCACTTTTTCAACCACAGGAACGTGTTTTTCCTTGGCAGCGTCCACCGTGTTTTCCACCAGGCGGTCCATGGGCTTGCCACAGCACATCACAGGGGGTTTTTCCCCGTGGAGCACCTGTACGATGTTGCCACATTTTTCACACTTATAAATTCCGAGTTTTTCAGCCATGGGTCACTCCTTTCGTGTTCGTTGAATTTTGCCGGGATTAGCAATTGTCCGGCTGCTGTAAGAAAAAGATGCAAACCGGTTGTTTTTTTATAGAGTATCCTAAAAAAATTTGCCAGAAGTATTTGTTTTTTGGGATGCCATGATCCGTCCCATCCATTCCCCGGACAACGAGTCATTGCCCCGGCTGGCCGCTTTAAACACAGAGGCCAGCTGGAAGTAGAACTCATTGCTGGATTTTAATCCACCGTAAAAGGTCACCGGATGGGTCTGCCTGTTTTTTTTCCCGCTTGTCTTTGCCTGTGTTTTTTTGACTTTGGGTTCAGACATGATCAACTCCTCCTGGATACCGATTTGCCGGCACATTGCCGGTATGATGCGTCTTGTATCTGTTAAGAGCAAGCTTCATACCATTGCTGCGAACCAGGGCGATTTTTTTGCAAGCCCTTGAATATCAAAGAATATTTACACCCGCGCCTTATTGCCTTGTACAAAAGCCGGGTGTCTCAATATCGTTCCGGTACAGGACAGGCAATACACACTAGTGTTTCGTAAAGAAAATTATTTTTCAGCGCAGAGACGAAAGCGCATCAGGTTCGAATGAATTTACCATAGCAGAGAAAACTTGAAAAAAACAAGGGGGGTGCCCAGAAAATCCAGGAGGGGAAAACAGATCGGGGCATGACAGATCCGTTCACATGCCTGCGGCATCGGCCCAGACGGCTTTAAGATCTTGTTGGTGGGCCATGAGTATTTGCATGAACTGCAACTCCATGTCCAGCATTTGCTCATCCGCCTTTCTGAGCCACTCTGCCAGCCAGGCAAACCTCAGGGCCAGAACATAGTCCGGCAGCCATAGCCACCCGTGATCACTGATGGCGCCAGCCCGGTAAAGACGGGCAAGAAAGGTGGTTGCCATGGGCATGGCCAGTCCCTCGGGGTGTTCGATACCGGCGCAGCCCAGAAGGTTGGCCGCATCAAAAATATCAGGTTTAACACCGGCAAACTCCCAGTCAATGACCGCCCGGATCCGGTCATCCGCCCAGATCACGTTCACAGGATGAAAGTCCCCGTGGCAAAAAACCTTTGGCAGGCTGTCATGGGCAGCCATAAATTTTTTTTCCAGAAACTTGAGCACCGGAAGATACCGGGCATGTTGATCCGGTTGAACGGCTTTCATATCCTCAAAGAGTCTGTAAATATAGGTCTTAATGGAAAACGGCGGGGTCTGGAAAAAAAGCGTTTTGGCACACTGGCCCATGTCAATTAAAAACCCGGCCATGGCCCGGCCCCGGTTTTGGGATGCCAGCCACCCCGGCCGGGGCAGATCTGTTCCATGCACAAACCGGGTCACCTGGAAAAAGGCTTCCTGGTATTGCCCCAGCCAGCTGCCGCTGCCTGTCATCTCAGGCACCAGGATCCGGTCCAGCCCGCGGTCTTTCAGGGCGGCAAGGGTGTCGGCGATCCGATTCCTGGCTGCCCTGGCCGCAAACTTTTCAACCAAAAACTGCCGGCCCAACCGATCCTGTGCCACCCCCCGGGACATGGCCCGCTCCGGGCTTCCGTGGATCAGGCATCGGACCTGGCCAACAGAAAAATCAATGCCCCAGCATTCAGTGGCCCAAATGATAAATCCGGGCCGGTCCAGCTCGGCCAGGCCCGTTTCCTCCGGGGGGGATCCAGGTAATATCTTTGCCTCAAAGGATGCGGTCAATGGCGGTTTCCAAAACCTCCTGGGGCTGGGCCCCCACCAGGGTCTCCGTGATGTGTCCGTCTTTGACCAGCATGATCGTGGGCACTGAGGTAATCCGGTACCTGGCGCCGATCCCTGGGTTTTCATCCAGGTTAAGCTTCATGATCCTTACCCGGCCGGCCCATTTTTTGGCCAGGGCCTCCATCACCGGGGCCACGGACCGGCAGGGCCCGCACCAGGGCGCCCAGCAGTCTACCAGGACAGGCATTCCCGATCCCAGGACCTCCCGGTCAAAGGTCTGATCGGTTACGGCCTTGACCTGACCCAAATCCACCGTTGACAGAGGGGTTTTGCATTTACCGCAGCGCGGTCTTTGTTCCAGACGGGCCACAGGCACCCGGTTCTTTGCCTTGCACTCCTGGCATGTCAATATGATTGAATCTGGCATGATCATCTCCCTATAGCATGGCGCACAGACTCTTGCCGTAGGCATGGGCGGCCTGAACCCCGCCACCGATCCACGCGGCCTTGAGCATCAGCGGCCCGTCAGGCACCATCTGCATTTTATAAATATTGGCCATGGTATCAAAAATCCTTATGGCAGCCTCCCCACTCCAGCCGTAGGAACCAAATGCCCCGCCGACCTTTCCTTGCAGTTCGGCCCGCTCCGCGACAAACAAAAGCTGCTTCATGGAGGTGATCATCTCCCCATGGTAGGTGGGGGAACCGAAAATATACCCGTCATAGCCTTTAAGCCCCTGTTCATCCTTGATGTCGCTGACCCGTTTTACATCCACCTGGTGCCCGGAAATCCGGACGCCCTCGGCAATGAGATCGGCAACCCCCCTGGTTTCTTCGGACCGAGTGGCATAGACGATTAACACGTTTCCCATGGTTCCTCCTTTTGGGTTCCCCCGTTAGAATATGATGGTTTCATCGGCCATGGACACATGCGATGTCCCGGTCATGAACATGGCCTTTTTCAAGGTCTTATGGATATGCTCCAGGTGAAGTGTTACGCCCAGGGCACCGCCGCCCACTGCCGCCCGGATAATGTCCCGGCCCAGGAGCACGGCATCCGCCCCCAGGGCCAGCATCTTCAGCACATCGTATCCGGTGCGCACCCCACCGTCCACGGTAAGGGGAAAATCCGGCCCCACAGCGTTTCGGACCCGGGGCAGCACCTGTGCCGTCCCAGGCGTGCTGTCCAGCACCCGGCCCCCATGGTTTGAAATGGCCACGGCAGCAGCACCGGCACCGGCGCATTTCAGGGCCTCATCCGGCCGCATCACCCCTTTGGCAATAAAGGGAAGAGAGGAAAATGCCGTAAGTTCCCGGATGTCTTTTTCACTTTTTTTGAATACCGGCTGATTGTGGCGGGCCATAATGGTGGAACCTGCCCCGTCAAGATCCACGCCCACGGCCCGGCATCCCAGGGTTTCCGCCCGCTGGATCAATTCCTTGAGCACATCCTGTGACCTGGGTTTGAAAATGGCAATGCCGTATCCGTCACAGGCCGCCATGGCGTCCAGAGACGGATGGGCGTCTGGGGTATAAAACCAGGTATCCCCCCTCAGGCCAATGGTGCCTGCCTCTTTGGCCCCGAGCAGCACAGACTTGCAAAAATCGGTTTCAGACAGGGCATCGTTATACTTTTGGGCCCCTGCGGTTGAGGCGGGCATGACAGGAAAATCCAGATCAATGCCCAGAAAAGAGGTCCGGGTATCCGGCTCAAAGTGCTCGCCCACCACAGACATGTTGAACCGGACCTGATCCAGGGCTGCGGTGTTGGCGCTGAAGGACAGGCCCTTGCCTGCCCCGCCCAGGCCGATGGGCTTGCCATAGGCCTCCCGCTGGCAGATCTTGTCCATATTCCCGTCACAACTGGGATACACCGCACAGATCCCCTTCATCTTTTTTCTGGCCAGATCCCGCACCGCGTCCAGGCTCTGGGGCAGGTCTTGCCTGTCCAGGATCATCCGTTGATCCGACCCGCAAATGTTGCATATTTCAGGGATATCAGACGTGTTGTACTCGGTATGACACACAGAACAATACCAGGTGGTCATGAGACGATCTCCTTTCAGGGGTTGGCACTGAGAAATCCAAGCCGGTCATCCCCTTCATACATCAAATATCCGGGTCAAGGCAAGCCTTTCATCTTCTATTGTCTCAACCCCTTTAGTGCAAATGAGACACTATCGTCCTGATGTTGTCTGATTTGTACTCCTGAACCAAAAACAAGAGCAAGAACCAGACCAAAACCAACAAAAACAGACCGACTTTAACCTTGCAAACCAGGCATAAAATATGCAATTTTATTGAATCAGACGTACCCAACCCATTCCCAAGGAGAGTGACCCCATGGCAGAAAACAACAAGCTGTATGCCCTAAGCACCTGCAGCCATTGCAAATCCACCAAAAAACTGTTAAACGAATGTAATGTAGAATATGACTATGTACAAGTAGACGATCTGGAAGGGGAAGAGCGTAAAGCCATTCTTGAAGACATCAAGGCCATCAATCCCAGATGCTCATTTCCCACGGTCAAAATCAACGACACCGTGATTGTCGGATTCAAGGAAAAAGAAATCAAAAAAGCATTGGGAGTCGAAGATGAAAGTTGAACCCCTGTACCAGGCACTTAAAAAATCCCAGGAGGCAAAAGGCGCATATTTCAACAAGGACAAGGATCTGGTTTTCGAACTTCTGGACGCGCTGATCCTCAACAAGGACCGATACGGATACATGGCCTGCCCCTGCCGCCTGGCCTGCGGGGACAGGGAAAAAGACAAGGACATTATCTGCCCCTGTGTCTACCGGGAGCCGGATATGAAAGAATTCGGGGCCTGCTTTTGCGGACTTTACGTCTCAGAAGCTGTCAACAACAATCAAGCCCAGGCCGAGTATGTTCCGGAAAGAAGACCCCCTGAGAAATTATTCTAAAGGAGCGTGTCATGACTGAAAATGAATGTACCCCCGTATTAAATACCGGATTAAGAGGCGTGGAGATCGCAAGCTCCAAAATATGCGATGTCCGGGGAAAAGAGGGCAAACTGATCTACCGGGGTTATCTCATCCAGGAACTGGCAAACAAGGCCTGTTTTGAAGAGATCTGTTTTCTGCTGCTCTACGAACGCCTGCCCGCCAAACAAGAGCTTTCCGACTTTACCCAGAGCCTTGCCGCCAAGCGCAGGGTGCCGGATAATATATTTCAGTTCATGGCCACCCTTCCCCTGGATATGAACCCCATGGATGTTCTCCAGGCCGTGACCCCCATGCTCACCCAGACCGATCCCCATGCCGGGGAAGAGGGCATGGAAAACACCCTGTACAGCGCGGAAAATCTCATTGCCGGCCTGGCCACGCTGACCGCAGGCTGGGACCGGATCCGCAACGGCAGGCAGCCGGTGGACCCGGATCCAAACCTGACCCATGCGGCCAACTTTTTGTATATGCTCAACAAAGAGGTGCCAGACGATGAGACTGCCCATTTCTTTGACACAGGCCTGGTCCTTCATGCCGAGCATTCCTTTAACGCCTCAACCTTTACCGCCCGCCAGGTGGCCTCGACCAAGGCCCATATCTACGCGGCCATTTCCGCGGCCATGGGCTCTTTGTCCGGGCCTTTGCACGGCGGGGCCAATGTCCGGGTGATGAAGATGCTCAAAGAGATCGGCTCGGTGGATAAAATTGACGCGTATATCAACTCCATCCTGGATGCCGGCGGACTGATCATGGGACTGGGCCACGCCGTCTACCAGACAGACGATCCCAGGGCCATTATCCTGGCCCCCATGAGCAAACGCATGGGAGAAATTGCAGGAGAGCCGACCTGGTACGAGCTGACCCGGGCCCTGGAGGTCAAGGGCAAGGCAGCCTTTAAAGCGCGCAAGAACAGAGAAATCTTCTGCAACGTGGACTTTTACTCTGCCTCTTTGTTCTACGCCATGGGCATTGCCACGGACCTGTTCACCCCGCTGTTTGCCATGTCCAGGGTCAGCGGATGGACCGCCCACGTGGTTGAAGAACAGTTTGCCATGGCCGCCCCCAAACCCTCACTTTACCGGCCGGGTGCCGCTTATGTGGGAGAGTATTGCGGCCCGGATGAGTGCCGTTTCGTAGATATTGACAACCGATAAAAACCGATAAGCCCTTAACCCAAGTGTTTCAAAGGATAAATGAATGAAAAAATGGCAGTGCACGGTATGCAAGTATATTCACCAAGGAGATGCGCCCCCTGAAAAATGCCCCATATGCGGGGTTCCAGCCTCAAAATTCATCCTTCTGGCAGATGAGGGGCAAGCCGCGGCTGGCGAGAAGACGCCTGCCTCTGAAGCGAAAAAAAAGGCAGCTGCGGCCAAGACAGCGCCGGCACCCGAACCTGAGCCCAAGACCGCCTATGACAAGCTGGTCCGCTTCATGGTCAAGCACCATGCCCATCCGGTGTCCGTTCACATGCCCAACGGCCTTGTGCCGGTATCTGTGGTCCTGTTCATCCTGGCCTGGCTTTTTGGCACAACCCTCTTTGTCAAGGCCGGCTTTATCAACCTGGTCTTTGTGGTGCTGTCTTTGCCTCTGGTGCTCTACTCCGGGGTAATGGAGTGGAAGAAAAAGTACAACAGCGGCATGACCCTGATCTTCAAGATCAAGATTCTGGCCGCCGCCACCACCACCACCGCCTGCCTGATCTGTGTGGTCTGGTACATGATTGATCCCGGCGTTTTAGCCTCTTCCAAGGCCTGGGCCTTTATCCTGATAAACCTGATCATGCTGGCTGGGGCCGGTATTGCCGGGCATATGGGCGGCAAACTGGTCTTTAAAGACTAGGCAGCCTTATCCTGGTTCAGCTTTGAGATCTCCATGGGCTTTGACCGGATCCAGGTTTTTTTCAGGATGTGAAAGATATCGCTGGGCATACCCTTGGGCAGGTCCACGGTGGCAAAGTTTCTTCTGATGGTAATGCCTTTGATGTACCGGCTTTCAAGGCCGGCCTCGTTGGAAATGGCCCCCACGATGTCTGCCGGAGTGACCCCCTGCCGACGGCCCAGTTCAATGCGGTAGCGGTCCATGTCACGGGGGGGAAGCTCAGCCGGGGTTGAAACAGAATCCCGGCCTGACAAATCACGGCCGGCAGCCTTGCTTTTCTCTGTGGCCTTGTCCTTTTTCCCGGGCGTTAATTTTACTTTGCCATTGACCGGCGTTGCCCCGTTCTTTTGCCTGGGGCTCGGGGAAGCGGTATCCATGGCCAAACGTTTTTCAGGATCCTTTTTAGACAGCAGAAACGGGGTATCGCCGTGGACCAGTTTGCCCAGGGCGGCAGCCACGGTTTCCACGGGCAGGTCTGCTTCTTTGGCAAAGGATGTCACAAGGTCCTGAAAAACACTCAGGTCTTCGGCGTCCAGGGTCCTTGTAATGGCAGCCTTGAAGTCGGCGGTGCGTTTTTTGTTGATGGCCTTGTTGGAGGGCAGCTGGATCTGCTCGATGGCCTTGCCTGTGGCCGTCTCCAACTTCCGGATCATCCAGCGTTCCTTGGGATAGATAAAGATGAGGGCCTCTCCCTTGCGGCCGGCCCGGCCGGTTCGACCAATCCTGTGGATATAGGGTTCAGCCTTTCCCGGCATATCAAAGTTGACCACGTGGGAAATCCGGTCCACATCCAGGCCCCTGGCCGCCACATCCGTGGCCACCAGAATATCGATATGGCCGTGTTTCAGGCGGCTCACCGTCTTTTCCCTGGCCTCCTGGGCCATGTCCCCGTTCAAGGCCTCGGCCCTGAACCCCTTGTCCTCCAGCTGCCGGCAGACCTCAAGGGTAGAGGATTTTGTCTTCACAAAGACAATGACCCCGTCAAAATTGGTGGCATCCAGGATCCTGGACAGCCCCAGGATCTTGCTGCAGCCCTTGACCAGCCAGAATTTCTGACAGATGGTCGACAGCCCCAGAGATTTTGATCCCAGTACAATTTCCTCGGGATCTTTCAGATAGGTCCGGGCGATTTTCATCACAGGACCGGGCATGGTGGCGGAAAAAAGGGCGGTCTGCACCGGGTGCCCCACCTGGTTGAAGATCCACTCCACATCTTCGATAAACCCCATATGCAGCATTTCATCGGCCTCGTCCAGGACCCGTGCAAACAGATGCCCCAGGGCCAGGGTCTTGCGCTTGATATGGTCCATGATCCGCCCTGGCGTTCCCACGATGACATGAACCCCTTTTTTAAGCGCATTGAGCTGAACCCCGTAACTCTGGCCGCCGTAGACCGGCAGAACCTTGAGGCCTTTGAGCCCCTGCCCGTAGGTTTGAAAAGAGGCAGCCACCTGGATGGCAAGCTCCCGGGTCGGGGTCAGGATAAGGATCTGGGGCTTGGGCAGATCAAGGTCGATGCGGGACAGCAGGGGCAATGCAAAGGCAGCGGTTTTCCCGGTACCGGTCCGGGCCTGGCCCACAAGATCCCGGCCCTGGGACAGCACAGGGATGGCGCTGCTTTGAATGGGGGTCGGTTCAGTATAGCCTGCAGCCAGGGCCGCCTGGCTAACGGCAGGACTCAGGGACATATGGTCAAACCCGTTACCGGGCAAGGGCGATTGTGACATGAAAGGGTAACATCCTTGTATAAAAATATATGGTCCGGCTCAGCTGGACAGGGTGCCGGTCAGAAGATGAACGGACAAAATGGATACTTATATATGATATTCCGCCATTTGACAAGACGTATTTGAAACCCTGATCCACCATCAAAGCACCACCTGCCTTGTGGGCATCAGCTTACTTCGTTGTTTTCGATCGTCGATAATTCGGTGGTGGCTTTGAGGAAATGTTTTAGGCTTTGGCAATCACCCCCAGGGCAATCGCATGTAGATTTTGAATAGAAGCTAAAACCCGGCAGCAGCACGGCAAGGGGCGCTCCGCTTAATTTCCGAAGGTCGTCCTGACCTTCGTCAAATCGGATCTGGTCCCAGCCTTCTATCCTGAAACTGAGCCCAGATACGACGCTTCAACCCCTTACCGAACTGCTGCCTGGGCCTCCGGGTTCATCCGAAAACAAGACCCTTGACGTAACATGCTAATATTAAAGAAAATATTAACTCTAGACAATTGCCTGGCTTTCATGTAAAAAATTTGGCAACAATAACAAGGAGTTGCCAATGAATAAAATACCGATAAATTCATTCTTTGAGAAAATTGAGGACCCAAGGCACCACAACGCTTTGCACAAGTTGATTGATGTGATCATTATTACGATCTGCGGTGTTGTTTCCGGGGCTGATACCTATGAGCAAATTGAAAACTTTGGAAAAAAAAGAAAAAGATGGTTGTCAAAGTTTCTGGAGCTGCCCTATGGGATACCGTCTCACGATACCTTTGGGAGGGTATTTGAGAGACTCAACCCTCAAGAGTTCCAGAGTAGCTTTAAAAAATGGATCGCATCTGTCGCCACACAGACAAAAGGCCAGGTGGTGGCCATAGACGGAAAAACACTGAGGCGTTCCCATGATAAATCAGATAATAAAAAACAATCCATATGATCAGTGCCTGGGCATCGTCCAACCAGCTTATTCTCGGTCAGCTCAAGACCGAGGAAAAATCAAATGAGATCACGGCCATTCCCTACCTTTTGAAACTACTTGACCTGTCAGGCTGTATTATCACCATTGATGCCATGGGCACCCAGAAAAAAAATAGCAAAGGCCATAACAGAACAAAAAAGCGATTACATTCTGGCTTTGAAAAAAAACCACAAAACGCTTTACGAAGAGACAACCCGTTTTTTTGACAGCATGACCAGCATGAAAAATGACGGGTACACCTTTGATGAATATACAACCGTAGACGGTGGACATGGACGGATCGAGACCCGCAGATATGCAGTGACATCGGACATTGACTGGCTTGAGGACAAAGAGAATTGGCCCGGGTTAAAATCCTTGGGTATGGTAGAAAGCATCCGGGAAATCAACGGGGAATCCAGCCAGGAAAAACGATATTACATATCCAGTCTTGACTGTAACGCTCAGGTGTTTGGTGACGCAATCAGGCAGCACTGGGGTATTGAAAATTCGGTGCACTGGGTATTGGATATAGCTTTTCGTGAGGATGAGAGCAGGATCAGGAAGGGATCCGGGCCGGAGAATTTTGCGGTAATCCGTCACATTGCGCTAAACCTGCTCAAGGAAAATACAAGTTTCAGAGGCCGCATAAAATCAAAACGGTTGAATGCTGCCATGGACGAAAAATATTTGAAGAACGTTATCTTTGGCTGACAGTAATGCCATGGCCGAGCTATAGGGAACTTAGAAACCTTACTTGCCTTGGCCCTGAGGCTTTGGCAATCACCCCTTGACAGGGTTATCAAAAATGATAACATGCAAGTGTGCTTTTGAAAGGTCTCAAAAA
>Ga0102943_1000647_pt1 | contig 23111 bp, 16 predicted proteins | sample SalPonC_black_MG_FD_78174 | JGI IMG/M metagenome (GOLD analysis project Ga0102943, IMG submission 78174) | Salt pond soil microbial communities from South San Francisco under conditions of wetland restoration - Salt Pond MetaG... | ecosystem: Environmental > Aquatic > Marine > Intertidal zone >...
GGTATCAAAACAGGGTCATAATCACCTTTTCGATCACGAGGAACCTCTGTTTCAAGCTCACCTGTAGTGGTGCGGACGGTCTTTTTGCTGTGACCATTACGACTATTCTTTATTTCCTTAGACGCTCCTTTTTCATGCTTCCAATAGCCTGATTTTGTCGTTAATTCCGTGTATCCATCGCTTTCTCAATCAAGCGCTTTTTCAGTTCATTGAGAAGGCCATCTGGACCCAGCAAATCTAAGAGCCCTTCATAAGATTTTAGCAATTCATCACCAACCTTTTCCATGAACTAGAAAATTGATGAACGCATCTCTTTTCGCACTGGTAGCCGGGGAAGCATGAATAAATATCGGGATAGACTCCGAGTTAGGAAGGAGTTTTAATTGACTATCTCTAATCATAGAACCTGTAAATATTACACTTTGGCCGGGCCTCAATTCGGTGAATTCAAGCTGGTTTATAAGTCCTATGTTACCTTGGGAAGGATCGGAATAAAGATGATATGCTTTGATTGCTTCATACTGTTGAGGAGTGACATTAATGGCGAGAAGTGTTCCAGGTCCTTCACGATTTGTTAGAAAAGAATAATAGACTTCATCTTGATGGGGGATTAAATTTTTATTTTCACTGGGTCTTACATAGGTTGTGTTTCCTTCTGCAACTTTGACATGAGTGCCCCTGGTAGTGGATTGCTCAACTGGAAAGGGAAGTTCAAGGTGCTGCGATAACTTTTCTAAGTATTTGGTGTGCGATGCTAAGTCATTGAAAGCATTATCGCCCGTCAAAATGATGGCTGCACCGTCACTTCGCATAGCTTTCTGAAGAGCAGCGACCTGCCGTGCTTCCAAAGTTGCAGGATTATTTATATTGAAAACTTTAAAATGATCTTCAACTCTTTCACCCGCTTTAGCAGTGTGCACCCGAAATTGGTTGACAATATCCGCATACCAATCCGTAGCAGCCGCTTCCATTAATGTCCTGCTGGGTCCCCCGCCGAACAACCACCGGCCAATCTGACCTGTGCTGGTGAAACGACTCAGTCCAGTTGGGTCTGTCCAATTGGGGGCACTGTTATTAACATAGCTATAACGATTTAAATTCGGCAAACTAGCTGGAGCTTCAATCACAGGGTCTGGTGCCAGAAACCCTCCGTTGGATGCATCGTATAATCGAGCATTCATATCTATCAATGTTCTGTTCAGCATTTCGTGTCCTGTAAAACCCTTATGTTCTGTTGAGGGATCCACGGATACTCCTCGGGCATCGACGGATTGTCCCCAGGGCCCATAATGATGCTTTTCGATACGATTTCCTTCTGGGTCGACGATGACCAGTGGACTACCCAAATGATCTTTGATGTAAAAGCCATAGTCTGGATTGCTGGATTCCTTCTTGCGAACCTGAACAACGGGGCTGTATGTACCACCGCTGATATGGTAAACGTATTCTGGGGTTGCTGAATTATCAGCGGGTATGCGATACTCCGTTGAACCGCCAGCCAGGTAAATGGTCTTGCTCCCGCCGGAATGGGTGCGCAGATAACGCTTCTTGCCTAAACCATGATGGGTAATTTGAGTCTTTCCGTTTTGAGTTAGCGATACGACTTTCCCGAGCAGACCTATTGCCAGGTTTTGGCCATGGCCGTCGCGCAAACGATGACCTGCTTCATTATATCTGTAAGTAGCAATATGGGTGCCACCTGAGTCAGTGACACTCTCAGGTGCGTAAGGACCAGATCCGAAGCACAGTGTTGAGAAGAAGGTTAGGGCGCAAGTTAACAGGGATTTCATAGTGGGTTATGGGGTTGGTAATAATATTTAATATGGTAATTGCTACGGTAAAAAACCTAAAATGTGGTACGCAAGCGCAAAGTGAATACTGCATTTTAAATTTGAAGGGGACCCAAAATTGTAAACGATTAACGAGTAATTGCTTACCAAATGGTTTGAAGTCAAAGTAACAAAGTGTTGCATAGCCTCTTTTGTGGAGGACAAACCTTAAAAAATCGATAGTGACACCGATTTCAGGGCAGTTGCGTTTTGCCCATCAGGTAGCGATCGCATTCACGGGCGGCTCCGCGCCCCTCGTTGATCGCCCACACAACAAGACTTTGTCCACGCCTGCAGTCTCCAGCCGCAAACACACCTTCAATGTTAGTGGTGTATTTTTCATGTTCTGCTTTCATGTTACTGCGAGCATCGCGTTCCATCCCGAGTTCTTCGATCACATCCTGGTCGGGACCGAGAAAACCCATTGCCAGGGTGACCAGCTGGGCCGACAGCGTGCGGCGAGTCTCTTCCAGTTTCTTCGGCACGAACCGTCCTTGATCGTCTTTGGTCCATTCAATGTTAACGATCTCTAATCCGGTCAAATTACCATTGCCGTCATCAATAAATTTTTCAGTCATCACCAAATAGGTCCGTGGGTCAGCACCATATTTGGCCGCAGCTTCCTCTTGGCCGTAATCCATTTTGTAGACTTTGGGCCATTCGGGCCACGGGTTGTCTGGCTGACGTTCCATTGGCGGTTTGGGCAAGATCTCCAATTGCGTGACGCTGTTACAGCCGTGGCGCATGGAAGTTCCGACACAGTCCGTTCCCGTATCACCTCCACCAATGACGACTACGTCCTTACCAGCAGCACTGATTTCGGGTAACGACCCGTCAAACTTATGGTCCAGTTGATATTGGGTATTGCCTGTCAAAAATTCCATGGCGAAATGCACCCCTTTGAATTCGCGACCTGGAATGGGCAGGTCGCGTGGTTTGGTGGCACCTGTGCAAAATACTATTGCATCAAAGTCTTTTTGCAGATGTTTGGCCGGTATGTCCTTGCCGATGGCAGTATTGGTGACGAATTGGATGCCTTCTTCGGCCAACAGATTGACACGCCGTTGCACCACGACTTCCTTGTCCAGCTTCATGTTTGGAATGCCATACATGAGCAATCCGCCAATGCGGTCGGCCCGTTCGTAAACGGTAACACTGTGACCTGCCTGGTTCAGTTGGTCGGCGCAGGCCAATCCTGCAGGACCGGAACCAACGACAGCGACTTTTTTACCGGTGCGCTTCTCTGGAACGTGTGCTTTGACCCAGCCTTCCTCCCAGCCCTTGTCGATGATGGAGCATTCAATATTCTTGATGGTAACGGGTGGCTCAATCACACCGAGTACGCACGAACCTTCACACGGAGCCGGGCATACGCGACCGGTAAACTCCGGGAAGTTATTGGTCTTGTGCAAGCGCTCCAGAGCTTCTTCCCAACGGTTGCGGTACACCAGGTCATTGAACTCGGGGATCAGATTATTGATCGGACACCCCGAGGCCATGCCACTCACCAAGTGGCCCGTGTGGCAAAAGGGAGTGCCACAATCCATGCACCGCGAGGCCTGATCCTTTAAATGCTGGTCACTCGGATGGTCGTGGATTTCCTTCCAATCCTTCACGCGCTCGATCGGGTTACGATCAGCTATCTGTTTGCGCTCTACTTCTAAAAATCCGGTTGGTTTACCCATAATACAGTTAAAGTTTTGTGATTTGAAATGATTGATAGGGCCTCAATTACCGCCTACGCGTGAGAGGTCCTGCATATTTTGTTCGAATGCAGCCATGGCAGCCTCATCGCCCGAGAGGCCTTGTTCCTCCACGGCTTTAAAGCAGTTGAGCATGCGTTCGTAGTCGCGTGGCAACACCTTGGTGAATTTCGGTAATGCGTTGTCCCAATTGTCGAGAATCGTCTGGCCTTTTTTACTACCCGTGTAGGCAACGTGCTGTTCGATGCGTTTTTTCACTTCGGCAATCTCTTCATCTTCGCACTCGACCAGCTTGTAAACATTGACCATTTCACGGTTCAAACGGGTTTCAAACTGGTTATCTTCGTCGAAGATATACGCGACCCCACCGGACATCCCGGCAGCAAAATTGCGTCCGGTTTTACCCAGACAGATAACCTGGCCACCGGTCATGTATTCGCAGCCATGGTCCCCAACACCTTCAATGACGGCTTTCACGCCGGAATTTCTGACGCAGAAACGTTCACCGGAAATTCCAGAAATGTAGGCATCTCCTGCCGTTGCCCCATAGAATGCAACATTGCCAACGATGATTTGTTCATCAGCGTTGAACGGTGAGCCTTGCGGGGGATACACGATGATTTTGGCTCCGGACAACCCTTTGCCGATATAGTCATTGGCATCACCCTCGAGTTCAAAGGTCATGCCCTTAGGCGTAAATGCACCTAGACTTTGACCTGCGCTGCCTTGGAAGTGCAAGTGAATGGTATCTTCAGGAAGACCTGCAGCACCCCACTTGCGCGTGAGTTCTGAGCCTGTGATGGTACCGACCACGCGATTCGTATTGATGATGGGCAGAGTGGCTTTCACCTTTTCACCCTTTTCGATGGCAGGTTTGCACAAATCCAACAGCGTTGTATTGTCCAGAGCATCTTGCAGGCCGTGGTCCTGGGGCATTTGACAGTGAGTCCCGACATTTTCACCCACGTCTGGTTTGTGGAAAATAGAAGTGAGATCAATGCCTTTGGCTTTCCAGTGATCGATAGCTTCGCGAGTGTCCAGGCAATCGACCCGACCGACCATTTCATCAAAGGTGCGGAAACCGAGTTCAGCCATGATTTCACGAATCTCCTGGGCAATGAACTGCATGAAATTCACCACGTGCTCAGGTTTGCCCATGAAGTGTTTGCGCAATCGCGGATCTTGCGTGGCCACGCCAACCGGGCAGGTGTTTTTCTGACAAACACGCATCATCAGGCAACCCATTGTGACGAGGGGTGCGGTGGCAAAGCCAAATTCTTCTGCACCGAGCAAAGCGCCGATCACGACATCGCGACCTGTTTTCATCTGCCCGTCTGTCTCAACCACCACGCGGCTGCGCAAATTGTTGAGCAGCAGGATTTGATTGGTCTCTGCCAAGCCGAGTTCCCATGGCACACCGGCATTGTAAATCGACGATATGGGGGAGGCGCCCGTGCCACCATCATGGCCAGAGATAAGGATGACATCCGCGTGTCCCTTGGCAACCCCCGCAGCAATGGTTCCTACGCCGACTTCGGCCACCAGCTTAACGTTAATGCGGGCATTGACATTGGCATTTTTTAAATCGTGGATCAATTCTGACAGATCTTCAATTGAGTAAATGTCGTGGTGTGGGGGAGGGGATACCAAACCCACACCCGGTGTCGAGTGCCGTACTTTTGCGATCCAGGGATAGACTTTAGAACCGGGCAGCTCACCGCCTTCTCCCGGCTTGGCACCCTGTGAAATCTTGATTTGGATTTCATCCGCATTCACCAGGTAATCGCTGGTGACGCCAAACCGTCCCGATGCAACTTGCTTGATCGCGCTGCGCTTCGAGTCCCCGTTCGGCATGGGTTTGAAGCGGATGGGATCTTCTCCACCTTCACCGGTGTTCGATTTGCCACCGACCCGGTTCATCGCGATCGCAAGGGTCTCGTGCGCTTCTTGTGAAATCGAGCCATAGGACATGGCTCCCGTTTTGAATCGCTTCGTAATCGCCTCAATCGGTTCTACTTCGTCCAGTGGCACCGGCTTGCGGTTTTTCTTGAATGCCATTAAGCCGCGCAGGGTTGCCATCTGTTGCGTTTGGTCGTCGACGAGACTGCTGAATTCTTTGAACGTCTCGTACGAACCAGTGCGCACAGCCTTTTGCAAGGTATGGATGGTTTTTGGGTTGAACAAATGATACTCGCCGTTTTTGCGCCATTGGTAAACCCCGCCTGGATCGAGCGCCTTTTCATCGTCCTCATTGTGACGGTCAGGAAAGGCCTTGTTGTGGCGGATAGCACACTCTTCGGCAATCTGCTCCAAACTCAATCCTTCGATCCGACTTGGCGTGCCGGTAAAATATTTCGTGACCACACTGCTGTTGAGACCCACAGCTTCAAAAATTTGCGCACCCCGATAACTCGCAACTGTTGAAATGCCCATTTTAGCCATGGTTTTGACCACGCCCTTAATCGAACCTTTCAAGAATTTTTGCACGGCCTCCTCCAACGCGATATCGATCATGTTTTCGGCAATCATCATTTGCAGTGATTCAAACGCCATGTAAGGATTGATGGCGTCCGCACCGTAACCAATCAACACTGCAAAGTGGTGCACTTCGCGTGCTTCGCCGCTTTCGAGAACAATAGACACACGCGTGCGCGTCCCTTTCCGCACCAGGTGGTGGTGAAGCCCCGCGGTGGCCAACAGGGTAGGCATGGCCGCATGCTCGCTGTCAATGTCCCGATCAGAAATAACCAGGACATTGACTCCTTTTTTGATCGCTTTGTCAGCTGCTGTAAACAGTCCACTGAGGGCTGTTTCAAGGCCTGCGGCTGCGTCTTGAACTTTATAAGTCATGGGCAAGGTATCCGCCTTGAAACCCTCGACGTCTACCTGACGCAGCTGTTCGAGTTGCGTGTTGTCGATCAGCGGTGACGGCAAGCGCACCATTCGGCAGCTATCGGCGTTGGGTTGCAGAACATTGCCTTCGGAGCCAATGAAGGTCTCCGTGCCGGTGATGAGTGCCTCTCGAATGCAGTCCAGTGCTGGATTGGTAACCTGCGCAAATATCTGTTTAAAATAAGAATACAGGAGCTTCGATTGGTCCGATAGGACGGACAGGGGGGTATCGTTCCCCATGGAACCGATGGGTTGCACGCCTGAAGTTGCAGTCGGCCCCAGGATGAAACGCAAATCCTCGTAGGTGTAACCAAACGCGAGCTGCCGTTGCAAAATCGTTGCTTCATCCACCGCGGGCAGTTTGCCTGGTTGCGGCAAGTCCTCGATAGAAAGGCGTTTCTGGTCGAGCCATTGTTGATAGGGATGTTGTGCGACGATGCTGTTTTTCAACTCTTCATCGTCAATGATACGGCCTTGTTGCATATCGACCAAAAACATCCGACCGGGTTGCAGGCGCCCTTTTTGAATGACTGTTTTCGGATCGATTGAAGGCACCACACCGACTTCTGAAGCCATGATGACACGGTCATCGTTGGTAACATAGAACCGCGAAGGACGCAAACCATTGCGGTCGAGAATCGCACCCACGCTGATACCATCTGAAAAGGTAATCGATGCCGGTCCATCCCATGGTTCCATCAGGCAGGCATGATACTCGTAAAACGCCCGTTTCTCAGGCGACATATTTTCATGGTTTTCCCAGGGTTCCGGTATCATCATCATCACGGCGTGTGGCAGTGAATAACCACCGGCCAAGTGCAAAAATTCCAGAACATTGTCAAAACGCGCCGAGTCGGACCCGTCTTCGTTGATGACTGGAAAAAGTTTTTTCAGCTCTTCACCCACGATCTCGCTTTGACACAAGCTTTGACGCGCCTTCATGAAGTTAATGTTACCCATCACCGTATTGATTTCACCGTTGTGCGCCATATAACGGTTTGGGTGGGCGCGAGGCCAGCTGGGAAATGTATTGGTTGAAAACCGTGAGTGCACCAGAGCGAGTGCCGATTCAAAATCGGGATCCGATAAATCGGGGAAGTAAGGACCGACTTGTTGCGGCGTGAGCATGCCCTTATAGGTCATGGTGCGCCCTGAAAGGCTCACAATATAAAAATATTTTGAACCGGGAAACTCGTTTGCTTTTGACTGGTGCGCGTCGAGAAATTGCCGTGGGATTTCGTTATTGCGCACGGCATTCACCACGCGCCGACGGATGATGTAGAGCTTGCGCTCCCAGTCGATATCATCGGTAATACTCGGATGCCGCTCGATAAAGATTTGCGCCATATACGGCTCAAAGCTCTTTGAAGTCTTGCCGAGAATATCTGAATTGACCGGAACCTGACGCCAGCCAATAAACTTTTGTCCTTCATCATGGATAACGTGTTCAAATAATTCTTTAGCTGCATCGCGCTCACGGTTGTCAGGAGACATGAATACAATACCCGCACCGTATTGTCCCTCGGGCGGTAGCTCGATACCAGTTGCCGCCATTTCCTTACGCAGGAATTTGTCAGGAATTTGCAAAAAAATACCCGCACCATCACCGGTGTCTGGTTCACAACCACATGCGCCCCGATGAATCATATTGTCATTCATCTCCATTGCATCGGCGATGATGCCATGAGACTTTTTACCTTTCATGTGACAGACGAATCCGACACCACAAGAATCTTTTTCTTGTGCAGGATCAAACAGACCTTGTTTTTGAGGCCATCCAAGTGGTGTGTGTATATCGATGGGCATATTTTTGGCGATTTTGGTTTAATCTTTGCAAAATGTGGAGATGCGGCACACGACAGAATTGATTGGCTTAAACCATTCGGGTGAGCTCATCGTCGCTCAAAGAGCATGTGCATCGGCGCATCTCAAACGTTGAGAGATCGAAAAATTGGTGAATCGAAAAAAAAATGCAAATCAAATAAACAATATTTCTGAGAGTTTTGACTTTTGTTTATAAGCTAGTCTTATGGGCGAATGACATTTCGGGCTGGCAGAGCGAAAGTGGTGTGTGCATAGGATAACCAACTGTTGGTAAGGGAAGGTGTTGTAATTTTTGCGTGCAATCGTTTCCCTTGATTTACATTTCAGATCAAAAAATGATTTCTGTTGTGCTCCAGTTATCCGCCATTTATAGACCTGTACCATGTTAGATTCTATTTCTATCCGACGCCAGGTCGAGTTTGCTGAAACGGATATGGCCGGTATCGTGCATTTTTCCAATTACCTCCGCTGGGTTGAAGCAGCAGAGTCTGCCTTCTTTCAAGCATTGAATTATCCCTTACTGGAGGCAAATGAACAGTTTGCTCAAGGATGGCCGCGAGTGCGGATTGCCTGCGATTATAAGGCTCCGCTTGCATTTCAAGATACGGTCGAAGTTTTTTTGTTTGTGAAAGCTCTGAAAATACGTGCGATTGAATACGGGTTTGCGATCTACAAAGTGGCAGCCGAGAATGAGAAAATCCTGGCGGCGAAGGGGAAAATGACAACGGTGCATGTGCGGCGTGAGCCACCTACTGCACCGATGGTGACAGCCAGTATTCCAGATGCCCTGCTCGCGCAAATTGGGGAGTATGTGGAGTAACAGGGGGATGGAAACCGAAGTGGGAGCACATCCCCATGCCTGACCTCGAAAATTTCTTGGTTAAGACCATTGAAAACCGAGCGCAACGGACAAAACCGCGTGCCAGCAGCCAGGCAAGCTCCCAATTATGGGGTCTCGCATAGATGTGGGGGTATGAGGTCTTCGTTAATTCCTGACTTTTTAACGTTGGTTATCAAGTAGTTATCGAATAGTGAAGCGTCTGCTCCGAATCTTTCTGCAGTGCTGCCTGCTACTTTTGCTTTCCTCAATACAGGTCAAATCCTGCCAACGGGGATCCTTGCTGCTCTCATCAGCTATCGCTTGTAAGCGGATCTTCAGAATTAAAATTGGTGCCAGAGGGCAGACTTGAACTGCCGACCAAAGGCTTATGAGTCCTCTGCTCTACCACTGAGCTACTCTGGCAAAATTGTCATGCATTTTGAATTTACAGTGTCCATATGCAGTTAGGCTGGGCACTGTAGAACCAGCATTGCAGTGTTTTAGACAACGAATCTGGCTCGTCAACCTTAATTATTAAGTGTCTGCCTAAAACATCTTATGCTGTTTGAATACTCTTACGTTGACGTATTTCTGGTTGTTTTGTAGGGTTTTTTTAAGGAGTTTGTTACGCCCGAAAATAAATAAACTATTATTTGTTCTGTAATTGCCATGGCTATGCTTTGGGAGTGGAGGCCTGGGTGCTGCATCCGGAGTTGGTTCTCGAAGATGAACATTATTTTACCCCAGTGACTGCTGGTTTTCAGAGAGGCGATATTATTGGGTTTTTAGGGACCTTGGGCGGCGAGTACGAGCACACGGCCGTGATCACAGGACCGGCTACAAATCTGTTGAATGCAAAAGTGCGACACATGCCAGGTCTGGTGTCCACCAGGAGCCTGGAAAGCACCGTCCAGAATGCCTGGACACTACTGGCGAATCATGAGCTCCGGGTATTCAGACCAAATCCAGCTGTTCGCGGTGGGCTGTAAGCAATTTATCCGGTGTTCATGTAGGTTGAGCATGCTGTTACGCTTAAGGGAGGATGCCGACAAAACAGAGTAAACAAAAAACGCCGATCGTTAGCGGCATTGATTTGGGTTCCTCATCAATGCCGCTAACGATCGGCGATCTTGTGCAAATATAAATTGCCTGCCGGTGTGTTAGCTGGACTGCAGTGCCGATTTAGATTTTGGTCACTACTTTGTCTGCCATACCGTATTCGATTGCCTCAGAGGCAGTCATGTAGAAATCGCGGTCAGTGTCTTTTTCGATGCGTTCAATCGGTTGACCACTTGCTTCGGCCAGAATGCCGTTTAATTCAGTGCGAAGTTTTTCCATTTCCTGCGCTTGAATATTGATATCGACCGCAGGTGCTTCGATACGCCCCATGATTAAGGGCTGGTGAATCAACACGCGGGCGTGTGGAAATATAAAGCGTTTACCTTTTTTGCCTGCACTTAGTAAAATAGACCCCATACTCGCTGCCATGCCTGTCACAATAATTGTGATCGGCGAGGTTATCAGCTTCATTGTATCATACACAGCCATGCCAGCTGTGATAGAACCGCCAGGGGTATTGATGTAAAATTTGATTTCTTTGCCCGGATCGTTCATTTCGAGATACAGGAGTTCGTTCATGATCTTTTCACAAGACTCATCACTGACTTGTCCCCAAAGAAAAATCTTGCGCTCTTCTAAGAGCTTGCGTTCCATCAGCGCTTTAATGCTTTGTTTGTCTTCGTCTTTCTTGTCTTTGTCTGGCATTGCTCGTGTCTAGTTTCTAACGTGGTTATTACAAATTGGTGGTCGCTTTGCGCATTTCCAATTGTTGAAAAAATGTAGCTTAGAGGATCTCTTAAAATTTACCAATTAAAAAGGAGATGCAAGACGTCTTTCCGACCTAAATCTAAAAAACCATGGATTGGGCGTTTCCATCCACAAATACCGGTTGCGTGGGTTGATCTTGTTTGTAGGTGCTTTTCGCGATTTTTTTGTAGGCTGTTCTATTTACCGATACTCCGGATTGACTTAATTCTCCGCTTGTCCCCGCAAGAGGTTGCCACTTAAATTTCGAGTGCTTATGTGTACCTATAAGTAACTCGTGTCTCAATTGCTCTCCATTATATGGCGGGATTGCTGGTTCACAAAAGCGATATCGAGCGAAACTAAAAGCTTCTGATACCTATCTAATATGAAAATCGTTGTTATAGAGGACGAGTTACTCGTCCGTGAATTGATCGTCAAAGTTGCCGAAGACATTCTTGGCTTCGAAGTGATTGGTCAATCGGGTGATGGGATGCACGGACTGGATTTGTGCCGAAAAACCAATCCACAATTGGTTCTGATGGACATTACAATACCGGAATTGGATGGCATCGAATTGTCCAAAATTCTCCTGCGAGAAAAGCCTGAAATGAGAATTTTGGCACTTTCGTCAGAGTATGATCAATACACCCTGTTTCGGTTATTTCAGGCCGGTATTCACGGTTATGTTGACAAATTGACATCTTCGATTGATGTGCTGCGCGACGCGATAGCAACCGTGGCAGGCGGTAAGGCATATTTCAGTGATTTGGCTTTGAAGGTCAAGATGGAGATGCAGACCGACCCATCTTCTTTTGCCAAAGTGCTCAGTGACCGCGAGGTCGAGATGATGCAATTGTTTGCAAGAGGATTTTCCAATGTGGAAATTGCAGAGCGTCTGGCTATCAGTCCTCTCACTGTACAATCTCACCGGCGCAGTGTGATGAAGAAACTGGACTTGCATTCAGTCAAACAATTGATGCGCTATGCTGTTGAAAAAGGGTTTTGGCACGCGTACGCAACGGTTTTAGATTAGAGCGATGTTCAAAACGCTTTGGTAATGTTCACGTACCAGTAGCGATTGCGTTGTGAATACAGGCTTTGGTCGTAGCCTCCTAGAGGTGGTCCTGCCAGCGACCCCGCAGAAAAAGGTGGGGGCCGGTCAAATACATTGTTGACACCTAATATGACTGAACTATCGCGAAAAATGGTCGCAAGGCTGGTGGGCAGCTCATACCGAAAGACCAAGTCGAGGGTTGTGTAGCTGGCCACATCGGTTTCTACCGGGGTGGAAGTAAAATTACCATCGTCTTTATAACTGCCGACATAGTGGATCGTACTGCCGAACGTGCAGTTGTCCACTGTCCAGCGCGTTTGCAAATAGCCTTTCCAGGTTGGAATTGAGCCGGGCGAAATATCATTCCTCGTCGAATCGACGGTTTTGCCTTTAAACGATTCGTAGCCGCTCTCGGGGCTTGCTTTCACTTTAAAAGTGAGGAATTGGTTCGCACCTAAGGTGACATCCAGTGTATGCTTATCGCTGAATGCGTGATGGTAGTGGACCTGGTATTCAATGCCGCGCGTGATGACGTCTGCGGCGTTGAAATAGATTGAATTCACGGATTGAATGGCGTTGGTGGACGGATTACGGACGACGAGATCGGCAAGGGGGCCGCTTGGGTTGGCGGCCGCTTGGTCGACAATGAACTGTGCTCCGTTGACAATCGCATCCTCACGTTGAATGTCATAGTAGTCGATTTTGAAAGTGAAGCCGTCTACAGGCTGGAAGGCGGTTCCAAACGAAAACGAGTGGGACGTCTCTGGTTGCAGATTGGCATTGCCCCTGAAGAAGGTCGGTATGGCAGTGCCGATGGTCGTTGCGCCGGTTGGATCGTTTAGGCGGATGCGGTTGATCGCATCGTATTGTGAGTAGGATTCTGCCAATGTTGGCGCCCTGAAGGCAGTGTTGAAGCTTGCTCTGAACACGATCGGTTCAATTGGCTCAAAGCGCATGGCGACTTTGTAATCGAAGCTGTTGTAATTATTTTTAACACGGTTAGTGCTGCTCGCTGAGGGATCGATTCCTTCATCGCTGAAGTTCTCAAAGCGTCCCCCGAAGTTGAGTTTTAAAGAGCGGATTCCGGTGATGGCATCCTTTTCCGCCACGACGGGCAGGATGGACTCCACGAAAACGGCAGCAGCGTTGCGATTGCCCGAAAAATGACTGATATCGTCCCAGCCTAAAACATTGATGGTATCGTGAATCGGATCATCGACAAATTCGATCGATTCATAGCGAAATTCCATTCCTGCCGCAAATTTGCACGGTCCTGCCGGAAGTTCAAAGAGATCCCCTTTGAGCTTAAAATCCGCCAAGCTCATGGTTTCTTTATACGCATTGACGAGCGGGACTGCGATCGACCGCAACAGGGCGGCGTTGCCTGGAGCTGTTGTGATAGGATTAAATAAACCATCTCTGATCAAGCTTGCCAGCGCATCGCCGTCGACGATCGAGCCGCTGAAATTGCCAGTGATATCGGTTTCGGTATGGAGCGCTCCCAAGTCCCAATCGATGGTATTCTGCAGAGTGCCTTTAACCCCACCAACGAGACGAATGCCTTCTGATTCCCACTCTTGCTTAAAGCCTCCCAAAGCCTCCAAGTTGTAAAAGAAACCAGCCACGGTTTGAGAGGCGGGCTTGAATGGACTGTCGTTTGCAGCATCGATCAAATAATCGGGAGAGAACCAGGGATTGGGATAAATCTTTGAATCCGACTGGTTACTACTGTATAAGAAATCAGAATAAACGCTGAGGCGCTCAGTAAAAGCATGTTCAATCGCTGAGAATACACTTATTATCTGCTGTTCAGGGATGTCAGTGGTTATGCTGTTTGGATTGAAATCAGGCCCAGTAGTGAATGTGCCGTCCTGGTAGAAGACGTCTCCGGTTGTCGGAAAACTTGCATTGTAATTAATAATCGAACCGCGATCGGTAAAGTCCCCGGATTGACTCAATTCGCGGTCGACGCGGGCAATCGCATTGCGCTGATAAAAACTACCGGCTACTGTAATGTGAGTCTTGTCGGCAGTTGTCCCAGTTAAAAATGAGAGCTGCTTGACGGCGGCATCTTTGTCGGTGGTGTTGCCGTAAGTTACATCCAATCGGGTGCCATCGTAGTCAGTGTGTAATAGCAAATTAATGGCACCCGCAATTGCATCAGATCCGTAGGTGCTCGACGCACCATCTTGAACCACTTCAATTTCTTTTACCGCTATAAGCGGTATGAGCATGATATCTGCGAATCCCCCCGGTCGGCGAGGAGGACTGATCGCACCACTGCCACCGGCGCGACGCCCGTTGATGAGTGTCAAGGTTGCGAGAGGCCCTTGACCGCGCAGGGAAACGCTGGCGTTGCCCATTCCCCCATTCGACAGGTTTTCGGTAAGGGTGGAGCCCGCGAAGGAGGGTAATCGTCGCAAACTTTCAATTGGAGTTTGGCTGCCTTGAAGTTGGATCGCTTCCTGTGACAACGTAATGATAGGTGAAAACGTCTCCGTTTCGTCCAATTCGATATTGGAACCGGTGACGATGAGGGGGGCGAGTTCAACAATTTTCGTATCGGCAGGTGCTTCTGTCTTTACGCCATCGGGATTGTCGGCATATAACCAGGCAACCAACGCAAAATAAAAGAGGAATGCGTATTGCCATACTTTTATTTTGCTCAACGATGACGCATTTAACATAAATTGACGGATTAAAATTCTATCCAGGGGTCAAGTAGCTGTAGACACCTTTTGCCGACAGGCCCCAAGTCTACATTTATTGAGCATGGTATACATTACCACTAGCATAGAATCATACATATACTGAATACATAGTTCTAGAATGTCGAATGAAAATCTTAGTTGTTGAGGATGAATCTCTAATGAGAGAAGTTTTGGTGAAACTGGTCACCGATAAATTTGGTTTCACCGTCGTTGGTCAAGCGCGTGATGGACTGGAGGCGATTGAAATTTGTCGGCAGGAGGCAGTGGACATGGTGCTGTTGGACATTATGGTTCCCAAGATCAGTGGCGTGGAAGTGGCGGAAACCATCTTCAAAGAGAAACCAAACATGCGCATTTTGGCCGTTTCGAATGAATTCGATGAATTTACGCTCAACCAAATCTTTAAATCTGGAGTGCATGGATTTGTGGACAAGCGCGGAACGTCTCTCGAAATCTTAGCTGAAGCGATCGAGTGTGTAGCCTCAGGCAAGCCGTTTTTCACCCAATTTGCGATCAACATGAAAAACAAACTACGCGGCGATCCCTCTTCGTTTACCCGCATTTTGAGCGACCGGGAACAAGAAGTGCTGAAATTCTTTTCCCAAGGCCTTTCGGATGACTCCATTTCCGAGCGTTTAGACATTCGTCCCCGTACCGTTCAGACGCACCGCCACAATATTTTAAAAAAATTGGAACTGCACGGGACTCCTGAACTCATGAATTACGGCATAAAAAAAGGTTTTTGGAAGTATCGAGAGGCAGTAGACGGTTCCTGGGTCGAGGCACCCTGATTTTTGTAAAAGACTTTAATTCAGGAGCTTATATTGGTTTTTCTGTCAGATATTGTCTTGCAGGTGGATAGGTTGAAAAATATTGTCAGGCACTGTAGTGAAAGTTACATCGTATTCATTTTGAAGTATTTAGAATTCAATAGGACGTAATTTATGAGTGTTTGCGATGAATGTTTATAGGTTGTACTTTACTTTTTTTAATTCCCGGTTATCTGTAATCTATGCCAAGAAAAAGAAATAAGAAATACAACACAAACAACGGAAGGGCAGAAGGTCAGACGCAGATCTCGATCAGTCTGCCGCAGGAGCTGGTTGACAAAATTGACCACTTGGCTGAGCTAGAGAATCGAAACCGTTCCAATTTCATCGTAAGCGCATTAAGCGATTTAAAAGGTGGAAAGAAAACGGTTAAGAAGAAGTAGATTTTTCTACACGATCTTGATCTCCCCCCTCAGTCCCGCACCTATCCGGCTTTCAAGGCCACTCATCCCAAATGAGTGGCCTTTTTTTGTGCTAAAATTTTGTGCGGTTTTTCAAGGCCGCGGTCAACGCCTTCTCCAGGTTTGAAATCAGGAACGGTTTTTTTATAATGTCACTTACGCCAATTGTTTTGAGGCGTTCTTCAGTGGTGTCATCGGTGAAGGCAGTCACCAGTACAAATGGAAGGCCCGGATTCAGTGTATAGAGTTTTTCGGCCAGTTCGGGGCCGGACATCTCAGGCATTTTTGAGTCGCTCAAAATAATATCGAAATAGGTGGGGCTTTTTTCCACCAGGCTAAGGGCTTCCTTCCCATCGGCGGCAACGGTCACTCGATACCCCAAACTGTGCAACATATCCATGCCGAGGCCACGCATCGACGGTTCATCATCCACCAGCAAGATCGCTTTTTTTTCATGGCTGGGCGGCAATTGAAATTCTACAGTATCCGGTGTCGCCTGCTTTGCTGGACGTTCATGGGTCGTGGGTAAGCAAATTTCAAATACACTCCCTTTTTTCAATTCGCTGGAAACTCGGATACTCCCTCGATTCTGGTCTACGATGGTTTTCGTCACCGCAAGACCGAGGCCGGTGCCCACCCCCAAGGATTTTGTAGTGAAAAACGGATCAAAGATTTTTTCCTGGATGTCTGGATGCATGCCGTAGCCGGTATCTGCTACGGTGATACAGGCCTGTTCATCGCCGTTGTCGGAATGGGTGATGCTGAGTGTAATTGTGAGCGTTCCCCCAACATCCCGCATGGCTTGGAGGGCATTGGTGTAGAGGTTCATCAGCACCTGATGTATTTGGCTCTCGTTACTGAAAACATAGACAGCTTCTTCCAGAAGATTGAAGTCAATTCGGATGGAGCTCGGCGTTTTTACTTCGACTAACTGCTTTGATTCCTCAAAAACTTTGTTTAAATGAACGGGAGCTTTGGGCAGTGTTTCCTGTCGGTTAAATGTCAGAATTTGCTCGATCAGTTCCTTTGAGTGGCGTGTGGCGACCAGGATGGTTTCTAACCCCTTTGTTAATTTTGCCGTATTTTGGATTTCGCGCAGGCCCATTTCTGCGCTACCCTGAATGGTCATAATTAAATTATTCAGATCGTGGGAAATGTTGCTGGCAAGTGCTCCCAATGTCGCAAGTCGATCATTTTGTGCAGATGGAGCGCCCGGAGCATCCGCTTTTATTTGAGTCGATTCTTGATGGGTATCCATACGGGCACAGCGTTCATAAGCGTTCTGACACATATAATGAATCGCATTTAGGGATAATTGCAATTACAAATCGTCACACTGCATTTCGCTCGAGCTCAGCAAGGAAAAATATCTTCGCGAGACATAGCCGAATTTTAGAAGTGGAGCATTCTGTGCAACCTTATAACTTTACAGGTAAACGTAAGAGTCTTGGGCGCGCATTCCCCTTTCTTTTCTGGTGGTGCTCTTGCTTCTAAAAATTAGAGCGTGAGTGTGAGCGATAGCAGGAGCGGGATGGGGAACTATTCCGAATATTTTTGCAGGTAGGCATAATGTTTGTCCCCTAACTACTGTCTCCTGGCTTCTTACATTCGCCTGTTGCCCAAGCCAACACATCGCCCGCATAATCTGCCCACGAACGCAGTGGGCGCTGATGGGCCTGCGAGGAGAGTCGTGCCACCAGTGTGGGGTTCACCAGCAAACGCCGTATTTCACACTCTAGGGATGCCGAATCGACGGCTGTCACCAGGCAACCACCTCCGGCCACCACTTCAGCCAGGCCCCCTTGGTTACTACAGATACACGGCTTACCGTGGCGGAGACTTTCTAGCACCGGCAGACCGAAACCTTCATTGAGAGAAGGGTAGACGGTAAAGTGGCAGTCTTGGTAGGCTGCGTCCAGTTCTTGTTCACAGATATTCTCACTCCAGTTGATGGGGAATCCTTGATATTCGAGCGCATAGATACGTTCTGCAACCTTGACTCCAGTTTCCGCAACAACGCTTCCCACCAGTGTGAGCTTAAACTTTAACCCCTGCAACCAGAGGCTTTCAGCTGCAGAAAGCAGGGACGCGTGATTTTTACGTGGTTCGATAGATGCGACGCACAAGATGTTTGGACTGGAGGTGATGGTGGATTTTTGAATTGCTTGGCGTGAAAGAGCATGCGACTGGATTTGTGTTTGAAGGGTATTTTTTTTCGTGGCCTCTGATTTCTTGCTGCTGATTTTTGCTTTTTGGCTGCTGGTCTCGCATTGAGCGGACAAAAGGCTCTTTGGACTACAGCCCAAAGGGATTGTTGAGATAGGCGGAGTTCTGCGAACGTTTAAAGAACACCATATGGTCTTCAAACTCTCCGCTGACGCACTCGAAATCGCGGCTATTTTATCAAATGACGTCAGCGAAATGACATATTGTTTCAGGATTGCAGCGTTCTCAGGGGTTGTAAAGCTTGGGTTATGCAGTGCGATGGCATCATGAAAAATGCAGCATAATGGGATGTTGAGCCTTTTTTTTAGTTGGAAAAGCTTGTTTATGCCTGGACTGGTGGGATCAAATAATTCAGGGATTAGAATGCAAGAAGCGGCTTGAAACGTAAATCGGTCCTCTAATTTTACTGTGGCCCGAGCCCAATAACCCCTGATTTTCTGTGCATGCGACCATGCCGAACGTCTGGGGGTAAGATTGAGCTGCGCGACGTCCAGCATCGATCGTTCTTCATTGTCGATTTCGCGCCATCGACGTGCAAATTTATCCCACACGATTGCCCGAACCCGATCGTGAGCCTTCAGCTCACGATATAAATTTCGGGTGACCTGTTGAATACCCGATTGATAGGGTGAGTGGCTGGTGTGGGACACGTTGAGGAAGACCATGGTCGTCGTATCTGAAAAAAACCTTGATGGTTAGTTTGAATCGGAGGTTGTGTTTGATCAACTCTCCATTGCCGAAACTACAAAGCTTGGTCCATACATTTCTTTTTGTTTGTCAACTTAGAGGCTTAGTGATTTTCAAGATAAGGATTTGTAGTATTCAAACTTAAACTTAAAAATGTTGTCTAAAGCTGAAAATAAAAATGATGTGAAAAATCTGATGGATAACGTTAAGAGAGAGATAGAGTTGCGTAAAGATCTCCTTCGGGTTCAGCCTGAAATAAAACGTTTCGATCAGTCGAATCATTTGTTGCGCATGAATCAATTGCGAGAATTAATCAAAAGCGCGTTACTGGAAGCGGACGAAGCTCTAAATGATACTCATGTTAAATCTCGATGGCCCACATGCTTGAACCCACTATTTCGGGTAAAAAATCAGAAAAACGTAGATCGTCGATTGATAAAAAGCATTCAATTATTGTCTAAAGCTGTATCTTTGCTGGCTGAAGACAGGCAAGCAAAGGTCGAAACAGCACCCAAAGAAGATGGAGCGGCTGATCCTGATGTAATTAATTGAAATGGCTACAAAATGAGCCCTATTTTTGGCAAGCATTCTCGTAGGCCGACTTCCATTATGGTCGATCTGGTACCAATGCAGGCTGGTGGCGTCAACGGAGGTCACAAGTTGGCTGTCATTGAGTTACTCAAAGCATTGGGACGGTTAAAAGACTACCAATTTATATTTGTTTTTCTTATACGAGCATCTATCATCGCGGAGGTTAGACAGTTTGCCCGAGTCCAGGATATTACGATATGCGTGCATGAGGATGTTGCCGTTTCTCTGGGCGATATGCCGGATGTTGCAGAATTCAAGATGCTGAATCCGCCTTTCAATCTCGCAGATCGCCTGGCGGTTGATGTTGTTTACTGCCCATTTGGTGATGTCACGCATGCGGGAGACAATGTCCCTACGATTGCATTTGTGGCAGATTTGCTGCATCGCGATTGGCCATTTGGCTTGTCTGAGCAAGAAAAGCAGCATCGTGAAAAGTATATTTCACGCAGTTTGTTGCGGGCAAACCGTATTCAATGTAACAGTCGTGCGATTATGCGCTCCATTCAGCGACATTATAATGTTCCATCAGAACGGTTGTTTTATACTCATCTGCCAATGCATAATCGGTTCGTTAAAATTGAACGCGAATCCGATCAAACTACATATCCTTTTAAATATTTTTTCTATCCAGCGAATTTTTGGGAGCATAAAAATCATGAGGCTCTATTGTTAGGATATTATCAATATTTACATCGCTCGCGTGGTGAGCGATGGCACTTAATTCTCAGCGGAAATGCTGATTTCCGTGCGGATTATGTGCAGAGGCTTGCCAGCAGTTTAGGCATAGAAGCATATGTTCATTTCCAGGGATATGTGAAAGAGGAACGTTTGCATGCACTTTTTTTGAATGCAGGTTGTCTTGTGTTTCCTTCTTTGCATGAAGGATTCGGCATGCCTGTTGTTGAAGCAATGTCCTTTCAGCTCCCCATAATTTGCAGTCGAGAGTATTCGCTTAAGGAAGTGGGTGGCAATGCCTTTCATTTGATTAATCCAAGGCGCCCCGAATCAATTGCAGACGCGATGTTATCAGTTTCGTCAAATGTTCACTACCGGTATGATTTATCTGTTCTTGCAGCAAACCATTTGAGGCTATTTTCGTTTGAGTCAGAAGTGCTTAAACTGGCAAAAGAAATTCATCTTCTTGCCCATCCTCAAAATGCATTTTTATTCCCTTCAACTGCGTTACCGCAAAGGCAAAATTTAGTGGTAAGTACTCCTCAGTTAAATAAATCTTTGGAGTTGGAAATATGTTTTAATAATGAGCCGAATAACGAAATTATGCTCTACCTCGGTGAACTACCTTTCGGGTCGGTGGATACGGGAAGGGTTGAATGTGTCTTCCGTACGAGAATGGTTCCCTTGGGAAAACCATTATCCCTGATCTCTGGTGATATTCGCGAGACGCTTGAAAAGACAATTAATAAAATTACTTTCAAGGACCAAAATGGAACGATGTGGGTCGTTCACCATACTATTGCATGAAAATTTCAGTCATCATTCCTTCTTATAATCAAGGACAATTTATCAAAGAGACCATTCGCAGTGTGCTTGTCCAGGGTCTCTCCGATTTGGAAGTTAGAGTCTACGACGGTGGAAGCACAGACAACACATTATCCATATTGAGAAGTTATAAAAACACTGTTATATGGGAATCAAAATCTGATAGAGGTCAAGCCCATGCGATCAATCGGGGGCTGCAGGACGCTAGTGGTGATATTCTAGCTTATTTAAATTCAGACGATGTATATTACCCGGGTGCACTGAAAAAAGTGTTAGAGCATTTCTCAAGGCAACGAGATTCCATGATTGTCTACGGCGATGCCAATCATATGTGGGAGGCAACGGGGGTTATAGAGCCTTACTCTACGGAACCCTGGAATTATGATCGTTTGATCGATTGCTGTTTCTTGTGTCAACCTGCGGTTTTCTGGCGTCGCGAAGTTGTAGAGAGATATGGATTTTTTGATGAGAGTTTACACTGTTCTCTAGATTATGAATATTGGCTGCGTGTTGGAAGGGAATTGCCGTTTACATGGTTGCAGGGCGAATGCCTGGCCGGTTCGCGTATGTATCAGGATAATAAAACACTCAGCCGAAGATTACAGGCACATAGAGAAAATCTAGAGATTACCCTGCGATATGCTGAGCGTCCACCTTATCGCTGGCTGATGGTACTTGCTCAAATAATGGTTGAAGAGGCGTATCCAGACTGGTTGGTTGCAGGAACTCAACAACCAAAGCCTTACTGTCGAGAGGCATTCGTCGCAATGTATGCTCACAATGTGCTACAATTGGCTGACGAATACAGGATCCCCCTGGACTATCAATTTTTGACGAAATTAGAGAGGGATATTTGTTCGGTTGCTTAAGAACATTCCGTTATGAGAATTGGCTTTGATGTGGCTCAAACCTGCGGTGAGAAAGCTGGATGCGCCTGGATGGCTGAATCATTGGCCAGAGCTTTGGCAAATATAGATACCGCGAATACTTTAATTTTATACCATCACTTTGACAAATGGCTCAATGCATCTACGGCGCATGGGTTGCACCTTAAATTGCCCAATGTGAAAATGCCAATGATGCATATGCAAGCTGAACAAGCCAGAAAGATATGGAAGGATGCTGAGGTGTCGGGCGTTGCGTTACCGGGAAAGCCTGATATCATCCAAGCAAATTCATTTAATTGTCCGAAAGTTTCAGGCATTCCTTTAGTTTATCTGGTGCACGATTTAGCATTCTGGGTGAGGCCTGAATTTTCTACCGAGGCTAATCGATTACTTTGTCAAAGAGGAGTGTTAGATGCTATTATGTATGCGGACGCGTTTATCTTTACGACTGAATTTATACTGGGAGAGTTTGAGCGAATGTTTCCACATTGGTTGGAAATTCAACAGAAACCTTACACGGTAATTCCATTGGCTTCCAGGTTTGAGTTCGGGAAGCGAAATTCGATTAAAGATGCACCGCAGAATTTTTGGTTAGCTGTGGGTTCGTTGGAACCCCGTAAGAATTATGAATTGTTGCTGGATGCACATTCTCAGTACTGGAAGAAAAGCCGACTGAAAAAACCACTGCGAATTGCTGGAGGTAAAGGGTGGAAATCTGATGGAGTACACAAACGGATTATTGAATGGCAGGCTCTTGGTCGTTGTGAGTATCTGGAATATGTTGCTGACAGCAAACTGCAAGAACTCTATCAGTCTGCATTTGGGTTGGTATTTCCCAGTCATTACGAAGGATTTGGTTTGCCACTGGTTGAGGCGATGAGTTTGGGCTGTCCGGTTATTGCCGCAAAAGAAGCGAGCTTGCCTGAAGTTGGTCAGAACGGTGTCCTTTATCTGGATGCGTTGACCCCTGAGTCGCTTTGCAATTGTATGTTAGCCGTGGAGGAAGATTCCAGCTTACGCGGAGAACTTATTGAGGAGGGAGTAAATCGGGCACAACGTTTAACCTGGCAGCGATCTGCTGATTTGACGATACGTTTTTATGAAAGAATTCTGGGGATGAAATATTAATTAGCCCTTTTGAAACAGCATTACAATAAAGCTATTGAATATTAAAATTGGATAAGTATTTGTAATGAAATAATATTTATTATTAACTGCTCATCCTGTTTTTAGGCAAAAGTGTGCGAACTTTGCATAGCTTGAGTTAATGCCTGAAGTACATTGATTCTCTGTTTTCTTACAGTGCCAATATATGAGCGAATCCGAGCAAACTGCTTTGCGCCTTTCCAA